>Ga0302326_10011908_pt1 | contig 18647 bp, 19 predicted proteins | sample Palsa_T0_3_FD_202264 | JGI IMG/M metagenome (GOLD analysis project Ga0302326, IMG submission 202264) | Peat permafrost microbial communities from Stordalen Mire near Abisko, Sweden - Palsa_T0_3 | ecosystem: Environmental > Terrestrial > Soil > Palsa > Peat permafrost | place: Sweden: Abisko...
TGAACGCCTCCACGGCTCGCATCTCCCGGGCGCATGCGTCGCCCAAGGCCTGTTCCGCCGTCGCCCGGAACGCCGCCCGCTGGCGTCTCGGGAGATGGCCGACTTGGTCCAGTCGCTCCTGGGCGGCTTCCCGGGCCGAGGTTGCCCGGTCGAGAGGGACTCGGGGATCGCCGACGGGTCGAACGGGCGGCACACCTATCTGTTGGCGCAGACGGTCCCGTTCGTCCTCCAGGTCGGCCAGCGATGCCTGCTCCTTTTCGCCCACCTGCGGGGTGGCGAGCTGCTGGGCGTGGGATCGGGCCAGGTCCCCGGCCAGTCGGTTGATGGGGTCGAGGTCCCGGTGATCGCGTCCGCGGCGGACAGGCGCTACGAGGTAGATGTCGCTGCGTTCCCGGGCCCTTGACAAGGTGACGTATCCCGCCTCGCGGTAGAGCGTGTCGGATCCGAGACTGAAACTGCGCCCCGTCGTCCCACCTTCCGATTTGTTGATCGTGATGGCATAGCCGTGGGATAGGTGGCCGGCATCGAGGTACCCCGGCGGCACCACCACCGAATTGTCCCCAGTTTGGATGGTGATGGTGCGGGCGGCCGGATCGACCGCCGTGACCGTGGCTCGGGTGCCGTTGACCACCTGGAGGCGGCGGTCGTTGCGTAACGCCAGCACCTCGTCGCCCACCGCGTACCTGCGTTCCCCTGCCGTGACCGTCTCGGCCGACAGCAGGCCGGCTTGGGCGACGCGCACCCGGGCCCGGCGGTTCAGGTCCTCGACGTCGGCGCGGCGAAGGGCGTACATGTCGGCCTGGCTCCCCGCTTGGCGGGCGGCCCACCAGTCGTCGACCAGGCCGTCGCGGCAGGACTCGGCGTCGGGGTAGACGTGGATCCGTTCCCGGTCCCGGTACAACGTCACCGCTTTTGCCACGTCGCCGGAGCGCAGTTCCGCCAGGGCGGTCCGTTCCCACTCGTGGACTTGGCGACGGTTGGTGTGCAACTCCACAGTCGGCACCGCCTTGGTGATGGCGGTGAAGGAACCGCCTGCCTCGATCTCGGGCAACTGGCGGGGGTCGCCCACCAGGATCACGGCGGTGCGGGAGCGTTCCGCCACGGCAAGGAGACGGCCCAGCTTCCTTGATCCGACCATGCCGGCTTCGTCGATCACGACCGCCCCGTTGTAGGGGAGGCCGCCACCTGGACCGGGGCGTTCCGCGTCGATCAGCAGGCGGTCCAGCGTTGTCGAGGGGATGCCCGACCCGGCTTGCAATTCCGCCGCCGCCCGGGCCGCCAGGGCGGCACCGATGACCGTTACCCCTGAGGTCTCCCAGGCGTCGCGGGCGGCGTCCAATGCGAACGTTTTGCCTGCCCCGGCCACTCCGACCACCGCCTGCACCCCGGCCCCCGACGTCGTCAACGCCGCCACCATGGCCCGCTGCTCGTCGGCCAACGTCGGTCGCCGCGCCAATGCGGCCGACAGGGCGTCGGGGTCGGCGACCGCCACACCGGCACGGCGGCGGGCCCGTGCCCGACCGAGGAGCAGCTCCTCGGTGGCCAGCATCTCGACCGTGCTGTACCGCCGGTCACCCAGCCGGGTTGGCTCGGGCAAGGGCACCGACTGCCGGTCGGCCAGGACCCGGTCGGCCAGGCGGACCGTGTCGGCGACCGCGACGCCGTCGGGATGTCCCGCGGCGACGGCTTGAAGGGCGTGGCGGCGATCGAACACGCTGGAGTGGTGCGTCAAACCGGTGGCACCCAGCAGATCGTCGGTCAGCTCGGTCGGCTCCGGGGATGGCCGGTCGAGGTGGCGGCCGGGGATTGACGCCACCAGCTCGGCTGTGATCCCCACCTCGGCGGCCCGAGCCCACCAACGCTGCTGTAGCGCGGCGGCGGGCAGGTCGACCTTGGGGTCGCGGGTGGCGTAGGCAGCCAGTTGCGCCGCCCGGGCGCTGGTCTGGCCGACCCTCGCCAACTCCGCCTTTATCTCGGCGCGGCGGGTGGAGAACGCCTCAAGCTGGGCCCCGGTAAAACCCTGGATCTCGGCCGACCCGTTGTGGATCGGCCCCCATGCTACGCCGAGTCGTTCGGTCAGCTCGACCCGCAACGCCGCCTGGTACACAAAACCCCCGGTCTTGGCCCAGCCGTACAGCCGTTGGCCGTGGACCGCCGACCACCGCCCATCGGACGCGAACCCGACGTTGGCCACCACCACATGGGTGTGCAGCTGCGGGTCGACGGCCCGCGAGGTGTGATGCTCGAACCCGGCGGCCACCAGCTCGGCCGGCAATTGGCGGGTGCCACCATCCCCGCGCCGGGCGGCGGCCACCTCGGTCTCGATGAACGTCATGGTGTCGGCCACGGCCTGGCGGTGGGCCTGGCGGACCTGCTCGGCGACGTCGCGTTCGGCGAAGACGGCGAGCAGGGTGACGCTCTTGGGGGGTGAGAACAACAGGTCGTAGCCGGGGGTACGGCCCGGGTCGGCCGCCTTCCCCGAGACCAGCATCTCGCCCGTGGTCGGGTCCGCGCCGGCCAGCACACGTCGGAAGGCCTCGTCGCTCACTGTGCCGTCGAGGCCGAGGCGGGTCGATCCCTGGCCGAGCCAGTATCCGCCGGCCGGGCTGTCCAGGTAGTAGTCGGCCGGGCCGTCGGGTACCGACTTCAGGTAGTAGCCGCCGGACTCACCGGCGTCGAGGACGGCCAAGGTCAACACTGCCCGGCTCCTCAGGCGGCCAGCGCCCGGATGGCCCGGGACCGGCGGGCCCGCAGCGCGTCGGGCTGGCAACCCAGGCGTTGCGCCGCGTCCGTGCTCGAATGGCCGGCCACCCCCGTCGCCCATAGGGCCTGGGCGCCGGGGAGCGACAGGCGCCCGGACCGGTAGCCGTCGATCACCACCCGTGCCACCGTCATGGCGGCAGCCCGGGAAGGCGTCTCGGTCGCCATGGCGGCGGGGTCGAGCGTGACCTGCCGGCCAGCGGCGCGCAGTTGGCGGCGCCGGGCGTTGCGCACCCGGGCCCATGCCAGGTCGGTGATCGCCCCGGGAGGCACCGGGCCGGGCAGGATCCGGAGCCACTCAATGGTGGCCGCCACCAGTTCGCTCTCCATGTCCTCGAGGTCGCAGCCCGAGACGCCTGCCCTGACCCAGCGGGCCACGACGCTCGCCAAGCGGGGGGCCACGATGGCGACGGCCGCCTGGGTCGCCACGCCATCGGGGTCCGGCAACGCCATCAGCTCGGCGATGAGGACAGTGGCCAGCTCCGGGTCAGCCCAAGCCGAGCGGACCGCCTGGCCGACCGAGTGGTAGCCGGCCAACGAGTGGCGCTCGCTCCCCCAGCGCCGGGCCACCTGACGGTGCGTGCGGTCGGCGGCGACATCGGTTGCCCAGGCGATGAGCTGGTGCAGGGGGCTGTTCGTTCGTGTCATGACCGTGACGATGCGCCCCCGGTATCGACGGCAACGTCGACGGCAACGTCGATCAAAGCGTTGACGCAAGAAAAATCTTGGTAACGCGGCCGGGGCCTATTTCAGGCAAAATCCCTGGTCACGGGCGTTACCGGGGCGTCACAACGGTCTTGTAACGCCTACTGGGACCTCTACGACGACGGACCAATCCTCCTCCCGCCCGGCTGTCGTCCGGTTTGGTCGGTCAGCAAACGCTTGGCCGCGCTCGGGACTTGATGCTCGCTTGTGTCCGCCGCCTGGGCTGTGACCGGAGGGGATCTACACGATCACTCGGGCTTGGCGACGGCTAGTGATGATCCATCCTTGGCCATGTGCTTCGTCTGCAACGGCCCGGCAGGCTCTTCGAGAGGCTCCCAGCCGGGCTGGCGAACGCGATCCAACCGGCCAGCGGCGGGTCCGATAACTGTGGTTCCCCCCTGGGGGGGAACCGCAGTTGCTTGGAGGGGGGGGAGCCGCCACGGCGCCCAAGCCCCCCAACGAGACTCCTCCGGCACCCCCGGGGCGGCATTGGCGATAGCCATGCAAGTGTGTCCCCGTTTGGTAATGGCCCTTGCAGCCGAGCGCGCTGAGGTGGATCGCGAGGCTTGTCGCGGCACCCGGTGGGGTTGGTTCTGGCTCGTTCCTCCTGGTCGAATCGGCCCAGATGGATTGTCCTGCACCGACAGTTGGTCGGCGTAGTCCTACTGATGGTAGGATTAGACCATGGCCAGCGAATACGCCAAGGTCTCGGTGAGCTTGCCGGCCCCCTTGGTCGAGCGGATCAAGGAGAAGGTCGGAAGTCGCGGCGTCTCTCGATATGTTGCCCAGGCCCTCGAGCATGAGGAACGCCGAGAGGGGCTTCGACAGTGGCTCGCGGATCAGGATCAAGCGCATGGGCCTGTCCCTGACGAGGTGATGCAGGAGGTGCGCCGCCAATGGCTCGGCGCAGACGCGGCCAGCAGCTGAGGCCCAGCGGGATCCCCGATGCCGTTGTCCTGGACTCCGGTGCTTTGAGCAAGGCGGCTGGCGGCCACGTTCGGGTCCGCGCTGAACTCACCTTGGCCGAACAGCTCGGAGTCGCTGTTCACGTGAGCAGCGTGACCCTGGCCGAGACCCTCCGCGGACATCCTCGAGATGCCCGTGTTCACGCTCTACTGGCGGGGATCGACCAAGATCCTGTTACACCCCAACTCGGTCGATCAGCGGGCGAGTTGCTCGGTCGCACCAACAGAGACGACACGATCGACGCCATCGTTGCCGTCACGGCCGAGAACCTCGGTGGACGCGTCCGACTCCTGACAGGTGATCCGAACGACCTGAACGCACTCACGGCCGATATGGCCAACGTGACCATCGTTCCCATCTAGTCGCAGGCACGAACGACGGACCCTCCATCTCTGGACGACCCAAGCCGGGCCCGACCGGGTAAGCGGTAGATAGCCCGCGAGGGGTGGGTATAGACCGGAGGCGCGACCGCGAGCAGATTCTCGATCGCGGCGAGCTGTGCGGCCGTCAGCGACGATGGCCCGGTTGGGAGTTCTCGTCCCTTGACTTTGCCACTACAACCACCCCGCAGTTAGAAGCGTTCCTGGGCGGTTCGCAGGCGGTCGTAGAGCGCGACCAACTCCTCGCCGGGAACGTCGCCCACTGCGGCGCAGCGGGCGGTCGCTTCAGACCACGCGTGGGTCAGCTCGGACGGGCCCTGGGCGGCGCCGGCGTAGAGAACGAAGCCGAGGAGACGGGCGTCGGGTTGGGTGAGTCCGGCCAGGCCCTGTTCGGCCGCCCACCGGGTCGCATCGCGGTCACGGGCTTCCCGGGAGAGGAGGGCCAGGCGCTGCGCCGCCTCGGCGATCTGTCGTTCGACCCGGGCGCTGATCATGGGCGTCCACGGGTAGTCGACGTCGGCGAATGGTCGGCCCCGGACCAGCTTCAGGGCATCGGTCAGCAACTCCCGCGCTCTGGGCGCCTCGGCGGCGGCCGCCTGGGCGTGAAGCTCAGGAAAACGGATCAGGTCGACATCGACCTTGGCCAGGCGATAGCGCCTGTCTACGGCCTCGGGTAGCACGTCGGAGCCGACCGCGGCGCGGATGCGAGACAGGTAGGTGCGGACGGTATCGGCGCTGGGATCCTCGTCGCCGCCCGAGCCCAGCGCGGCGCGGATGTCGTCGTTGGTGACCGGCGCGCTCCCCCTGGGTCGCCAGGAACGCCAGTACTTGGACCTCCTTGGGCCGCAGCTTGGCGACCACGCGGGGCGGCAGGTCGACGGGTCCGAGGAGCCCGATCCTCAACTGGCCCGGGGCGTCGGTCCGGCCGGATGCCTCGGCGACGGACGCCGGGGGCTGTCCGACCGGAGCGGTGCGGGGCGCCACGGGGACCGGCGCAATGGGGGACGGGGCGAGCGTTTCTGTCGGATCGGGGGCCGAGGACCGGAGCTGGACATCGCTCGGGACGCGGTCGCGACCGATGTCCCGGTTCGATGGAAACCTCGCGGCCGCTCCTTTGGGCGGCGGGGGCTGGGGCGGGCGTTGGCGGCGCGACCGGGGTTGGCGTTGCCACCCGCCGAGCCGGGCCGGGAGCAGCCGGGGCACGAGGCGGGGCGGCGGAGGGACCGCTGGCAACCGATGGCGGGAACGGTGCCGTGCTGTACGCGGTCGCCTCGGATGATCCAGCCAACACGGGTTGCGGGTGGTGGCGTCTCCGCCGAAGCATGCCCCAGCCGGCGGCGCCGAGCACTGCCAGCAGTGGCAGGACCACCCAGAGTGGGGCGTCGCTTCCATCGGACCCACCGCCGACCGAGGAGCCGGCCCCTGACGACGCGTTCGACGGGGCATTGGTGAACGTGAGCACGGTGGCCGGGGTAACGGCTGTGGCTACCGGCGCCGGAGCGTTCAACGACAGGGGGATGCTGAAGCCGGCCAGGCTTATGGTCTGGTGGCTTCCGGTGGCGGCGATGTACTCGAAGCCCGCGCCCTGGTAGGCGTCGACCTTGAGGGTGGCGGCGGTCAGGTCGGCGGGAACGACGAAGTAGTACGTGCCCGCCACGACGTAATCCGTGTCGTCAGGGTCGTCGTAGGCGACGTCGACGTGGGAGGCGGCGATCACAGTCCCATCGGGCAGGACCAGCTGGACTCGATCGGCGGGGATCGGGGCCGAGAAATGGACGTAGTGCTCGCCATATTGGTCGACGACGGGCTTCTCGGTGGCGTCGATCTCCAGGTACGCCTGATCGGGTGCAGGAGGGGGATCGGCGGACGGCGTGGGCGCGAAGTACGACAGCGTCACCGTCGGGATGGTGATGGTGTCGGTGTAGGTCTCACCGGGATCGGTGGCAACGGCGGCGGCAACGTTCACCGATGCATCGAGGGACGTAGCGACGGCGGGATTGTCGGGGTCGCGGTAGAGGGCGACTGGGTCTGGCCCGGGGCGGGTCAGTGTCATCAGGTTGAAATCCTGCGAGAAGCCGGCGGCCGACAACTCCAGGTTCGCCACGGTGGTCCCGACCGGGACGGACGACACGAAATAGGCCGGGTCGTTATTCGCCACCGCTGGCAGGCTCACGGTGCTGCGCTGCCCGGCGACGACCAGTGCGAGCGACGGAGGCACAGGGATCGGGGCGCTCGGGGCGGTGGGCTGGGCGATTTGGCGGAGCCCGAAAACGATCAGGTGCTGTCCAGGACCGGCCGAGACTGCCTGGCTGCCCTGGCCGGACCGGTTGGTCAACGCGGCCCCGGTGACGACCAGGGCGACGCCATCGGCTCGAAGTCGGCCGTCGACGGGCGGCGTCAATTCGACGCCGGGATCGGACACCGACGCCACGGTCCCCGGCTCGATTACCGGTGCCGAACGTCGGACGACGGCCGCGAGGCGGGTGAGGTTCGGCGCGGCCGCGGCGGGTGACGTGAACGGCTTTGCCGACACCGACAGCACGACGGCAAGCCCGAACACCGCAAACCGTTTCGCGAGCATGACGGTCGTGACCCCCCCGGTCATCCTTTTCCCATCCTGATCTGTTCGGCGCCCCAGTCTGACATCAGCGCCGCCGGGCGAGAGGGATTTCCGTGTCACAGATCGGGCTGCTGATGGCCAGAAGGAGAGGTGTAGGCCCCAATCCAGCGAGGAGAACGACATGACCCTGCGACGCACCACCCGACTCCGACTTCCATCCCGGCCCCGCATCGAGGGCCATGAGGTGACCCCGTGACCGGCTGGGTCGATGGGACCGCCATCCTCACGTGCAACCTGTGCGCCTGGGTCATCTGGGGCGCCGCAATCGTCCAGGTGGTCCGCACCCCGGCGGAGCGCTACGTGAACCGGTGGCGGACCAAGGTCGGCCGACTCGCCGTCATCGGGCTGGTGACGCTGAGTATCGGTGGGCTGTTCCTTCCCTTCGGCGCCGCCGCCGTCCTGGCCGGGATGCGCCGGGCCGAGCGCCGTGATGCACCTCTCGAGTCCACGGGATCTCGAGGACCTCAGCTGTTCAACCAGCCACCTACCACCGGATCGGAGCAAATCTGATGAGCCTTATCCCGTCCAACGAAACGCTGCCCGCGCCCCTGCTGCTGTGCGCCACCGAGGTCGCCGGTCTGCTCGGTATCGGGAAGACCAAGGTGTACGAGTTGATCGCCATCCGGGAGTTGCACCCGGTCCACATCGGCCGGTCCTGCCGGATCCCCTACGCCGACGTGGAGGACTACGTGCGGCGGCTCCGCCTGCAGGTGGCGGCATGAGCCGACCGCCGGTGCCCTCTCCCGGCTGGGTCCTCACCCGGGACCTGGGTCGGGCCCACCTTTCCGCCTGCGTGGTCGTCGTGACGCCTCGCCGCCGGCCTGGTCGTGGGGTCCTCGAGTCGGGGGCGCGTCGTGATTGACCGGGCGGTCTTGGATCGGTTGGGCGACGCCGCTGACCACGTCGCCCGGTTGGTCGCCGAATTGGCGGCGGCCGACGAGTTGGTGTCCGAGCTCGTGGCGGAGAACGAAGAGCTGCGGGCCCTGTTGACGGACATCGAGTGTCGCTCGGGTGCGCGGTCGCCGGCATAACAGGTTGGCGACTTCCGCACGTGAGGGTTGTCGCGTCGGCCTGGCCCGGTGTGGCGGGCCGGGGTGGCTCCCGGGCTCCCTCGCTTGGTGGTCGCGTCGTTTGTGACGAACAGGTGTTTGGGAGGGGTGGTAGGATGGGCCTGCCGGGTCGAGAGGGCCGGCTGGCTTGTCTCCCCCTCTCCTTCATCATCGGGCGGCCCGGTCGAGTCGGGCCTTGATGCGGGAGCTTTGCCGTGGGCGCTAAGCGTGGACAGAACGAGGACTCGATCTACTTCGACTCGGCTCGTGAGTGCTGGGTGGTGGCCATCTCGCTCGGCCGGGGCGAGGACGGCCGGCGGCGACGGGTCACGAGGACGGCCAAGTCCCGCACCGAGGCCCGCCAGAAACTGAAGGCGCTGCGAGCGACCATCGACAGCGGCCTGCCACCGCCGGACGGGCGGTTGACGGTGGGACAGTTCCTCGACCGGTGGCTGCGCCTCGACGTACCGGGCAGCGTGACCCGAGGCACCGCCGACCGCCAGGGTGACCTCGTCCGGCTTCATATTGCTCCCGCCATCGGGTCGAAGCTGCTCACCTCCCTGACCGTGGCCGAGGTCAACAAGCTGTGGGCAGACAAGCGCGAGCGGGGGTACAGCGCCAACACGATCCGGCTGATGCGTTCGTGCCTGCGACGAGCGCTGGGCCAGGCCGAACGCGAGGGCCTCGTCGCCCGCAACGTGGCCGCCCTGTCGAACCCGATCCGGATACCGCGGGGCGAGGGGCGCTCGCTCACCGTCGATCAGGCGCAGGCAATGCTGGCGGCGGCGGGCGGGGACCGGTTGGAGGCGTGTTACCTCCTCCTGCTGGCCTACGGGCTTCGGCGGGGCGAGGCGCTGGCGCTCAAGTGGGGTGACATCGACTTCGACGCCGGGACCATTTCGATCCGGCGGGGGCTCACCCGGGTGAAGGTCCAGCCGGGGCCGGATGGTGTGTTGCCGGGAGGACGGAAGTGGCAGCTGATCTTCACCGAGCTGAAGACGGCTCGGTCTCGGCGGATCCTCTTGCTGACCGACTCGCTGAGCGGGGCGCTCCGGGAGCACCGGTTGCGGCAGGCGATCGAGCGGGACACGGCAGGCGCGTTGTGGCAGGAGGGAGACCTCGTGTTCCCCAGCGTCGTCGGGACACCACTCGATCCGGACAACTTCAACGGCATGTTCAGCCGGCTGTGCCAGCGGGCTGGGCTCGGGCATTGGCATCCCCACGAGCTGCGCCACTCCGGAGCAAGCATCATGCTCGCCTTGGGGACGCCGCTGCATGTGGTGTCCGAGATCCTCGGGCACTCGTCCATCGCCATCACCAAGGACGTCTACGGGCACCTCGTGGCGGGAGAGAAGAAGGCCGCAGCCGAGGCTATGAGCGCCGTACTGCTGGGCGAAGGGCAGGTCGGGCGCTCGACGTAGTTGATCGGTTACCTCCTGGTCGTGACCACCAAGGCCTTGAGGGTCACGACAACCGACTATCTGGGGGTTTCAATCCGTATCGGATAGGGCTGGGTCCGTGACACCCGTATCGGACAGGCGATCGCCGGGCTCGGCGCCGTTTCAATCCGTAACGGATAGGGCTGGGTCCGTGACCCTGGCCAAGGGACCTGCGAAGTCATCAGCCCCGTTTCAATCCGTATCGGATAGGGCTGGGTCCGTGACCGGCAGCCGTGCGTTCGACCAGCTCCAGCAAATGTTTCAATCCGTATCGGATAGGGCTGGGTCCGTGACTATTTGGATTCCGTTGCTGGCATGCTTGTTTTGAGGTTTCAATCCGTATCGGATAGGGCTGGGTCCGTGACGACTACACAGATGGGCAAGAGCGCACTGTCGTTTCAATCCGTATCGGATAGGGCTGGGTCCGTGACCCAGTTGGAGCGGGTGCTCTGCGCAGATCATCGTTTCAATCCGTATCGGATAGGGCTGGGTCCGTGACACATGATGCGAAGGATGATGTTGGCGCTTGTTGTTTCAATCCGTATCGGATAGGGCTGGGTCCGTGACCGGGATCAATTTCGGGGTTCTCCGGCACCCCTTCGTTTCAATCCGTATCGGATAGGGCTGGGTCCGTGACTACTCGCCGCCGCCGCCGTTGTTCTCGCGATGAGTTTCAATCCGTATCGGATAGGGCTGGGTCCGTGACCTCAACTTTGCTGGGCAGTACCTTTCAGCGGAGTTTCAATCCGTATCGGATAGGGCTGGGTCCGTGACAGCGCGGACGCCAAAGAGGCAGTCCGTGCGGCGGCTGGTTTCAATCCGTATCGGATAGGGCTGGGTCCGTGACCCGCATTACACGACGCGGACGCAATTCGTCGAGCGTTTCAATCCGTATCGGATAGGGCTGGGTCCGTGACTTTTTTTTAGCGTCAGCGCTTTCAACCTGCCTCGTTTCAATCCGTATCGGATAGGGCTGGGTCCGTGACCTGGTAACTCACAGCGTTCTCCTGGCTCTAGCTGACGTTTCAATCCGTATCGGATAGGGCTGGGTCCGTGACTTTTCCTTGAGGGCAGAGTAAACCGAGCCGCTTTGGTTTCAATCCGTATCGGATAGGGCTGGGTCCGTGACTCTATATGTCATATCGTTTCCGAACTCGGGAACGTTTCAATCCGTATCGGATAGGGCTGCGTCCGTGACCGGTTTCATTGTCGCCCCCACACAGGACGACGCCAGGTTTCAATCCGTATCGGATAGGGCTGGGTCCGTGACCTGCAACAACGGTTCCGCCACCTCCGGTGACGGTGTTTCAATCCGTATCGGATAGGGCTGGGTCCGTGACAACTGGTGATCGGTTGCCAGTTCAAGGAGGCGGTGAGTTTCAATCCGTATCGGATAGGGCTGGTCCGTGACAGTTGCAAACGGCCAAGTATCACGTGGTCGTTGAAGGTTTCAATCCGTATCGGATAGGGCTGGGTCCGTGACCATCTGCGGCTTTTGGGCATCATGGACCAAGTTTCAATCCGTATCGGATAGGGCTGGGTCCGTGACACCATCCAGCCCAGCTTCACGGACTATTCGTTTCAATCCGTATCGGATAGGGCTGGGTCCGTGACCCTCAGTACGTTTCGCTCTATCTGGCGATCTGTTTCAATCCGTATCGGATAGGGCTGGGTCCGTGACTTTTCTACCCCTACTCACCTTTTTGAAAGGAGGGTTTCAATCCGTATCGGATAGGGCTGGGTCCGTGACGACCTCAAAATCCGCCGTTCCGCCGCCGCTCTGGCAGTTTCAATCCGTATCGGATAGGGCTGGGTCCGTGACCACCCTGAGCACCAGGACAGTTCCAAACGTTTCAATCCGTATCGGATAGGGCTGGGTCCGTGACCCACCGCCCCGACGACGCCGCCCGCGACGCCAGCCGTTTCAATCCGTATCGGATAGGGCTGGGTCCGTGACACCTACCGGACCCGCTACCACCGCGTCAACGGCGGTTTCAATCCGTATCGGATAGGGCTGGGTCCGTGACGGGCGGAAGCCCGCTCTCGGGTGGTAATGGCACCGGTTTCAATCCGTATCGGATAGGGCTGGGTCCGTGACTCGCCAGGCGGCCAAACGGTTGCATCCCGATGTTTCAATCCGTATCGGATAGGGCTGGGTCCGTGACCGTCACGATTGACGCTTGGTGAGTACCTATCACCGTTTCAATCCGTATCGGATAGGGCTGGGTCCGTGACTTCAGCGGCATCCTGGGGCAGGCCATCAAGTTTCAATCCGTATCGGATAGGGCTGGGTCCGTGACCACTTGGCTAACCAGGTAAGGTCCTGGCGTTCGGTTTCAATCCGTATCGGATAGGGCTGGGTCCGTGACATGCGCTAACGCGGCGCACACCGCCAGATGGGTTTCAATCCGTATCGGATAGGGCTGGGTCCGTGACTCATCCAATTGGAGGTAGTCCAGATGAGTACCGTTTCAATCCGTATCGGATAGGGCTGGGTCCGTGACCCCTGGTATTCACCAGAGTAGGCAGTAGGCCACAGTTTCAATCCGTATCGGATAGGGCTGGGTCCGTGACCGCAGGCTCGAATCGTATCGTCTGACCTGCCGCTACGCGTGCGTTCGCGCCAACCTCGCGTCCAGGCTGGCCGGCAAAGGGACTCCTGGGCGGGCGAAGGACGGAAAGATGCTGGTCACGGCGCTGCCGGGCCGTCGCGCCAACCTCGGCTCGCTGGGGCTCCAGTTGGGTTGGCGCACTGTGTCCGTCAAGGAGTATCGATGAGGTGCGGTCCCGGAGAATGGCACGTTGATCACCTTGCGGGGTTGGCGGCAAATGAGGCGACCTTCGTCCCTCCGCACGAGACCCAATGCCGTCATTTTACCCGTCGTTCGGTGTCGCTGTCGACGCGTCTCACTCCGCTTCCGCCGGCGATGCAGGCCCCGATCGACGGCATGTTCCGTCGGCACGAACCGTCATGAGGGCGCCGCTTCACGTGATCGACCCCAAGGCGTCGCTGGTGCGCCGAGGCGGGCGGATCGAGGTTCGCGCCGACGGCAAGGTCCTGGCATCAGCACCACTGACCCACCTCGCGTCGGTGGTAATAGAGGGAACAGCGGGGATCACCACCCCGGCATTGCACGCCCTTCTCCTCGCTGACATCCCCGTCGTGTTCATGACCACCAGGGGGCGGGTTCTGGGACGGCTGGAACCAGCGCTTTCGCACGGGGTTGAACTGCGGCAACGCCAGCTTCGGCACAGCCTCGACCCGGTGTTCCGCCTCGACGTCGCCAGATCCATCGTGGCCGGTAAGATCCACAACCAGCGTGTCCTGCTCGCTGGTCGCGCCAGACGCAGCGTCGCGGGGTCGCAACTCGACCTAAGCGCAGCGACCGAGGCCCTCTCGCGGCTCGAACAAATCGCTAAGTCCACAGAAAGAGTCGCCTCAATAGTCGGCGTCGAAGGTGCTGCCAGCTCCGTCTATTTTCGGGCGATCCGGCGACTCGTACCTACAGAGCTCGGCTTCGAGAGACGCGCGCGGGGAGCACCGGACATCCTCAACGCGTTGATCAACTATACGTCCGCTCTGCTACGCGAGACGATTCTGGCTGCGATCGCCATCGCTGGACTCGACCCTTGCATCTCGTTCCTGCACAATCCGTTTCGGGGCCGACCGACACTTGCCTTTGACCTGGGCGAGGAATGGCGGCCCCTCCTGGTCGAAGGCACCGCCATGGCCCTCGTCGGCTTGGGCGCCGTGTCTCAACGGGACGTCACGACAACACCCGAGGGACCACGACTGAGTGACAGCGCTCGGCGCCATACCATCCAGCGGTTCTTCCAACGCCTCGGGCCTCGCCAAGGCACGGGACGGGACGAAGCCCCTGGTTTGGGAGGTCAGCTCAGGTATCAGGTCGCTTCGTTCGCCCGGGTAATCTCCGGCCAGGATCCCGGTCCATATTGTCCATTCTCGTGGCGATGAGCACTCCCCGCTGGGTCGTCTCATACGACGTGTCTTCCGATCGACGCCGGCGGCAGCTCTCGACGATCCTGGCATCCCAAGGGTTCCGGGCTCTCTACAGCGTTTTCGAGATCGAAACCGAGACGAGCGACATGTCGCGCCTGATGATCGGTGTCCGCACCGTCGTCGATCACGGGGACCTTTTTCTGGCAGTGCCGACCTGCGCGAACTGCTGGCGGTGGGAACGGGGGGCGCCGATCGAATATTCGCTGGGAACCGGTGTGGTCATATGAGGGCGTTGTTTGTATTCTATGACGTGACCGACGACTGGCGCCGGGGGCAATTGGCGAAGTGTCTTCGGTCGGCGGACGGGCAATGGTTGCAACGCTCCGCATACGGAATCGTGGTGCCATCTCGCACCGCCGCGATTCGGATTGAGGACGACGCCGCGGCCTGGTTGGATCGGAGGGATCGCATGCTGGCCGTTGCGCCCTGCCCGACGTGCACCGAGCGGGTCCGGTTCCTTCCACCGGTCAGCCGGCTGTGGCGCCCGGCCGAGACGGTTCACGTGGCGGGCGGCGAGGATGACCGTCCCTTCGGTGGCGCCGACGAGTCCCGATGGGATGACGGACCGGTCAAGGGTGCGCCAATCCGTTCGGTCGACTAGGACTGAGCGGAATGCCGACGCGTTTTCGGTTGATCCTCACCCCGAAGGTGATCCATCCGCTCGGCGTTCCCGAGGGTTCCGGCATCGGCGTCAGAGCCGCGATCCTCGAGGCGGTTCAGCGATTGGACAGCGCCACCGCTGGCTGGCTGCACGATCGGCCGAGGCTTCGTCCCTATTGCGTGACTCCAGTCATGGGATTGGACGCCAGGGACCCAGCGCCCTACATCGAGCTGGGCGTGGCCGTCGATGAGCTGGCCGATGGGTTCCGGCGAGTGCTCGACGCAACACGCGAGATTCAGGTTGGACACTCATCGTTCCACGTTCACGATGTCCTGCAGACCGGTGCTCCATTCCGGGAGCTGCTGGCGGGAGCACCGATCGCTCGCACCTGGACGGTGCGATTTCTGGCACCCACGACGGTGCGGACGGCCGGCCCGGGCCCTGCCCGCTCGCAACCATTCCCCACGCCGGAGTCCATATTCGGGTCGTTGGCACGGCGGTGGGACACCTTTTCCCCGGTCTCGATCCCGGACGAGGTCGTCGATGCCGCCACCAGCCAACTGTGCGTCGAGGAAGCGACAGTGCGGGTCGAGAAAGCCAAGGTGGTACCGGAGCGCCAGAGTCCCCCACGGCGCGCCCAGTGGGAAAAGGGATGCGTCGGCTCCGTCACGTACACGCTCAGCGGCGGCAGTCGAACCCCAGGCAACACGCTGAGCGGCATCTCGGCGCTGGTGCTCCTTGGTGCGCTGTGCGGCGTGGGTGATCGGACAACAGTAGGCATGGGCGTCATGGAGCCGGTTGGCCTGGGCTTACAAACGGATCGGGACGGATCGTCACGAGCCACGCCCGGCACTCGCCCTGCCAGGAGGCGTGCCGCCTCGGATTGACCGGCGGCGGAGTCGTTCTGGCCCGAAACTCCGGTGCCGTCCGTCAAGGAATGGCATGGGGAAGACAGGCCGGCACCGATCGATCATCGACGACATCTCGTCCGAGCGGACGCTGTGGGCTGCGTGGGCCCGGGTGGCCGCCGGCTCAGGAATGCCGGGGGTCGACGGTGTCACGCCCGAACGCTTCGCCGGGCGCCTGTCGGACAACCTGGGACGCCTCGGCCTTCTTCTCCGTGACGGCTATCAGCCCCAGCCGCTCCGCTCGGCCGTCTCGAACCGAGGCGGGCGACCGCGAGAACTGGCCATACCCACGGTGCGGGATCGTGTCGCGCAGCGAGCCTTCCTCGAAGCCGTCGGACCCCGTCTCGACGCCGACGCGGCCGAATCGAGCTTCGCCTACCGCCGGGGCCGGTCGTGGCTGGATGCGTTGGCCAAGACGGAGCGGTGCCGGGACCAGGGCTTGCGTTGGGTGTACCGGGGCGACATCCTGGCCTTCTTCGACTCGATCGACCACGAAGAACTCCAGCGGACGCTGTCGTCGCGCCTACGCGACCCGGCGGCTACCGCCCTGGCCATGGCGTGGGTCGGCGCGCCCGTCCTGTCGGACAACGGGTTGCAGGAGCGTCGCGTGGGCGTCCCGACCGGAGCGCCCATCTCGCCCGCCCTGGCCAACCTCTACCTCGACCTGTTCGACCGGGCCATCGACGGCCGATTCGGACGTTTGGTCCGCTACGCGGATGACATAGCCGTCCTGTGCCCGGACGAGGACAGCGCCACTCGCGCCCAATGCCTGGTTGAGTCGACCCTGGTCGGCCTCAAGTTGCGGGTCCAGCCGGCCAAGAGCTACGTCTCCAACTTCGATCGCGGGTTCTCCTTCCTCGGGTGGGTCTTCTTCCGGGAGAACGGCTTCGAGGAGAACCCCGGGGGCGGCGCCTGGGTGCACCCCATGTCCACCGGTCGGGGACGGAGATGACACCGGTATCCCGGTCGTCCGTCAAGTACCGGTCGATGACACAATCGCCGACTCATTCCCCGCTATCCCGCCGCAGTGCTGTCGCTGTTCTCGTGGCCGTCGCACTCGCCCTGGCTGGTTGCGCCGATCTGCAACGCCGCGCTCCGGCGGGCCCGGTGCTGCCAGGCGGGGGGACGGTTCCCCCGGCGGTTACCGCTTCCGACCAGATCTGGGTGGCGCTTTCGACCGCCACCCCGACCCTGACCGCCCGCCTGGTCGACCAACTCGGCCAGGTCGTCGTGCCCGAAGCGATCGCCCGGGCACGGGCGACGGGTCGCGCCGTCACGCTTCAGATCTACGCCACCGACGAAGCGACCGCCGGCCACGCCGACGAACTGGCCCAAACGACCTTTCCCCGGGTGACGGCTGACACCAACACGTTGGTGGCACAACACGAGACGGCAGCGGCATCGACACAGCTGTTCGCCCAGCTCGAAAAGGCGCTGGCCGGTCGCCCGGTCGCGCCGGCGGAGGACATCGTCGGAGCACTCACCCTTCTCGCCGACAACGCCAGTCAGATCCCCGACCCGCAGCATCACGTGCTTGGCGTTCTGCTCGGTGACGGCCTGTCGTCAACCAACACCTGTAACACCACGCTGTTGCCCGCCGACAACCCGCAACAGGTGGATGCGGCTGCCCAGGAATGCCTGGCCGGCGGTCAACTCATCCTGGCTGGCGTCCCTATCTGGCTGGACGGACTCGGCCTCGACCCGACGGGTGGACAGCTGACCTCGACCCAGTTGGACCACGCGGGAGAGATCCTGCGGCGGATCATCGAGCGGGCGGGCGGGCGTGTCTGCCGAGCCGGTCCCGTCCTCGTCCCTGACCCCGTCGGCTGCTGAACACGCATTTCTCCGCGTGAGCCACGTGTCAGACCCCGAGCGTGTCCGTCAGTCCATCTCCGAGATCGCACAAATTGACCAAGAGGATGCCAGCCATGCGTAACGAAGAGATCCCCGCCATCGCCCCACCCGTGGCCGATCTGGGCGCCCCCGTCCCTCCCGGCGATCACCCCGACCTTGGGTCCGGCCGCGGAGCCGCCGAACACCACCGGCTCTTGAACAAGGCCGCCCCGGGGGGGCAGCGTCGGCGCGACCAGGTCGACGAGGCGCGACGCGCCGCGCTGAACGCCCGCGACGCCATCATCGTCGGGGCCGACAGGCAGGACCGGGCCGCGGTCACAGCCACCCTCTCGACGGCCAAGGCCAACCAGGTGCGCCGGGCCGGAAGAGGCCGGTCCATCCGCCGGTGGGTCGCGGCCGTGACCACGGCGTTCGCCGTCGGCCTGCTCTGGGTCGTGGACGCCAACCTGCTCGTGACCTTGCTGCTCGGGCGGATCGCCACCTTCCTGGTCACCGGTGTCCTGGTCGCGGCCTCGGCCGTGACCGCACATCTGGCGGGCGGGTTGAGCCGGGAAAAGCATCTGGCGGTCTTCCCCGCCGTCGAACTGGGACGGTTCAAGCTCCAGCTGCTCAAGTTCTGTCTCATCGCCGGCCCCAGCCTCGAAACCGGTCTCGGGGTGCTACGGGCCGCGGGCAGCGGTGCCCTGGTGTCCTCGCTGCTCCTCGCCCTGGCCGGCATCGCCGTCTGGGCTGGCCTGGCCCTCCTCGCCTACGGCGCCCACTCCCCTGCCGAGGACGAGGAGAGGCGCGACATCAGGACTCACAACCGGCAGACCAAACGGCTGGTCAAGACGATCGACCGGCACAATCGGTCCGAGGTCCGATACCGGTCCCGTCGGCAGCGCTACGAGGAGCACGCCCAGCGCACGGTCGACGAGATCGACATCGTCACGGCCCAATCGGCCCGACACGACAACGTCGAGGCGCAGGAGACGACTGACCTGCCCAGGACTGCGAAGCTGCGGGCGGTTGCCCAGGGAGAACTGGAAGAGCTGGAACTCGCTCCGTTCTCCGTTCCCAAGGTCCGCCTGATCGCCCTTTGCGAACTCGCACCCGCCGCGCCGCCGCGAGCTGAACCGCTCGCGCTCCCACCCTCTGGAGGATGGAAATGAAACGTCCCGCCACCGTCACTCTGTTCGTCGCTCTCGCCACCATCGCCATACCTCTCCTCCTGCTCATCGGGGTCTCGTCCAGTTCGCTACCGGCAGCGTGGGGGTCGCCTTCGACGCCGGGTGGGCTCGTCGGCACCCGGATCCTCGACGCCATCACCAGCTACCCCGCCGCCACCATCGGGGTCGTCGGCAC
>Ga0302326_10011911_pt1 | contig 18645 bp, 13 predicted proteins | sample Palsa_T0_3_FD_202264 | JGI IMG/M metagenome (GOLD analysis project Ga0302326, IMG submission 202264) | Peat permafrost microbial communities from Stordalen Mire near Abisko, Sweden - Palsa_T0_3 | ecosystem: Environmental > Terrestrial > Soil > Palsa > Peat permafrost | place: Sweden: Abisko...
TTTTGGGTGATCAGGTTGAATTCCTGAATGGCATCGACATTGGGCGTGTAGCCGACCTCGTTGTTCTTGTCTTCGCTGTTGAGAATGCCGTCGATCAGGTATTCGTTCGCCTGCTCACGATTGCCGTTGATGAAAGGACGACCGGAGTTGAGCATGTTTTGCGGCGACCGCATCTGATCCGGGTCAACATTGGTGGCCCCGGGAGCGAGCAGGGTGAGTTGCAGATAATCGCGCGAAGCCAGAGGCATGCTCACCGTGGTATTGGCATCAATCACGGTGCTGACCTCGGTGGTCTCGGTCTGCAGCAAGGGCGCCGTACTGAGGACTTCGACCGAGGTTGCGACCTTTCCCATCGTCATTCGAACATCGACTCGCGCCGTCTGGTTGAGCACCAGCGTGAAGGGCGCGTGCTCGACCGGTTGAAAGCCCTGGGATGTCACTTTGACCTTATAGGTGCCAACCGGCAAGCGCAGCAGGTTGTAGGCGCCGTCATCGTTGGTTGCCGCGCTCCACACCGTTCCCCGATCCACGTCGGTCGCCGTGGCCGTCGCCCCTTTGACCGGGGCTCCACTCGGATCGGTAACGGTGCCTACGATGTTGGCGGTTACTTCCTGGCTCCAGGCAAGCGAGGACCACGCATGCGGTAAGGCCAGAGCCGCGAAAAGGGCCAGCGCAACGGCGAGCGAGTGGTTTGTTCTCATCACAGAACCCTCCGGGGGAAACGCTTTTGCAACCCCATGATCTAATGCGTTTATGCTATATAGCAGTATGTTTGCCTCCGTCAAGGAAAAAATGAACGGACGGTAAAAAAAATTTAGGTGCTATATATAAAAAAAGAAAATTGCACCGCAGCTGGGGCTATAAAAAAACGGAGAAAGCGATCAGTCGTCTTCAGGAAAGTGGATTTCCACAGGTTATTCGTTCGCATCGCGGCAAGGAACGATTCCGGGTTTCCACCCCCTGAAAGAAAATTTGATATTTCTCTATCCATTACAGCTATATAGCTTTAGGCGGACTTGAGGAGCCGCAGTCGAAGCGATCGGAACAAATCCGGCTTTACTTTCGTGCCTTTGTCAGCTATATAGCAGATGAAGTGCTACCTTTGTCTCTGGAACCCAGCATGCGGTTGGGGTGATTGCTTATGCCTGAGCGTCGTCGAAATGGCTTGCCTGCTTACCAGAAGATCCAGCGCGCAATCCGCCAGCGTATCGAGGCGAAGCAGTTGAAACCCGGCGACGCAGTCAGTTCCGAACGCGAGCTGGCGAGAATCCACAACGTGAGCCTCATGACGGCGCGCCACGCCCTGGCAACTCTCGAACGCGAGGGCGTCGTAGAGCGGCGCCGGGGCGCCGGGACTTTTGTGGCGCCGCCGCGGATTCAGTTCAATAAGCTCATGAGCTATACCGAGCAGATGGCCAGCCGCGGATTGACTCCGAGTTCAAAGGTCATCAACGCGAAAATCGTAGAAGATGAGCAGGAGATCGCGGCCCGGCTTGGCTTGGGCGCGGCGAGCCGCATGGTCAAGATTGAACGAGTTCGGCTTACCGGCGACGAACCTTTCGCCCTGGAGACCTGCTACCTGCCGGCGGCCGAGTTTGCGGAACTTGTCCATGCGCCTCTCGGACGCGGCTCACTGTTCGCGACGCTCGAACACGATTACGGCATTGAACTTGCCTATGCCGATGAGGAGGTCGATGCCACCGTTGCCGAGGGCAGGGTAGCGCAGCTGTTGAATCTGCGGGCTGGCGCTCCCTTGCTGCGCATCCGGCAGGTCATTTATTCGGCCAAAACCCAGCCGCTCATCTACGTCGTAGGCGTATACCGATCGGAACGGCACTCGCTGTTTATCCGCCGGCTGCGTTGACGAAAAGGCTCTCCGGCTTCGAGAATTCGGTTTAGAGAATTTCACACGCTTTCTGTCCATGCGAACCGTCACGCATCTCGTCATTCTCGCCAGCCTCCTCGCCCTTGCCTATTCCGCCTCGCCGAAACAACGCTACCTGCACCCAGGTCCCCCTCATCTGGACCGGGACAGCGACACCTGGGTTCGGCGCACCCTGAGCAAGATGTCAACCGAAGAGAAAGTCGGACAACTTTTCATGGTGTGGGCTCGGGCGGAGTTCTTCAATGTGAACAGCCCTGAGTACCGGCAGTTCACGGAACAAATTCAGCGCTATCACATCGGATCCTTCGCTTTTTCCGTGCCCGCAGAAGGCCCCTTCATTACCAGAAGCCAGCCCTACGAAGCCGCGATGCTTCTGAATCATCTGCAGGAGCAGTCCAAGCTGCCATTGCTGATCGCTGCCGACTTCGAAAGCGGATTGTCCTCACGCCTGAACGGAACCACTGTGTTTCCGCAAGCCATGGCTTTTGGCGCGGCTGGAAAAACTGAGTACGCCGAGAGCTTTGGCAAGATCACGGCTCTCGAAGCACGAGCCATTGGTGTTCACTGGAATTTCTTTCCGGTCGTTGACGTGAACTCCAACCCCGCCAATCCGATCATCAATGTTCGTTCCTTCGGCGAGAACCCGCAGCAGGTTGGAGCGATGGCTGCAGCCTACATTCGAGGGGCTCGATCGAACGGAATGCTTACCACCGCCAAGCACTTTCCCGGTCATGGGGACACCTCGACCGACTCCCATCTCGGTGTCGCGCAGGTCAGTGGTGATAGGGCGCGGCTCGAAGCGGTTGAGCTCCCTCCATTTCGCGAAGCGATCGGCGCTGGAGTCGATGCGGTGATGGTGGCCCACGTCACCGTGCCAGCCCTCGAAAGCGATCCGAACCGGGTTGCCGTAACCTCCTCCGCGATTGTCACCAATCTGCTGAAAGAGCAACTTGGCTTTCACGGAATCGTCGTCACCGATGCTCTCGATATGGCGGCCTTGACCGAGCTCTATGCCGCGAACATCGGCCGCGCGGCCGTGGACGCATTTAAAGCCGGCAACGACGTGCTGCTCATCCCGCCCGACCTGGACGCCGCGTACCGTGCCATGCTGGCAGCTGTGGCGAGCGGAGAGGTCTCCATCGAGCGTCTGGACAGCTCGGTGCGAAAGATTCTCCAGGCAAAAGCCTCCCTAGGCTTGCAACGGGCGCGGCTGGTCGATATCAATGCGCTCGACAAGCTCATCGCCGAGCCGGAGAACGTTGCGCTGGCGCAAAAAATTTCCGATGACGCCATCACCCTCGTCCGCGAAAACGGCAAGGTTCTGCCTCTCAAGGCGATCAAAAAGCCTGCCGAATCGCTACCTTACCAGGCTCCGGTAGCGATTCGTAATCGCGTGGTGGCCGTCATTTTTTCCGATGATGTGCGCTTGGCATCGGGCCGCGTCCTCGAACGGCAGGTTCGCTTCCGCGCGCCCGACGCCCACATCTTCTATGTCGATCCAAGAATCGCGGGGGCAATGTCGGCTGACGTACTCAAAGCAGTCGAGGAAGCCGAGGTCGTCATTGCAGCGGTATACGCGGTGCCATCTCCTGGAGTGAGGGGCAGCGGAGGCGCGGTTCGCGCAACGGACCCGACGGGTCTCCTCTTGCAGGGGATGCTCGACCATGCCTCAGGAAAGTCCGCGGTAGTCGCGGTTGGAAATCCCTATCTCGCAGAGGATTTTCCCGACATTCAAAACTACCTGTGCACGTTCTCGACCACATCGGTGTCGGAGACCAGCGCGGTCAAGGCGCTTTTCGGGGAAATCCCAATTCGCGGACACCTGCCGGTTAGCATTCCTGGCGTTGCCCAACGGGGCGCCGACATCGAGCGGCCCGATGCGATGAAACAAAAGAGCATAACGAGATGATTGTCGAGCGGCAGTTTCAACATCGCCTGATTCGGGAAATCTTTGCGCAACCTGTGAATCTAGGGAAGGCCATTGAGCCGCGCCTCTGTCGAGAGGAGGGACTGGTTCATCTCGAAGACATCCGGATTCCGAGCGAGGAACTGCGCACCCTGCCTAGGATCCTTGGAGCCCAGCGTGAAGCAAAACGGAGGGTTCGCACCCCGCTAGTTAGTTAGGGCCGAGCTGCTCCTCTGATTCTGTAAATCACGTACCATGTACCGGCCATCAAAGCGCCGGAAAGCAAGCGCATAAAGGTGTGCATGGAAGCGAAGTAGCCAGCGTAACCGGCGACGCCGACAACCTGAAAGAGCAACTGCCCGGCGGAACAGGCGCGACGAAACCTGGGCGACAGCCATTCGCGCCAACTGCGCGCGCGATTGAAAAGATTCTGGGTCGCCTGTTGAAAGCGCTCCTCAAGGCTCACTTCGCCGCGTTCCGCCGGGATGGCGTGCGAAGGCTGTAAGGGCTGCTCGAATCGGATCTCCGTCATACGGATTAGGGAACCTTTCGGAAGAAAAACCCAGCAAAGAACTTCAAACCCAACCGTTTTGGAAAAGTTGCTGGTTCGCGATTTTCACCAACCATGCCGGTTCTGAGTAAGATCTCGGGCTCCGGCATCTAAGTTGTTTTGAACACGATGGCACCGAAGGAGTCTTAACATGGTCACCCGAATCTGGCACGGCGCGACCCCCGTAGGCAAGAGCGACGAATACCTAGACCTGATGCGAACCGTCGCCATCCGAGATTACCGCTCGACTCCCGGCAACCAGGGCGCTTACGCGCTAAGGCGCATCCAGGGCGATACCGCACATTTTCTGATGGTCACGTTCTGGGAGTCCGAGGAGGCGATCCGCGCCTTCGCCGGAGACGACATCGGCAGGGCGAAATACTACGATTTTGACAAGGATTTCCTGATCGAGCTAGAGCCGCACTCCATGCATTACGAGATGTACGACAGATAACGACAGAGAAACGCGCGTGCCAGAATGTCGTGCGGAGCGCCATTGTCTGATTTCGGCAAGTGTCGGTGAACGGACCAATAAAATGGGGGAAGCGTTTCCGAGCGCGCGACGCTGTTCCGATCGATCCGTATCGCCTGACGCAGAAGAACCTCGATCGGGTGCGTCTCCACCGAGGCGCCCAAGTTGAAGTTGGCCGTAGAGGCTGCCGTGCTCTCGTTCTCCCCTACCAGACATTTTCTCCGGGTGCTGAATTCTCCAGTCAGGCCACCTGCTGTTTCTGGAATGGAACTTCGAAAATAAGCCCCGCTGCTTTGTCTCAATCGGAGGTTGTTTTTTTTCCTCAGCCGGTGAAGAATGACCTCCTGGTTGGAGGTTCATTTTTCTCGCTTCCGCCTCCGTCAAGCGGAGGTTTGGGGGCGTACTCTCGTGCCCATGGACATCCCATTTGGCAGTTTGGCTGCCCGGGTTGCGGTGATGACCAACGACGAGTCGGTCATGCTGGCCGCCCAGGAAAACCTCGCCTCGGACTTTCATATCACCTTGCTGGATAGCAGAGAGGGTGTGCTGACGCTGCAGAAGGAAATTCCGCTCGAAGCCGTAATTCTCGATCTGGACGCTTCCGAGGGATCTGCCGAGTCCATGGTTGAACTGGTCGGCCAGTTGCGAGCCCGGGATGAGGACCTGGTGCTGATTGGCTTGATCCAGTCCCTGACCAAGGTGTGGCGGCGCAAGCTTCTTGCCGCCGGCATCGTTCAGTGTTTCGCGGCCCCCGTCGATTTCGCAGAAGTGCAAGGATTCCTGCAGAGCGCGCTCGAGCAGCGCCGACGTGAGATGGAAGGGCGGAGGGTGCGCGAGGATGCGCTGAGCCGGTATAGCTTCGGCGAGCTGATCGGCGGCAGCGAAGCCATGCAGCGAGTGTATGACACGGTCCGGCGCGTGTCGCCGGGCAACACCACGTTGATGATCCTCGGTGAAAGCGGGACAGGGAAGGAACTGGTAGCGCGCGCCATCGTAGCCAACAGCCCGCGCAGCGAGCAATCGTTTATCAGCGTGAATTGCGCGGCCCTGCCCGAGGCTCTGATCGAATCGGAATTGTTTGGTCACGAAAAGGGAGCGTTCACGGGAGCGCACCAGGCGCGCGCCGGGCACATCGAGATGGCCCACGGAGGCACTCTGTTCCTCGACGAGATCGGCACCTTGGGCCTGGCTTTGCAGAGCAAGCTGCTGCGGGTGCTCGAACAGCACGCCGTGCAGCGCCTGGGGGGGCAGGCGCCGAAAAAGATCGACTTCCGACTGATCACGGCGACCAACGAGGATCTGGAGCAAGCGGTGCATGCGGGAAGATTCCGCGAAGACCTTTATTACCGGATCCATGTGATTCCGATTGTTCTGCCTCCCTTGCGCGAGCGCGAAGGCGACATCGCGCTGCTGGTGGATCATTTTCTGCGTTTTTACAGCGCCGCAAACAGCCTGCCAATGAAGACCATCGACCTCGAAGCACTGGAAGTGCTCGAGGACTATCCCTGGCCGGGCAACGTGCGCGAGCTCGAAAACCTGATGCAGAGGCTGGTGCTTATGGTTCCGGGCCCGAACATCGCGGTAAAACATTTGCCCCAGGGGATCCTGTATACGAGCTCGGCCAAGCAGGAGTCGCTGCTGATCCCGGAAGAAGGGATCTCCTTTGATGAGGAGATATCGCGGATTGAAGTTGCCTACCTGCAAGCGGCGCTCCGGCGGACGAACGGGAAGAAGACGGCGGCGGCGGCGCTGCTGCGGATCGACGGGCAGAGGATGAAGTATCTCTGCCGCAAGTACGGCCTGCCCGGCTGAGCATGAGGTTAAAAATTAACCTTTCTGCGGTTAATTATTTACCGATCCAGGCAAAACGGGCTGCCCGGGATTCCGCGTTTTAGGAGCAGGCCCTTGTAACTTCCTGAAAACGCTGGGCGGTGGCAGGCGGCGGCGCTGGCGGAAGGATGCCGTGAAGTTTGGCATGGCTCGTGCATTAAGGAAATGCAGACAGAGCGGGAGACAGAAAATTCCCGTAGTCAAAGAATCCAGACTAAAAAATTCCAAGGAGAACAACAAAAATGAGCGTCGAAAAGAAATCACTGATCAGCAATATGAAGGCCACCAAAAAGGCCCTGATTGCCACCGGCACGCCGTCTGCCAGCCCGCTTGTCTCCAACAAGACTGCTTCGAAGCGCTTCGTCAGTCGCGTGTCCGCCTCAAAAATCGTCAACGCCAGCAAGGCTGGCAAAATCGTCGATGCTTCCAAGAGATTCGAGCATGTTGTTGCCAGCAAGCATGCGAAACTTGTTCGCGAGTAACCTCGAGACATGGGCAAAAATTGCTTGAGGGCCGTGCAGGGACCGCGCGGCCCTCTTGCCTTTTACCAGAGTTTCCGTCGGACGAAATCGCTGGCGGTTCGCCACGCCATATCGGCAAGACTGCGACGCACGGTGTAGATCTTCGCGGTGCCGGTCATTCCATCCTTCAATTTGCCTTCCGAGTTCGCCTCCTCGACCGTAACCGGATAGTAGCGTGGCGCAACCAAGCCCTTATATTCGGATTTCGGCTCCAGTCCGGGTTCGATCTCCGCCGACGCCACCGCGATCGCGCCGACCTCACCTGAAATGGACCGGAAAAAAGTGTCCGGACGAAGGCTGACGGTCTGCCCCGGTCGCACTTCGCGCATCTCAGATTCTGTTACGTAAAGCCGTGCCCGCAGCGAAGAAAGGTTGGCAATCTCAACCGCGACGGCGCCGGCGCTGAGATGCGAACCGAGCAGGTCGGCGGGGCGCGGGCTGACCACGCTGCCGGCGATCGGACTGCGCAGCTGCAAGTGCCCCATTTTCTGGGCCAGCATCTGACTTTTTTGCTGGTTGCGCTGCAACTCCTGTTCCCTTCCACCGGCAGCGGCGTAATGCATATGGGCCTCGGTGTTGCGGGACCGAGCCAGTTCGAGATCGGCCTCCATGAGCGCTTGCTGCGATTCCAGATCAAGATTGCGCAAAAGCAAGAGTGGGCTCCCGGGCTCTACCCTATCCCCCTCATTTACCGGCACTTCGACCACAGTCCCGGGAACTTCGGCACGCACCACGGCGCGTTCGACCGGCTCAAGAATGAATCGGGCGCGCACCGTGTCGTGAAGAAACGGAACAACTAGAACAGCAATCAGAACCATGCCGAGGATCGCAACCGGCGCCGGGGTCACGAAACGGGCCCAGGAGGAGCGGAGCAGCCGGTCACGTTTATCGATGGATGCGGTTTTCATAAATTTTCCCAGCTTGATCAGCCTGGACTTGAAGATCAGAAAGGCCACGATAATCGTAGGGATGAACGCCCATTCCGGGCTGTAATGGCGGGATATGTTTCCCACAAATTTGGCGAAGGCATAGAGCAGCAGATAGCTATAAACGCCGGAAAGGATGGCATAGGGCACGAAAAACCAGCGCATCCGCGGACGAACATAGGGGATTTCGACGGGAAGGTAGAAGATGCGGTTCTGTACCCAGCCCGACAACAGCGCGGTTGAGCGTTCCTTGATCTCGTCGACGCCGACGATCTCCGACAAAATATAGTAGCCGTCGAGCTTGATCAGCGGGTTGAGGTTCATCAGCACGACGGCTACTCCAGTGATTAGAATGATCTTGTAAGCAAGATCGTGCAGGGCGCCGCCGGGCGGCGTTCCCCACCAAACCAAGGTGGCCAAGGCGCAAACGATCAACTCCGTCCAGATGCCGGCGATCATGGTAACCACGCGCTGGAAGCGATTGGCATAGACCCAAGCCTCGGTGACATCCACGAAGAACGCGGGCGTCAGATAGATCAAGTGAAAGCCGGTCTTGTGGACGCCGCCCCCATAGTGTTTGCAACTGACGGCATGCGACCCCTCGTGAAAAAACGCCATGATCAGGAACAGGATCCAGAACTCGGCGATGTCGGCGGCCGACTTGTCGGTGAATGTGTAATATTGGATCGTATCGACGCCGATCTCGGACCAGTGCGTGACGAAGATGTAAATCATGAAGGCGAAAAGGGCGAGCGTCAGGGCCGTGAACCACGGGGTATAGACGAAGCCAAGTTTACGGGCGGCGGCATCGATCCATATGTCGGCGTCCCAATGAGCAACCGTGATGTGCGCCAGATCCCCGGTTCTGGCCTTTTTCTCTTTCTTGCGGCGCTCGCGCAGTTTCTGCATGAGCGCGATGTTTTTTTCCTGCGGAGTCTGGTACCAGAAGTTGGAGTCCTGCATCATCTCCGCAAAAGTCCGCACATCTTCGACGCTCACCTGGATCGCATTTTCCGCTACGAATAATTCTGCAATTTCCTCATACGATCGCTGGCCATCGAAAAAGTGCGCGAGTTTCCATTGCTCGGGGGTCACGCGGAAGATGTTCGTCGATCCCGGCACGTGTGCGAGGAACATCGGCGCGCCTTCCTCGGTGTGTTCCCGACCCACCAGGCGCGGATCCATCCTAAAAATCCGCTTTCTCGTGGCGGGCGCGCTGATCTCGGGAAGAACGTCGAGCGCTTCTGCGAGGTTCATGGCTGGTCGGGAATGCGGATGCTGGTGGTCATGCCGGGGCGCAGATCTTTCGTCGGCCCGATCAGTTGCGCGAGAACTTCGATCGTGCCGCTCGAGGGATCGATGACCGGACTGATTTCGATCACCTTGGCGGTGAATTTCGCCTCTCCACTGTCGGCCGAAGTGACTTCGATCGTTTGCCCGCGCTCGATTTTCCCGGCGAAGCGCTCGGGAAGGGTAAACTGCACCCGCAGGGGCGAAGTTTCCGTGATCCAGAACATGCGATCGCCGCGGTTGACCTGTTGCCCGACGCGAACATAGCGGCGCGCTACAATTCCGGAAAACGGGGCGAGGATTCGACTTTTCTCGAGCTCAAGTTCGAGCGAACGCTCCGTCTGTTGCGCGTTGACGAGCATCTCCTGAACGCGTTTGACATCCCACTGGTCCGACTCGGCTTTGAAGCGGGCGTGGTCGAACTGCTCCTGGGTGATCAGCTGTGCTTCCCACATTTTTCGAGCGCGTTCGGCGTCGGCTTCGAGCACCTTCGCTTCCGCTTCCCAGTTCTTAAGGTCGGCTGCGGTGCTGCGGGTGTGGGCACGCGCGGCATCGAGATCAGCCGTCGCCTGGCGATCGTCCAGTTGGGCCAAAAGCTGGCCGGCGCGAACCAGGAGGCCGGGTTCAGCGTGAATCTCGGCGACCAGGCCGTCGCGCTGCGCAGCCACATCCACCTGGTGTTCGACGATCAGCGGACCGGAAGCGATAAAGAACGGCTGCCGATCGGGGGCAGGGACAGAAGTTGTGGTCGAGGGCAGGTTCGCAGGAGGGCGAGGGGCAGCTTTGACTTCTGTGGGCCTCGAGTCGCTGCACCCGAGTTCGAAAAAGCCGGCTGTGAGCGTCAGCGTTACGAAAATTCTGGCGACGGTTTTCAGATCTGTCATCGCTTGTTCCTGACCTCCTGCCTGGGACGCAGATGCCCTGGACGTAGAAAGCACCGCCCGAGCCGTGATCGCGGACCGACCAGACGCCCGCCGCTCCATTGTCCGTTACTTACCATCCGAACCACCACCACAATTTGGAATAGAGCCACAGAAAAGGACTTCGGAACAGCACGAAACCAATGGGATGCCACCCGACAGAAATCTTGCCTCTTCCCTGCATGCCCGGAAGCAGGCGACCGTCGGGGTTCGGAACGTCAACCCGCGCGTAAAAAAATCTCGCGTCGCCCTCCGCCTGGCTCTTCGGACTGACGACGGCGACGCGGCCGCGAAAGGTTTCGGTCGGATATCCCTCCACTTTGATAACCGCGGCTGCGCCGGATGGAAGGAGCGAGATCTCGGACTCGTCGATGGCCACATCAACCCGCGCCTCGGAACTGTCGGCAACCTCGGCGAAGGTGTCGCCAGCGGCGAGGTGGCGGCCGGTCATGTCCGCGAGGTGAGGCGTGGTGACCCAGCCATCGAGAGGCGCGCGCAAGTGCGTTCTCTCCAGGCGCTCGCGGGCACGTTCGACCTCCGATGCCCAATACCTGGCCTGCACGGCCTGGATGCCGGCCTCGGCCCCGTCCTTGGCGGCGAGCGACCGGTTCATCTCCATGGTCGCGGTCTCGAACTTGGCTTCGGCGCCGGCCAGAGCTGCGCGGTAATCCCAATCCTCAAGATCAGCCAGCACTTGGCCGCGCTCCACGTGATCGCCTTCGCGCACGTGGACCTGGCGCACCAAACCGTCGATTTCTGGCTGCACTTGGGACGAGCGCGCGGGCGCCACGATAGAATTTCCGTCCACCCGCATCGGGATGGGAACAAGGGCGAGAAACAATGCAATCGCGGCCACGCCCACCACAAAAAGCGCTCGGCGCCGCTTTTCGAGGGCCAGGAATTTGGTTTTCTTTTGCAGAATCGGCCCGAGGAGCCCGATAAAAGGGACTTCTTTGTAGAGCGAAGCGTTGCGCACGGCAACGGTCGCCTGTCCGGCAAGAACCCGGATCATCTCGAGGTGAGCGGGGCTGAGAAAATCGGGATCACTGCTTTCGAATAACAGCAGACCGAGCCGTCCTTCGTCGTCGGCGAGCGGGAGCGCATAGAAGGCGCGCATTCCCGTCTCGGCGAAGTACTTTCGGAAAGGCGCTTTCATCGCCTCTTCCGGGGCGTCGATCCGCGCTTCGCTTTCGTCGCCTCGCTCGGTAATAAAAATGACGTCGCTGCCGCCCGAGACGACGGCGATCATGGCTTCGAGTTGCGTAATTTCGCGCGCTCCGGGATTGATTTGCTCCATGCCCGAAACGGCCTTCAGTCGCAACCTGCCGCGTTCGTCGAGCGCAACCGAGGCCCGCTCGTACGGAATCACGGCGCTCGGCGTGTTGACCACCGCTTGCAGAACGCGGTCAAGGTTGAGCGTGGAGGTGATCTCGCCGCTCACATGCACGAGTGTTTCGAGGATTTCCAGCTTGCGCTCGGCCATCAGGAGACTGGCATTGTGGAGGGCAATGCTGGCCGTCTCGTTCAGGCTGCCGATGACAAACAGATCGTCGTCATCAAACGGCCGGTCGGACCGGTTGACCGCTTCGACCACGCCGACGAGCGCCCCTGCGTCGAGTAAAGGGGCGACCAGAATGCATTCGACTCGCCCCTCGACGGTGTTCAGGTTGCGGCGAACCAGGCGTTCGTCTTCGGGATCCGAAATGAGCACAGCTTCCCCGCTGCCCGAGACATCACCCGCAACCCCTTCTCCTTCTTTCTGTGTCATCCCTTGCCAGGCAGTCGGATCCGAGCCCGTCTGATGCATCAGCAAAAGGTCGCCATTGCCTTGCACCATCCATACGTTGATTGCTTGGCACTCGAGCGTCTCGCGGATCTTCGACCCGATGATGGGGAGAAGTTGATCCATCTCGAGCGTGGAGCTGAAGACTTTTTCAATGTCGTAGAATTGGGACAGGCGGCTGATCGAAGTGAGCGAGTTGTGGCGCTCGAGTTCATACTCCCGGGCGGCATGGAGGGCCGGACCGGCAATTTCGGCTGCACTTTGCAAGGCATTGAGACGCGTTTCATCCAGGGGCTCTTCGAAGCTGAGAATCTCGATCGCGCCGATCAAGTCTTTTTGGACGACCAATGGAAGGTAGGCAAGAGAACGCAGGGTCTTGCGGACGTTGAGATGGGCGTACTGTTCGCGGGTGAGCGTTTGGCTGGTGAACAGGAGCGACTTGGGGCCGGCGGCAAGCAAACCGAGCGTACCGGAGTCGAGGGGGATGGCGTCATCGGGCGCGGCCCCGCCGACGGTTGCACGCACCCTCCAGCATTTTCCCTCGGGGGTATTCGAGACCACATAGATGTTGACACCAGAATCTGGTATCAAAGCAGCGAAAGCCTGCCCGAGGATGCGCGCCCTGGGGGCAATCTCCAGTTCGGCTAGAAGACGAGCCGAGATTAGAGCGATGTCGAGGACTAGATCGGGGCTCGAGTTACCGTGCTCGTCGCGGAAAGTTGGCGACATCTTTTAATTCTTTTTCCCGGGGGAGGCCAGCAATTCCAACTTGCAAATTCGCGGAGCTTCCTCTAAGTTGAGCGGGACTCTAGCAGAGGCTCGGGAGGGTGTCAACACTCCGCCACGGCTCGATTCGCGTCGTTTCGGACGATTGAGGTGACATGGTGAATATCGAAGTTCGAAGTCTCGGCCAGGTAAAGGTGTTCAAGTTGCGCGGCAAGCTGAGTCTGGGCGACCCAGTGGACCGCCTCCGAGCAGATTTGTATGAACTGATGGGCAACGGTGATGCCCGTATTGTCATGGACCTGAGCGAGGTTCCCATGATCGATTCCAGTGGAATCGGGTTGCTGGTCAAAAGCCTGACTTCCGCCAAGCAGCTGGGCGGATCGATCCGGCTGCTCAATCCCTCGAAGTTTGTCAATCAGACCTTGAAGATGATTGGTCTGTTGAATATGTTCGATGTATTTGAAGACCAGCAACAGGCGATCGCCTCATTTGATTGAGGTTGATCCGCTGTATACGCGGTCGCGATCGGATCGAACGGAGAATCGCAATTCTGCGATGCGACGCGCTCGGGAAGGAGATGTTCCGCGAGGTCTTGCAGAAAAATCATCGTTGATCGTTGGTGGCGCCGTCGGCTGGCTGGAATTCCACTGGCGGTGAAAGCTGCTAGAATCGCGGTTTCTGAGATGTCGTAACCCTTCTGGTATCTCACTCTCGGATGGATGAAGCACCCACGCCCGTGTCAGGTTCTGGTGCGTTAACCGAGGAGATCGTCTGCACCGAACTGGGCAAGGTGCTCTCCAGCGCATCCTTTCAAAGCTCCGAAAGATTAGCTAGATTCCTCCGCTTCGTGGTGGAGCGAACGCTCGCAGGCGAAGCCGACCAACTCAAAGAATACCGAATCGGCGTGGAGGTATTCGGACGCCCGCCTTCCTACGATCCCCGGGTCGATCCGGTGGTTCGCGTGGAAGCGCGCAGACTACGGGCAAGGCTGGCACAGTACTACGAAAAGGAGGGTCTGGGGGGAGCAATCCGAATCGACATTCCGAAGGGCAGTTACGCTGCAGCATTTGCGGCGAGTCCCGCTTCTGAGGCGACCCGGGTTGAGACCTCACGCCCGACGTCGGATGGAAGAATAAACGGGTTTCCCTCACGCCCTTCCCCGGTCCTTCGACGTCATTGGAGCGTGAGCGCCGCGTTGCTTTTGCTTCTGGTTTTGGTGATTGCGGTGGGCGCGCTTTATTGGCGGCGTTTTCGACTGTCCTCATCTTCCGAACCGCTCTCTCTTGCCGTGCTGCCGTTTCTGAACCTGACGGGGAATCCCGACAATGAGTATCTCAGTGACGGGCTCACGGACGAACTTACAAGTGCTCTGGCCAATGCCCCAGGGCTGCGGGTAGTGGCTCGGACGTCGGCATTCAAGTTTAAGGACAAGTCCGAGGATGTACGGGAGATTGGCAAGCGACTGAACGTCTCGTCCCTTCTCGAGGGAAGCATACAAGCGCAGGGAGGCCGGCTGCGCATCACGGCGCAGCTTATTCGGACCTCGGACGGCTTCCACGTTTGGTCGCAAACCTATGATCGGCCCTTTGAAGACAGCTTTATGCTCGAGGATGATATCTCACGTGCTCTTTCCGCTGCCTTGAGCCTGCAACTTTCCGCCGAGGCTGAAGCGAATGCAAGGGCGCATAACATTGACGCGACCACCCATGAACTGTATCTGCGAGGACGTTACTTGGCCCAGCGGCCATCGGAACAGAATGCGTGGAAGTCCATCAATTATTTTAACCAGGCGCTCGATCGGGATCCTTTGTACGCGCAAGCTTATGCCGGATTGGCGGGGGCCTATGCCGTCCTGGGAAGCAATGCCTGGGCTGTCCCTGACGAGGTCTATCCCAAGGCTTTGGCTGCGGCAAAGCGGGCCGTCGAACTGGATGACAGCTTAGGGGAAGCGCACGAGAGAATCGCCAATATTACCTTCATGTACAATTGGCGTCCCCGGGACGCCGAACCCGAGTTCCAGCGTGCGATCGAACTTAATCCCAGCAACGTGGCGGCTCGCCAACACTATGGGATCATGCTTCACTACACTGGGCGGTTCGATGAAGCATTGCGGCAGTTCAAACTGGCAAAACAGGCTGACCCCCTTGCCTGGCAAATCGACATGACCACGGTTTTGGTCTATGAATCCCAGCGCAATTATGGCGCGGCGATTGATCTGGATCGCGAAATTCTAGGTTCGAACTCCAACCAACCATTCCCACATGCCGTCCTTGGGTGTCTGTACGCGGATCAGGGGCAGTATCCACAGGCGATTGAGGAAGTAAAGAAGGCGATTGATCTGGGGGGAAATGATGCGGACGTGTCTTTGCTTCTCGGCCAGATTTACGCGCAATCGGGCCGGCACGACCAGGCCGTTGGCGTTCTACAACAGGTCCTAGCCCGCAAGACCGGTTTCATCCCGCCTTATACCGTGGCGGCGGTTTATGCGCGGCTGGGTGACAAAGATCGAATGTACGAATGGCTGGACAAAGCGGTCGAGCAGCATTCCCCCGCCTGCCTCAAGCTCCAGATCACTCCTGCCTTCAGTGCTTATGGCTCGGAGCCTCGTTTCCAGGCAATCCTAAGGAGAATCGGTCTAAATCAGTAGGATAGGGGCATCGGTCCTAATCATTGAAGTCTTGTCCCGCTCCTCCACTGCCTTGCTTTGACGTGCCCAGAGCGCCGATCCCTAAGTGACTGAAAATAAAGCTTTAGCTACCGTAGCACTACCGTAATTTCCTTGACTCTGCCTCAACTTCTATCGATAGTGTCGCTCGTGACAATTGAACTCAGGCACCGGGCAGATGGACAAGCAGAACTGATCATAGCGGGGCAGGCGTTTCCGGTCCGAGAGGAGCCTCCGCAGGCAGTCATTCCGAAGGAACTGCTGCGGGACGTGCGCCTCTCCGAGTTGCCCAATGAGATCGCGGTGAAGCCATCGGGAGTTTCGATCGTGCTGGCACGAGGAGAGCAAGTGGATTGCTGGTTGTACGGCTTTCGGGACGGGTACGGCTTCGCGCGAATTGAGGTGACCACCAGGGCAGGACCGACTGCCAGGTTACGCGCGTTGCTCGAGGCGGTCTGCGAACGACAGGAAAAACAGGGCGACGTGGAGCCGACCGAAACTGGTCCCCCGCAGTATTGCGGACTTTCGTTTCTCCTCGACCTGGCGGAGGACGCCCCGATTCCTGAAACCCTGGCCAAGGTCGCCGAAGCGCTGGAGGAGTTGCATCGCCGTCGCCTGTCAATGCTAGCGGCGCAGCCCCTTGGCACGAAGGCCGCTAGTTAGTCCGGAACCACACACGGAGAATCGCCATGGCAGTCGCGAACAACCTTTCGGCCCGGCTATCCGAGTTGACCGAGACCTTCTCCGATGCGAAGGAAAACGCGCTGCTGCTGATTGCCGTCCTGCTACTGGGCGCAAGTGCATTCGCGCAGAGCGTGACCGGCACGATCGGCGTTGGCAATGCTCCCGCGGCAGCAGCCACGAACCCTCTGACCAATACGGTCTACGTGCTCAATTCTTCGGACGGCACCGTCAACGCGATTAATGGAGCCACCGGACAAGTCATCGGGTCAGCGATCACCGTCGGCAGCGATCCTGTAGCGCTGGCCGTAAATCCTGTCACCAACACGATTTACGTTGCCAACAATGGCAGCAATAATGTAACGCCCATCAACGGAGCCACGAACACGGCTGGCACTCCGATCGGGGCGGGCACGAGCCCCATTGCGATCGCCGTGAATCCCGTCACCAACACGATTTACGTTGCCAACAATGGCAGCAATAATGTAACGCCCATCAACGGAGCCACGAACACGGCTGGCACTCCGATCGGGGCGGGCACGAGCCCCACCGCGATCGCCGTAAATCCCATCACCAACACAATTTACGTTGCGAACCATGGCAGCAATAATGTCACGCCCATCAACGGAGCCACGAACGCGGCCGGCACTCCGATCGGGGCGGGCACGAGCCCAATTGCCATCGCCGTGAATCCGGTGACCAACACAATTTACGTTGCGAACAATGGCAGCGCCAATGTCACGCCCATCAACGGAGTCACGAACACGGCTGGGTCTCCGATCGGGGCGGGCACGAACCCAATTGCCATCGCCGTCGATCCGGTGAGCAACACGATCTACGTCGCAAACAACGGCAGCGGCAACGTCACGGTGATCAACGGGACGAATAACAGTCCGACCACGGTCACCGACCCAAGCGCCAGTGCTCCGATCGCCGTCGCGCTGAACCTTACGACGAATACGGTCTACGTGGCCAATAACGGAAGTGCCAATGTCACTGCGATCAACGGAGCCACCAATCTGGTGGTGGCGTCGCTCGGGGCGGGAACCGATCCCGTGGCGATCGCGGTCAATCCCGTCACCGGCCTGGCTTATATCGTGAACAGCGGGGGCGCGAGCGTCACCGTGATCAGCAATGCGACTTACACAATCAGCTCGATCTCCGATCCATCGTTTTCGAGCCCGAACGCGATTGCGGTGAACCCAGTCACGAACCAAGTGTACGTGGCCAACAATGGGAGCTCAGAGAGCGACACCGTCACCGTGATCAACCCGGCGAACAACAACAGCGTCTCGAGCATTACCGACTCGAACGCGGTTGCTCCGACGGCGATCGCCGTGAATCCAGCGACCAACATGATCTACGTCGCGGACCGGGCGAGCCGCACGATTACCGTAATCAACGCAGGGAACGGCAATCAGGTGACCACTCTCACGCCGCCGGGTACGGCGCAACCGGTCGCCGTCGCCCTCAATTCCGTGACCAACATCATTTACGTGGCGAACAACGCGACCAATAACGTCACCATGATTGACGCCGCCAACGGCAATCATATCAATGTGATGAGCGATCCCTACGCGCTCGGTCCCGCTGCGGTCGCCGTGAATTCGGCCACCGGACAGGTGTACGTCGCCAACTCCGGCAGCGGCAGTGTCAGCGTGTTCGACGGCATCACAGGCTCATACGTGACGTCGATTGCGACAGGAAGCCTCGCACAGGCCATCGCAGTGAACACGGCAACAAACACGGTGTACGTCGCTAATTCTGAGAGCTCGAACGTGACCGTGATTGACGGGGCGACGAATCTGGTCACCGGCACCGTGACCGTATCGGACTCTCCCGTCGCTGTGGCCGTCAATCCGATCACAAATCTGATTTATGTGGCGGACGCCGGAAGTGAAACCGGAAACGTTACCGTCATCAACGGCGCGACGAACGCCACAACCACGATTACCAACGCCAGTTTGGTTTCTCCTAACGCGATCGCTGTAAATCCAACCACCAACAAAATCTACGTCGCCGACTACGACGGGTATGTGACCGCAATCGATGGCGTGACCAACACGCCTTTTGCAGTGATTGACACGAATGCGCAGGCACCCTTCGCGCTTGCCGTCAATTCCGTCACGAACGATGCATACGTGGCCAACGAGTTCAGCAATAACGCCACCGCCGTCGCCGAGCAACAAGTTCAATCGAACGCTTTGCAGACAGCCATCACGGCGCTCACGAACAATCAAAGTTCGACCGAAACTCCGTCGTTTAGTTTCACGGCGACGAACGGCCTCACCGGCACCGCGGCCGACAATCTTGTCTATCAGTTCGATCGTTGGACTGGCCCGTGGACCGCTGCCGTTCGAGGCGCTGCATCCGGAAACTCGGTGGCCTTCAGCGCTACCGTGGCAACGCCGCTGGAGCCGGGCTTCCACATCCTCTATGCCTTTGCGACCGACGGCGAGGAGGGAACATCCGTGAACACCGGCGCCGAGA
>Ga0302326_10011912_pt1 | contig 18640 bp, 16 predicted proteins | sample Palsa_T0_3_FD_202264 | JGI IMG/M metagenome (GOLD analysis project Ga0302326, IMG submission 202264) | Peat permafrost microbial communities from Stordalen Mire near Abisko, Sweden - Palsa_T0_3 | ecosystem: Environmental > Terrestrial > Soil > Palsa > Peat permafrost | place: Sweden: Abisko...
ACAACGCATCACCGCTCGGGTGGTTTTTCCACGCCGCCAGAAGCAGGATGTTTCCGGTTACCGGCGAAACATGAATGAAATAGGTATCGGAACCGCTGTCCACGTCGAAGAAACCCGGACGACGCGCGTCCGGGCGCACCGTCGCGCCGGCGGCCAGCAACTCTCGCAGGCCCTCGATGGTTTGCTGCGAGTGACGGCCCAGATCCACAATTTTATTTTGTTCCATTGCTCTCGTTACCATGATGCTCTATATCTCCCGTATATGTCTCTCAAACCTAACTACGCATCGCGCGTTAGAAAAGTTTCCCAGGATGCCGGATTAGTTTCTTTTTTTTTCTGGTACACTTACCGCGCTTATCCTAGGGAGGAGGATAACAACGCCGTCTGCAACCGGACACCTCAGCCACGCATTACAAATCAGGAGTTCACTACGCGCGACCTGACATTGAGTGGACGTGCCGGGCTTCCGCAGATCGAAAAGCGGCTTCGCCTTTCGGATTTTTCGGCGTTTTCTCTCACGCGATTCTTTGACGTGAGCGTGCTGGCGCTCGATTAGGCTGGCAATTACCTACAGGGACCCTATGGCCAAAAAAACGAAGAGACCCACGCCCCGAACCGGGAAAAACAGCCGGCTTAAAAAAGACCGGCGCCGCAAGCACCGCCACTGGCAGGTTACTGTTTACTACCAGGACGGCGAGAAGTTCGCGCGGGTCTACATCGACCGCGAGCGCGCCAATCGATTTGCGGAGCGGCAAAAAAAGTCTCCGGTGGTCCGTTCCACTCGCATTCTCGAAGTTGACTGAAGCGCGTTTTTTGTCCGCCGCGGTGCCGCGCGCAGTACAAAGAGCCGATGCCCCGCTGGTTGCGGGAAGTGTGTGCCCGTAATTGTTTCGGAGCGCAAGGCGTTAGCGGGGTCTTGTCCGGCCATCGGTGGCATGCTATAAGAGAATGCGTTCACCACTACGGAAATGCGGCCGTAGTATAGTGGTCGTACGACAGCTTGCCAAGCTGTAGGCGGGGGTTCGATTCCCCTCGGCCGCTCCATTTCCCGAAGTTTCTCTCTGCGCAGTCGCCCGCCGTCTCCCGGCAAGATTTGTGTAGTTGTCGCGCAGCGAGCCTCTTGGCGGCAGGGCGCCCAAAACGTACGCGTTTCCCGGTCAACAACGCGAGCGCCATTCGCCCGGCGCCCAACTCAGAATTCTGGATGGTTTAAGCAGGCATGACCTGCGGCACAGCTACCGTCACCCGATCCCTGCCGTCTGCTTTCGATTGGTAAAGCGATTGGTCCGCCGCACGCAGGATTTCTTCGCCGGTAGAGCCGTTTTCCGGAAACGAGGCCACACCCACGGAAAAGGTTACCGCGTTAAGGATCTGGCCTTGGTGGCGTATCTCGATTTTTCTAGCTTCGGCCCGCAGCAAATCGGCCCGCCGCGCGGCGTTGGTTGCATTGGATTCGGGCAAGATGATGGCAAATTCCTCGCCGCCGTAACGGCAGACCACATCGTCTCCGCGAAAATGTTCGCGGAACACTTCAGCGATCCGCCGCAATACGGTGTCGCCCGCATCATGCCCAAACGCGTCATTGAACCGCTTGAAGTGATCCAGATCGAGAAAGAGCACGGCCAGGGAACGCTTCTTGCGCCTGGCGCGTTGCAGCTCGCGGTCCAGCGATTCTTCCATGAACCGTCGATTGAACAGTCCGGTGAGCGAATCACGGATGGATTGGTCGCGGAGCGTTTCCCGTAGCTGCAGGCTGGCCAGAGAAAGCGCGATTTGTCCCGCCACCGTGGTGGCCAGGCGCTGTAAGGATTCCTGCGCGCTTTTTGGAGCGCGATCGGATTCGAGATCGGCGTCCACCGCGAACTCCAGGTGTAGCACACCCAGCGTTTCCCCTTGTCCCACCATCGGTACGCACAGGTATTTTCCTGGAATCGGTAGTTTCAAGTGTTGGCACACGAGTCCGGCGCCGGGGTACTCGCTCCAGTGCGGTTGCCCTCGGCGCAGCCCCCAACACGCCGTCGGAGCGAAGCCCGGCTCCGACACCCGCGATTGACCCCACGTGGCTGCGGCGTCCACGGCGTTACGCGAGGGCTTGAAAATGTAGAGAACGCCCGCGGTGGCGGTGGGCAAGAGCTTCCGGACCGAAGTGGCCACCACCAAGTAGGCTTCCTCCGCGTTCGCGCAACACTGCAGCAAATCGCCCATTTCATTCAGCAGTTTCATCTCCGTCGAGCGCAGCTGCAATTCATTCACCAACCGGGCCAGCGACTCGGTGTGTTGTTTTGTTTGTTGTTGCGCCTGGATTTGCTCGAAAATGTCGCGGTAGATCGCGAAGCATCCGCGAACCTCGCCAGACACTTCTAAGGGGACCGTGTAGACATCCACGTCAACCGATTGGCCGTCCTTACGCACCCTCCGGGAAGTGTAATGCGCCCGTTGGCCCAAGGCGAGCTGCCCCCGTACCTGGCTTATCTCCGCGGCGCTATCCGCACCCGGAGGAAAGATTCGCGCTTCCAAGTCCGTGCCGATGAGCTCCTCTCGTGGGAAGAGGAACAGGTTCTCGAAGGCGTCGTTGCACAGTTTCACGCGGCCGTCCGTATCCAGAACCACCACGCCCAAGGGCGTGCTCTCAATGAGCGAATTCAAGTTGGTCGTTTGATCGCGAAGTTCTTCGGCGATGCGCTGCCTCTCGCTCACTGCGGAGCCTAAGATCAAGCCGGTGAAAGAGACCACAAACATCAGCAGCCCCACTTTCGGCAACATCGCTTGGCTGGTGGGATACAAATGCACAGCGACCGCCACCCCGAAATCGAACGCCAGGATGGCGCTGGTGACCCGCCTGATCCCGTGGCGCATGGCGACCCAAATCACCGGGATGAAACTCAAGTAGAAAAGCTGCACCGGCGCAAGGAGCGGCACGAACATGATCCAAAGCACCAGCAGAATGCTCGCTCCCTGCCCCAGTGCTTCCCCCAGGTTCGCTAGCCGGATGCCCGCACGGGCTCGCGGCTTCGGAGTGGTTGGCGTGGACCTCGTGGCCTCGAGAGAGAGCCACCGCCGAATCGGAGGCAAAACGTGAATCAGCAAGAACGGGGTGACGCCCACGAAGGCGATCGCGTCTCCGGAGAACCAATTGAGGGCCGCTCCCGCCGCTTGGTTCCATGGAATGCTGTTGTCTGCCACTAGGCAGCCGACGCCGACAACCGTGGCGCAAATCGCGGTGATCGACGTCACCAGAACGTACCTGGTCACATCACGGCGATGGTTCAGGCCCTGATCGATTCGCAGTGGCCCGCGAAGAATAATTGCCGCGCCAGCGTACATTGCCGCGAGGCCCGGGGAACCGAGCATCGTGGTCCACGAAGCCCACGGCTGGTGATAAATTAGCGCGCCACTGAGGGCATCACCAAAGGCGACCAGCAGCGCGTACCAAGGATTAACGCCGAGGATCAAGGCAAGAGCCAGACCGCCGGGCGGATACCACACCGTCGATCCCAGTTGCGTCTCGACGATCACGTCGGAACGGTTCAGCAGCACATATAGCCCGAGAGAAACGACCGCGATAACCGCATGCTTTAAGGCGATTCGATTCCGGTCGGCCGAGGGCTTTAGCTGGGTGCCACCGGTGAGGCGTTCATCGCGAAGGGGTGTGGGATTCATTCTTCTGCCACTGCACAGAACATTGGGATCAAGGGCTGGGACCCGAATGGTCCCCGAGAAAAGAGTGACCTGTTTATTCTATCGGCGCTGACCGGTAATCGGCTCGTTTTAATCGAACTAGGCGGCAATTAGTCAATATGGCATTGGGTTGCCGCGCGCGCGCCGTCCTCGTTTGCCGTCGCCGTGACCACATTGACGCTGTCTGATGACGTTTGGCCGCGCCAATTCGGTCATGTTAGAGTCATCAGCCCGGCTCGATCTTTCAGTAGGCTCTTGAGCTGCCGGGTATCCCACTTTCCCCGTCTGTCCTTCGTGGCGGGGTTGTTGGAGTGGGCGGTTTTGAGTCGAGTGGAGGGCTGACGGCGTGCGCTCTCCCGCCGAAAGCTCAGGCACATCACGCACATGAACATGCTCGCCTATCTTTGTGGCCCAATCGAATTCGCGGACGGCGGCGGCCGCCAATGGCGCCGCGAAGTCGCACAGTTTTTGCTCGACGGTCTTGGCCACCGCTCCTACGACCCGGCCCACGACGAGACTAAAAATCTATCCCCGGAAGAGGTCGCGAATTTTCGCGGATGGAAGCTGACCGATGCCGGCCGGCATCGCGTAGCGATCCGAAAGATTATTCACTACGATCTCGATATCATCGCCGGCGCCGCCGATTACTTGATCTGTTATTGGAGCCAGGCCGCCCCACTCAGCGCCGGAACCGCCGCGGAAATGACCGCCGCGTTCCGCAAGGGAATTCCGGTGTATCTGGTCACCCCGCTCGCGCCGCAACAGCTCAGCGGATGGATGCTGGGATGCGCGGATGAAGTCTTCGCGTCGATCGAAGCGCTGAAACAATTTCTTCTCGCGCGTTACTCCTCGGTTGAATCGAGAGGCGCCTCCACCGGCGCGCCTTCGCCAACCCCTGCGGCGGTGGCCGTCGGCAGCACTCGCAAACCGAAAATTCTGGCCGCCCAGGAAGCCTTCCGCTCTTACGGGAGCCGCAGCTGCTGGGATTTTGAGGTCGTCGGCTTCGAAGTGCCCAGCGGGGTTGGTGTCACTCCCCTGAGCGCCGCCGAGATGCGCCTCGGCGCCCGGCAGCGCGCGGAAGCCCTGCGCGAAATCACGCGCTCTTCCGCCAAGCCCTGGAAATTCTTCGTTGGGCTCGAAGGCGGATTGGACGTCACCGAGGACGCTGGTGCGCGGCTGGTTTTTCTGCAGGGTTGGGCCTACGTTTTGGATACCGCCGGACGCGGATACTACGGCCAATCCACCGCCATCACCGTACCCGAGGCGCTGGCGGCGCGCGTCATCGACGATGGAATCGAATTGTCGGAGGCGGTGGACGCCTTCGCCGGGGGACAGGGAATTCGCGATAATCAAGGCGTGTGGGGTGTGCTCACCGCAGGCGCAGTGACGCGTCAGGACGCCTTTCGCGCCGCACTCACCAATGCGCTGATGCCATTTCGCCGTGAGTTGCTTTACGCCGCCGCCGGTAGCTCCGCCGATCCCGGCGGCCCACACTCCACCACATAAATCGTTAGACCCGCAGCTCCGCCCCTTGTGGCGGACCGAAATTCGATCGCCGAAACACTCCGCTCAAGACGCGGCACCACCATCACCGCATAAAATTCTCCGAAGTAGTGTATCGTTCCGATTTGCGATTACCGGTTTGCGGAATTCCGCCAGCGCGTTAAGCTGGGTGGAGCGAGGGACACGAGTGGACATCGTCAAGGGCAACATGGGCTGGATCGAAGTGATCGTGGGTCCGATGTTTTCAGGCAAGAGCGAAGAGTTGATCCGGCGTCTGCGCCGAGCGGAGATTGCCCGCCAGCGCGTGCAGATATTCAAACCCGCGATTGACCAGCGCTATACCGCCACCGGGATCGTCTCCCACTCGGGTCTGGAGATCGCCTCCGAGCTGGTTTCAGAAGCCCACGAGATTTTGCTGAAAGTCTCGCCGCGCACCGAAGTGGTCGGCATTGACGAAGGCCAATTCCTTGGCGACGGGCTGGTGGACGTGTGTACCCAACTCGCCGACTTGGGCAAGCGCGTAATGGTCACAGGCTTGGACACCGACTTCATGGGCCGCCCGTTTGAGCCGATCCCCCGCCTCCTGGCCGTGGCCGAGGAAATTACCAAACTGCTGGCCATTTGCGTTCGTTGCGGCAACCCCGCCGTGCATACCCAGCGCTTGGTAGCGTCCGAAGAGTTGATCGTAGTGGGCGCCACCGGCACCTACGAAGCGCGCTGCCGCCGCTGCTTCGAGCCCATGCTTGCGCATCAAAAGGTCGAGCAGCAACACGCAGCCCATCCCTCAGCACCCGAAGGAAGTCCCCCCGCGATAAAGGCCCAGGCCGCGTCACGTTAGAGTGTTGGAAGCCTCCCGCGTTCAACGGCCTCTAGCGACTCGCGTAATTGCCCGCCGGCTTAACCTGAATACAGTCCAGTGGTTGACAGTTTGGCGTGCATAAGCATAAAGTGCGCGCAGATTATGGGCATTTACACTTCACCGCTCGTACCTTTCAACGAGGAAGTATGCGCCATTTGTTTTTACTAGGGGCAGCACTGTGTTTGATGACCGCGACTGCGTTCGCGCAGGATCCAGTCAAGGTAGATCCGAAACACTACCAAGTCCTGTTCGAGAACGATCGGGTACGTGTGCTGAAGATTCATTACGGTCCGCACGAAAAGTCGGTCATGCACTGGCATCCGGATTCGGTCGTGACGTTTCTCGCGGATGAGCACGCCAAATTTACCTTCCCCGACGGAACTTCTCAGGAAACAAGCGCCAAGGCTGGAACCACCTTGTGGACTCCTGCCGCAACTCACTTGCCGGAAAACCTGGGCGACACCCCCTTGGACGGCGTTCTAGTCGAACTGAAGGGCAAGCCCGCTGCGCACTCCGCGAGGGAGGCTCCGCCGCCGCAGCAGTAGCACGGCTCGCAACCGCCTTTTTTTTACGAGATAAGAGAGTTGTCTGTCATGAATCGCGTTCAGTGCGGGACGCGGCGCCCACACCCGAGCCCTGCTTCAACAAGGCTACGGATGTTCGGAACGATCTACGCCTCCCGCTGAACTCTTAGCTTACCGAAAGCCCCGAGAGCTCTAGCGTGCGATGGGTAGTCAACTGGCTTGTCCGGCTCTCGTTCAGGATCTGATCGATTATCCCGGGAATCTCAAAAACCGCTTCATTGTTTAGGGCCGTCGCGTTCGCCCGATAACGAGCCAGCGTGGCAGGTTCGATCATCTGCGCCACCGCTTTTTGGATTTCCCGGAAATCGCTGAGCACCATTCCCACTCCCTTTTCCACCACCCAGCGCGCGTTGTAGCGTTCCTGCGGCAGCGTCCAACCGTTGCATTCAACGATCACCGGCAATTTCATCTGGATCGCCTCACTGATGCTTCCCGGTCCGGGCTTGCCGATAAAAAAATCGGCCAGATGCATATACCGGTTCACATTCGGGGTAAAACCTTCCACGAATCGCGGCAAGCGCGATTTCTGCGCCTGCAATGCCGCCGCCAAATTTTCATTTCGTCCGCAAATGAAGATCAGCTGCAGTGCCAAATTTGACTCTTCGAGCGCCGCCGCTATATCCAGCATCTCCTTCGATCCGTATCCTCCAAAAATAACCAGCGCCGTCGGCAGGTCCGCGCTCAACCCCAGACGCGTCCGCCCGGCCACGCGGTCTTCCACCGGCGGCGCGTAGAATCGCGGATGCAAAATCATTCCCGAAGCGCGGAACACCCGGTCGCGGTTATGCCCTAGCGCGTGGGCTTGCTCCACCGCGCGGTCCGAGCCGCATACCAAATATTGCTGCTGGCGTTCGATCCAGAAATGCGGTGGATAATCGGCAATGTCGGTCAGTACCGTAAGGAATGAGCGTGCTGGGTGCGCGTTCACGAAGCTCTCACACAGTGCGCGGTTAAAATGCGGCACCAAAGACACCACCAAATCGGGATTGCTTTCTTTCCAATGATTGGTCAGCGTGCGCACCACGGCGCCGTGCCGCACCCGAATCGCGAACTGCAGTACTTTCATCAACTGGCCGCTGCCCAGCGTCCACCCGCTTTTCAACATCCAGTTGTAATAGTCTTCGATCCGTATGTCTGCGCATTTCCTGAGGATATCGAGACCGTCGAGAAGCTCCTGCAGATTGGTGAGTTGCACTTCCCAGGGGCGCTTTTGCGCCTGGATCGCCATCTCCAGTGCCGTCGCCGCCGCCCGGTGGCCGCCGCCCGCGTCGAAGTAGCAGAATTCGATTTTCGGCATGCGCCCAGAGTCTCGCACCGCCGCCCTCATACCCGGCTACAGTTTTGTGAATTGAGTGTTACAGGTGACGAATCGATTAACTACCTGCTTTATCAGAATGTTAGCCCGCTAGTCATCCTCGCGTAACATGCCCAAGTCACACTCCCACTCGTGAAATGCGACCTGCATGTTCACTCCTACTTCTCCGGACCGTGTACCACCCCCTTCGTCGGAAAACTTTGCCGCGAAAGCTATAGCCCGCCCGAAAAGGTCTACGCACTGCTGAAACGCCGCGGGATGGACCTCTTCACCCTCACCGATCACGATTCCATCGAAAGCGCGGAAATGCTGCAAAGCCATCCGAACTTCTTCGTGAGCGAGGAACTCACGTGCAAGATGCCCAGCGGCAGCGAAGTCCACATTGGCGTTTACGACCTCAGCGAACGCCAGCACATCCAATTGCTGCAGCGGCGGAACGATCTCGTCGCGCTGTTGATGTACCTCGCCGAACGGCGCCTCTTCTTCAGCGTCAACCACGTGTTCTCCGGCCTTACCGGCCCACGCCACCTCGAGGATTTCGATTGGTTCGCGCGGCACTTCCCAGCCCTTGAAATCCAGAACGGCCACTTGCTGGACCGCGCCAACCAGGACGCCGCCAAGCTCGCCAAGCAGTGGGGCAAGATCGGCATCGGTGGCAGCGACGCGCATGCATTGCCCTCGGTCGGCGCCACCTACACCGAAGTGCCCGGCGCGCGCCACAAACAAGAGTTCTTTGACGGACTTCGCAACGGAATCGGGCGGGTCGCCGGAGAATCCGGGTGTTTTTCGAAACTCACCAGGGACATTTATGTAATCGTCGGCGAGATGATGCGAGAGAAGATGTGGACGTCGCTGTTGTCGCCGCTCGCCCTGCTCATTCCCGCCTTTACGTTCTGGAATTATTGCGATGAGCGGCTTTTCCGGCGCCGCTGGGCCTCGCAGGTTTTACGCCAACCGCAAACCAAGATTCGTTGCCACTGGATCTCTGATCCACGAAGCTTGGCCGAGGAGTCCCTATGATCGCTACACGGACCGTTTGGGGCCATATTCAGTCCAACGACCATCGTCTGATGCGCAAAGTTCACCGCTGGCGCGCACCTCGCTGGTTTCGGATTTTGACGATCACTACCACCCGCCTCGGCGATGGATGGCTGTGGTATTCGCTGGCGTTAATTTTGGCGGTCTTGGGCGGACCACATCGCTTTCTCGCCCTCGGCGCGGGTGCCGCGGCTTCGTTGACCGGCATTTTTCTGTTCCGCGCCTTAAAGCGTGCCAGCCGCCGGAAACGGCCATGCGAGATCGAACCGCACTGCTGGTCGCTGATCTTGCCCCCCGATAAATATTCATTTCCCTCCGGGCATTCCATCACCGCGTTCGCTATAGCAGGTTGCCTCGGCTTGTTTTATCCCGACCTGCAAATCGTGCTCCTCGCGGTTGCCGTGTGCATTGCCTCTTCGCGAATCATCCTCGGCATGCACTTCCTCAGCGACGTCCTGGCCGGTTCGGCAATTGGCGTCCTGCTCGGGTATTCCGCCTATCGACTATTCGCGGCGCTGTAGAATGCGGCATGAGCTTCCCCGGCTGCGGCGGCGGTCTCTACCGTTTCGTCAAAAACCGCCGATTATCCATTTGACGCGGCGATTCCCACCGAGCCAAATTCGCGCTAGAATAGCGTCACTGAGGTACCTGTGCTGCCAACGATTGCGATTCTCGCGATCTGTCTGTTGTCCCTGCCGGATGTAGCGCGCGCACAGCTTGTTACTTCCCCCAACGCGAATTTATCTCTGGGCAGCACCGCGCCGGATACCAGCGCCGCCGTGGATCCGAAAGCCTCGAGCGCGCCAGTCTCCTCCGCCGCTGCCGAGTTGAAACCGGGCTCGCGCCTGGCCATCATTCGTTACGTCTCCGGAGAGTTCGCGCGCGTGGTCACCGCGCTGCCGCGGACCAAGACCGGATTTAAGATCGATGTCGGTCATCCTTTGGATGAAGGCACACTGCGGCACGAGCTGGCCAACCGCGGGATCGCTGCCAACCCCGGCGACCGCGTACAGATCACCAGGGTCGATTTTCGCGCCAAGGAAATATTGCTGGAAATCAACGGCGGTCCGCGAGGCCACTACCGCCTCCGGGACCACGTTCAAATCGGCATGAGCGGTCCAACCACTCCGATCACATCCACCACCACCACCGGCCCCGGCCAGAATCCCAACGGCATCGGCGCTTTGCTCGTTCTGGATTACGGACGCCCGCTGCCGGAAATGAGTCCCGACGACGTCAAGCAGCAGCTTTCCGCCTTCCTCGATTTTTCGAAAGAGCAGTCCGCCACCGTGAATTGGGTGGATACGCTCCCCCCCGAGTTCCGCCAGGCCATCGCCGATAAGAAGGCGGTAGTTGGCATGAACCACGATATGGTCCTGGCCTCGCTAGGCCACCCTGACAAAAAGGTGCGCGAACGCGACGCCCAAGGCGACGACACAGAAGACTGGATCTACGGCGCCCCGCCCGCGCGAGTCACCTTCGTCACCTTCGTAGGTGACAAAGTAATTCGCGTCCACGAATTCAACTAGCCCCCGCAGCCACCCAACTCAGTGCTCTAGCGAATAGATCACCTGGATTTGGGTCTCGACTTCGACCGGCTCCCCATTCACAGTGGTGGGCGAATATCTCCACTTCCTGACCGCACTGAGCGCCGATTCGGCCAACGTGCAGTACCCTTGCAGAACGTACAGCTTCGCCAGAGAACCGCTCTTGTCAATCAGCGCGTGCATTAGAACCTTTCCTTCAAGATGCTCTCGCTTTGCAATGTCGGGGTAATCCGGCACGACGTTGTGAATTTTATGTGCATCGAGCACATTCCCGCCCACCTTGAGTCGCTTCTCTACGTCGGCCAATTCGCCCGGATTCGGTGTGCTCGTGCCGGCGGCGGCCTGGCGAGCGGTGCCAGGAAACACACGGCCTTCGAGCTTCGGCGTAATGATGAATCGGAATGCGCCGTCCACGTATGCGAAGTACGGCCACCTCATGAATTTGGTTCCCTTCAGGAACCGAACCTCATATAGCGGCACCGGCTCGATACGTGCGTCGAGGGTCCCAAAGGTAAATTAGCCCGCGTTGTCATCGCAGCTGCGGTCGAATCGCTGCGCTTCCACACCATCCGGCTTCAGTTCTGCCGCGTTGTGTAACTCCTCAGCCATTTTCACCGGGACTGCGGCGGCCGCGCGTGCATACAGCGCTTCTTCGTTCCCGGCGATGGTCGGGCCGAAGACCCGTTCGTACCACTCCCGCGGCTGAGGCAGGACCAGCGACCGAAGGAGAAGGTCGGCCCGCGCCGCGTCACCGTCCTTCTGCGCCTTCATCATGTCTTTGGTCAGATGCTCAAGCCCGGAAGTCGAATCCGGGTACTCGAGCTTAATAACGGCGGGCGTCACCGCGGGAGGATTTGTCGCGGTATTCTGTTGTGCTCCGAGCGCTAGCGCGCAACAAAGCCCCAACACCATGGCCACCGCTGGTCCAGAGCCTTTGCGCATGAGCACATCATCCGCGCCGTGTGCCTAATTTTCACGTTAACCGGCCGCGCCGTAGCCGGTGGGTGCCCCACGCGTCGGGCTTACGTGTGGGGTTCTTGAATTGGACATGGTTTTCCAGTACGACCTCTCCGCAAGGTCTCGATTCGGTTCGGCCCATTGGGCATTCCGCCCAAAAAAGTACTTCGCAACCTCTATCGGCCGTTTCCGCATTTTCTTAAAGGCTAGTAATTTCGGGGCGACCCCAGACGTAACTTTGCCCGTGCGACTTCAGTTGTGCCACGAGGATTTTGGGCGGGCGTCCCATGCATTTCCTAGCATTTCGTTCTTTCCGGATCGGCCACCGCCGCGGTGAACGTGGCGTGTTCGCAGTATGTGTCCCCCGCTTCATGCCTTTGCACCCAATTCATTCCCGCCGGCCATGAAAACCAGCCCCCACCTCTGTTGACGCGGGACCCTCCCCGATGTGCCTGATTCCAAGGCCAGAAAACTCCCGAATCCGGGCGAAAATACGTTTCATACTTTCGATGAGCGCTACTTCGCAGGTACCAGGGGCCACCCGAATCCCTTCCCAAAAGCCAAAACCCCGAGGAGTCTCACTGCAGAGAGACGCCCGCTCAAGTACCTGATTCTGAAGAACAGAATTTCGCCAAATCGCGACAAAAAATCGAGACTCAGCGGAGCGGTATAGCTGGTCCAAAGAAAAGGGGACACTTCTAACGAGGTAAGGAAGGGGGACATTTCTACCCGGGCTTGACACAGGCCTGCGGCCACGGACCTGAGCCGCGTTGACATTTCCACAACCACCCCCTAGCATCTATAATTCCACTTGGGGCTAGCTCATTCCCCGCAAAATTTGATTCAACGCAGTAATTTTTCCGGAGGAAAAATGTCAATCAAGGTAGGGATCAACGGGTTTGGCCGTATCGGACGCAACATTTTCCGCGCCTCGATGAGCGATCCGTCGATCGAAATTGTGGCTGTCAACGACATTACCGATCCCAAGACTCTCGCCCACCTCCTCAAATACGATTCCATCCTGGGCAATTTGCCCAACCATGTCGGGCACACCGCGGATTCGATCGTCGTCGATGGCAAAGCATTCAAGGTTTTCAAAGTAAAATCCCCGGCGGAGCTGGATTGGGCTTCCGTGGGCGCAACCCTCGTCGTGGAATCCACCGGCCTCTTCACCAAGGGCGAAGACGCCCGCAAGCACATTCGCGGCCCAGTGAAAAAAGTGATTATCTCCGCTCCCGCCACCGACCCCGATTTTACGGTGGTCCTCGGTGTGAACCAGAAAAACTACGACCCGGCCAAGCACCACGTGATTTCCAATGCTTCGTGCACCACCAATTGCCTGGCTCCGGTCGCCAAGGTCCTGCATGAAACGTTTGGCATCAACTGCGGCACCATGACCACCATTCACTCTTACACCAACGACCAGAAGTTGCTCGATCTTCCCCACACCGATCTCCGTCGCGCGCGCGCGGCCGGCCTCTCGATGATTCCTTCGAGCACCGGCGCGGCGAAAGCTCTCCATCTGGTGATTCCGGAACTGAAAGGCAAGCTGGATGGTTACGCCATGCGCGTACCCACGCCCAACGTAAGCGTGGTCGATCTCACCATCTTCACCGACAAGCCCGCAACCGTCGAAGGCGTCAACGGCGCGCTCCGCCAGGCCGCGGAAGGCCCGATGAAGGGAATTCTGGCTTACACCGAAGAGGAATTGGTTTCCGCCGATTTCAAGGGCAATCCCAACTCTTCCATTGTGGACTCGGGCTACACCCGGATAGTCGGAAACAACTGCGTGAAGGTCCTGGCCTGGTACGACAACGAGTGGGGCTATTCCTCGCGCTGCCGCGATCTGATCAAGTTTTTGTCCGAGCGCAACTAGCGTAACCTGCAGCCGGAAAGCGGGCGAGCGGCGTTTCAACAGCGCTCCGCCGCCCGCTGTTTCCGCTGTGAATCGAACCGCTGGCAATCCGGCGCCGCAAGGCATCCGGAATTTTGGAAACCTTACCCAACATGAAAAAACTCTCCATTCGTGATCTGGACCTTGCCGGCAAGCGCGTTTTTATTCGCGTCGACTTCAACGTGCCTATCGACGCCGGGAAAGTAACCGACGACACCCGCATCCGCGAAACTGTCCCCACGCTGCGCTACGCCATCGACCGCGGCGCTCGGCTGGTGCTCGCCGCTCACCTGGGACGCCCGAAAGGGAAGCCAGATCCGCGATACACCCTCAAGCCGGTGGCCGCCCGCCTGCAAGAGATGCTGGGCCACCCCGTGGCGTTTGCCGCAGATTGCGTCGGCGCGGATGCCGAGGCCCAGAGCAAAGCGCTGAGCGATGGGGCCGTGCTGCTGCTCGAGAACGTCCGCTACCACGCCGAAGAAGAAGCCAACGACCCCGAGTTTTCTCGCCAGCTTGCCGCGCTGTGCGACCAGCTTTTTGTGTGCGACGCGTTCGGCTCGGCGCACCGCGCCCACGCTTCGGTGGTCGGCATCACGAAATTTGTGCGCCAGTCCGCCGCCGGTCTGCTGATGGAGAAGGAACTGGAATACCTGGGCCGCGCGATTTCCAATCCCGAGCACCCGTTCGTATCGGTGCTCGGCGGCGCCAAGGTTTCCGACAAAATCGAAGTGGTGCAGAATTTGATGAAGATCGCCGATTCCATGCTGATCGGTGGCGCGATGGCCTATACGTTTTTGAAGAGCCAGGGCCTGCCGATAGGGAAGTCCCTGGTCGAAGACGACAAGCTCGATCTCGCGCGTGAGATTCTCGACCAAGCCAAAGCCCGCCAGTTCCGCATCCTTCTGCCAGACGATCACTTGCTGGCCCGCTCTTTCGACGACACCTCCGCCCCCATCCTCACCGACATCCAGGACACCCCCGCCGACCGCATGGGATTCGACGTCGGCCCCAAGACCATCGCTAAATTCCACGCCGAAATCGCCAAAGCCAAAACGATCGTCTGGAATGGCCCATTGGGAATTTTCGAGAAGCCTGCCTACGCCCAGGGCACGCTCGAGACTGCCCGCGCGGTCGCCGCGGCCACCCAAGCCGGCGCAATCTCCATTATCGGTGGCGGAGATTCCGTCGCCGCCGTAGAACGGGCCGGCGTAGCCAATCAGATTTCCCACATCTCCACGGGTGGCGGGGCCTCGCTCGAGTTCCTCGCGGGCGAAAAGCTCCCAGGCGTGGAAGCCTTAACCGAAAAGCAAGCGTAGCAAAAAAGGGAGAACCGAATGCGCCGTCCGGTAATCGCCGGTAATTGGAAGATGTACAAAACCCAGAAAGAAGCCGCGGACTTCGTCCGCAAATTTCTACCGTTGGTAGCCAACTCCACCCACGCGGACATCGTCCTCGCCCCTCCCTTCACCGCGCTCTCCATCGTCGTAAATGAAGCCGCCGGCTCCGCCATCACGATCGCCGCGCAAAATGCCTACTGGGCTGCCGAGGGCGCCTTCACCGGCGAAGTCTCCATGAAGATGCTGGTGGACGCCGGCTGCAAAGCGGTCATTCTCGGCCATTCCGAACGCCGCCAATTCTTTGGGGATACCGACCAGACCGTGAATCGCAAAGCCAAGGCCGCTTTGGAAGCCGGCCTCACCCCGATTATCTGCATCGGCGAATCGCTGAGCGAACGGGAAGGGAACCGCACCGAGGAAGTCCTTCAATGTCAATGCGAAGGCACCCTCGCAGCGTTGACCGCCTCGGATTTCTCGCGTATTCTGCTTGCGTATGAGCCGGTGTGGGCCATCGGTACCGGTCGAACCGCTACGCCGGAAATGGCCGCCGCCGCGCATAAGCACATTCGAGCGCGCGTTGCGGTGCAGTTCACGCCCGAGCGAGCCTCCGCACTTCGCATCCTTTACGGAGGCAGCGTCAAGCCCGACAATATCAAGGGATTGATGGCGCAGGTGGAAATCGACGGTGCGCTGGTCGGTGGCGCGAGCCTCGATCCGCATTCGTTTGCGTCTATCGTAAATTTTTAGGGGCTCAAGCAGCCTCGAAGCGCCAAAAATCTTGCGGTCGTGCAGTGCGTGGAGAACGGAATGCCTCTGGAAGCAAAATGGGCGATTTCGCTGGTAGCGGGAGGATTGCTGGTCGCGCTGGGCTGGCGCTACACGCCGGTCTTAGTGACCGTGCACATCATCGTCTGCCTTGTGCTGATCCTGGTGATCATGCTGCAGAGCGGATCGGCCGCGGATTTGGCCGGCGCCTTCGGCGGCGCAGGCAGCCAAACGGCGTTCGGCCCTCGCGGCGCGGCGACGCTACTCTCCAAGGCCACCACCTGGTGCGCGATTATGTTTATGGTGACGTCATTCACGCTCTCGGTAAAGCGTTCGCCGGAAGATGCTGATGTCGGCGGCGGATCGAGTTCGGTGCTGGAACAAACCCAGAAGTCGGCCCCAGCCAATGGCAAGCCCGCGCCTCCGCTTCCTGGACAGAGTAGCGCGCCGCTGAACGTGCCGGTGCAAGCTCCGCCGCCGGGGACGGCCCCTGCGCCAGCTCCAGCAGCGCCAGCGCAGAAGCCTCCTCAGAAATAACCGCATCTGTTACAATTCAAACCGAAATCCTCCTCGCCGTAATGCGGAAGTGGCGGAATTGGCAGACGCACCATCTTGAGGGGGTGGCGCCGCGAGGCGTGGGGGTTCGAGTCCCCCCTTCCGCACCAACCATTCCCCCGTGCTTACCCGCCCCTCTGGAATTCAACATATGCGGGGATAATTTCAAACACGCTTCGCCTGGGGCTCAGGATGGCCTGACCTTGACTTCGCATTATGCGAAGATCTGTTGGTGCGAATTTTGAGTCGAAAGAAGCTTCGAGAGGCCTGCGAAACGCACTCGGAGTGGAAAGCGTTACTTGGAATCTTGGTACAGAATCACCAAGTCTGCGAAATGGAAGCATTTTCCAAGTGTTAAGCAGACTTGGAAAATCGTCGATCGCGTTGGAACCTGCGCCGTTTTTGATATAAGCCACAATAAATGCGGGCTGATTTGTTATATGAACTTCAAAAGCCAAAAGGTCTTTATTTTCTGTGTTCTGAAAAATGCCTGCGACTGCTATTGAAACACACACCTTGAACGGTTTCAGCGCGCCCAGAGTAATTACGTCCGATGGGCAGAACGAACGGTACATTTCTGCGTTGCTCGAAATAGAACGCAGGGCTAGCGCAACCTCCTCAGAGAAGAATTACGCGGAGCTACTAACGCTGCTGATTGAAGCGTATGAAGAGAGGGAGCACCCTATACGCGAGGCGTCTCCGGTGGAAGTTCTGGCGGAATTAATAGCCGCACAAGGACTTGGCCCCCCCCCTGGGATCGGAAAGTGTGGTTTCTGAACTTCTCAGCGGCAGACTAGAATTGAACAAGAATCATATCGTCAAACTTAGTAAGCGATTCAAGGTCTCTCCGGCGCTATTTTTTTTAGATCGTGCGCCGGCCAGATTCCGAGCCCGTCATGGTCATTTTGCCGGCCTCGCCTCTCTCCTGGCTTTTTCATCGTGCTAGAATCTCGCCATGTCCCCCCGGGATTCGCGTGAACGGAACCGTCGACGCATTCTGGTCCTCGTCCTCATGGCTCTTTGCGTCCTCGTGCTGTCTTATTCCTTCGTCGCCAAGCGCCGCGCCCAGGCCGCGCTGAGCGCCAACAACGATATCGAGGCGCCCATCTCCGCACAGATGGGTAAGTTGCGTAGTTTGGCTCCCGACGTGAGGGCACGCACCACCCAACAACTTGCCTTGCAGATTCGCCAGCTCCCGGTGAGCATGAATAAAGTGCCCCTCGCCGACAGTCTGGCGAGTCTTTCCACCGAAGGTGACTTGGGCCAGGACACCCTGCAGCAGGTCGCTACCACCCTCGCCGAATCTCTCCTTCAACAACCACAGCCAGCCACCTTCAGTGGGCCCAACCCGGCATATATCGAGCTGGCGCAGTTGGTTCGCTACGAACACGTGCACATCACTTTGGACGATCCGCAATTTTCGGCAGCCATGGCTCGCCTGGTCGCCGATGATGCTAGCCGTGAGAACGCGGATTTCAGTCTCAGCGATCTTCAGGGAAAAGGGTGGACCCTGTCGGAACTGCACGGAAAAGTGGCGTTGGTGAATTTCTGGGCCACTTGGTGTCCGCCGTGCCGAAGCGAAATGCCGGATCTGGATGCACTATATCAGCGCTTCCGCAGCCAGGGCCTGGTCGTCTTGGCGATTTCCGACGAAGACGCGGCCACCGTCAAACCTTTCGTCGCCAACTTCAAGATTACCTTCCCCGTCCTGTTCGATGCCGGCGATAAAGTGAACGAGCGATTCAAAATCTCCGGAATACCCAAGACTTTCATCTACGGCCGCGACGGAAAGCTGGTGGCCCAAGCCATCGACATGCGCACCTCCGGGCAGTTTCAAGCCATGCTGGCCCTAGCCGGGATTCATTAAAAATACTCCGGCCGTACGACTCCGCTCCCACCGCTTTATCCTTCATGACGAATAGCAGTTCCGCGCCCACAACATCCTTTCGCTAATGTTCGCTAGCCGGTTAGAATGGACCGAGGTCCCAGCCCGGCACGCGGATTGGCCCTGCCGGCCTCGTCAACCACTCGGACTTCCCTGGCGCACCGCCGCCGCCGCTGGCGCCAAATGGCGAGTCTGCAAAGCGCTTTGAAAATTATCTAAAGTCCCGAGCCGCTTTGGCGTAGTCTACCAGCGAGCCGGAAGTTCGAAATCAGGTGGGTGCTGAGCGACGCGAAGAAGGAGTCCCTGGTGTCGATTTCACGCCTTGGTTTTCGGCGTTTTTGAATTGGTTGGTCCATCGGGAGAATACATGACCGGGAAAGATTTCATCGTCTCCTCCAAAAAACTGCCGCCGCACCAGTCCGGCGAACTCTTCCATCTCTCGCGCGAGGAAGCCGCCTGGCAGTGGATGAGTTTTTTTGTCCGGCGCCTCGCGCCCGGCGAGATTTACCGCGCCTCCGTCCCGGCCGAGGAGGCGGTATTCGTGATTCTCGCAGGCCGTTGCCGGGCCAACTGGGGCGAGGGCGATCGCCAGATTGGCCGGCGCGACAACGTGTTTGGCGGATTGCCGTATGCGCTATACCTGCCCGCAGGAAACAGCGTCACCTTCCAGGCCGAAACCATCTGCGAGATTGCCGAATGCCGCGTTCCTTCCACCGCAAAGCT
>Ga0302326_10011914_pt1 | contig 18637 bp, 10 predicted proteins | sample Palsa_T0_3_FD_202264 | JGI IMG/M metagenome (GOLD analysis project Ga0302326, IMG submission 202264) | Peat permafrost microbial communities from Stordalen Mire near Abisko, Sweden - Palsa_T0_3 | ecosystem: Environmental > Terrestrial > Soil > Palsa > Peat permafrost | place: Sweden: Abisko...
AACCCCGGCGGACGCCACGAGCGCATATCCCGCAGCCCCCGCGCCCTATGACGACGGCTCTTCGCAGAGCACCATGGCCGGCTTCAGTCTGGATCTTTCCGACTTCCGACCCTATTTCAGTCCAAACAGCACGACCAGTTTTGAGGCCGGCGTCTACTTCGCCGTCAAAGTCGGCATTGGCTTTGGTGACGCCTCCGTCATCAGCGGCAGCGCCACTCTGGGTATCCTGGGCCAGGTCAACTTCCCCAGCGGCAGCGCGCCAAAGCCAAGCTTCGACAAAATCGATTGCAAGCAAGTCATCATCGACGGCGATATCGGCCCCGTCACCGTTCACGGCGAACTGGATTTCCTCAACAACGACGCGACCTATGGCGATGGAATAAAAGGTACGCTCTCCGCTACCTTCCCCTTCGCACAGCTAAACGCAGCCGCACAGTTCGGCACGACGCTCCCGACCGCGGGAGGCTTCCACTACTGGGCGGTAGGCGGCAGCGTCTATATGGACGCCGGCATCCTTATCGGTCCCGGTCTCACCGTCAACGGTTTTGGCGGCGGCATCTATCACAACATGACGCTGAGCATTCCAAACGACAACGACATCCGCAGCCATCCGCCGACGACACCCGGCACCTTCCCCATGGTCCCGCAAAACAATACCACGGGCATCCAGGCCGAATTGCTGGTGGCGATCATCCAGCCCACGATTGTCAACGCCTCCCTGACGCTGTCCGTCGAGATCGTCAACGGCGGCCTCGGCAAGATGCAGCTCAACGGTCAGGGCTATGCGATCACCGATCCGCCCGAAAACACGGATGCCGTGGTCAGCGTCACCATGCAGATGACCTACGACTTTGTCAACAAAATTTTCGATACTTATATCGACGCTCAGTTCCATTTCCTGATCGCCTACGCCAATGCACCCATCTGGATACATGGCGGACCAGACGGGGACTATTTCTATGTTGGCCGCCCCGACCAGGGGGATGTCAACAAGGTCAGTCTCCAGCTGATCAATATCGGCAGCCCCGGTGATGACCTCTACGTCAACCTTGGTGCTACCGCCTATTTCGACGCGGGCACCGAACTGCCCGCTTTCCCGCCGTTGCCACCCGATATCGCCAGTAACCTCAACAAGAGCAGCAACGACGCCGCCGTCGCGAGTATGCTAAAGCTGATCGCCGGCGGCGGCAACCCGGGCTTTATGTTTGGCGCGGATGTACAAGGTCATATCCGGCTGGAACTGCTCTTCCTCTATGCGGAGGTCGATGCGGAGCTGGGCTTCGACGTCGCCTTCGAACATGTGACCAACCCGCCCGCCGGCTGCGCACAGCCCGACGGAACCTTCGGTCTCAACAATTGGTATGGCATGGGGCAGTTCTATGCCTACTTCGACCTCCAGATCGGGCTGCATGTCGACGCCTGGTTCTACGACGGCGACGTCGCCCTCGTCGAAGAGAAAGCCTGGGCCGTCCTCCAGGCAGGTTTGCCAAACCCAAGCTGGGTCAATGGTGAAGTACATGTCGAAGGCTCGGCACTAGGCGGTCTCGTCCATGTCAGCGGTGACTTCCCCTTCAGCTTTGGCACCGAGTGCAATATCCCTTTCAATCCACTGGATGATATCCAGATGATCACCGATATCGGCCCCACGGACAGCGCCGACGTATTTGCCTCGCCCTATGCCGCCTTTAGCGTCCCGATGAACGATGTCGACTATCCCATCCAGGTACCCGCCGATCAAAACCATAGCCAGCCCTATACCCGCACCTTCCGGTTTTACGAAAACCAGTTCAGCCTCTTCAAAGAACAACAAGACGGCAGCGATTCCCTTGTCACCTCCATCGGCTATGGGGGCACCGTCAGCAACTCTACCGACGGACTGGCCAGTTCGATGTACCCCCATGATATGCTCGAACCCCACACCAGGTATAAGGTATACGTCAAATGCGGCGTGGACGAAGTCGTCAATGGCCAGTCCCAACAACCCGCAGGCTCACCGGGCTTCCAGGATACGACGTATTATTTCACCACCGGTTCCGCGCCGCCTAACCTCGTACCGGAAAATATCAGCTATTCCTACCCGATCGACGGTCAGCGCTATCTGCTGCAAAATGAATTCGGCCGTCACGGCGAGATCCGGATGGGATACTGGCAGTACAATCTGCTGCCGCCGCCGGCCCCTGCCGCTTCGCTCGGCGGTTACAACTATTTCGTGTATTTCCTCTCCGCTACCGGCGACACCCTGAAAACCACGTTCACGATGGACCAGGCCAATAATAAGCTGAACTATACCATCCCGGCCGGTCTGAAGAACAACATGGTCTATGATATGCAGGTCTGGGTCGTTCCGCGCACGCTGCTTGCGATGAAAACGAACTTACCCTCCGTGACCCGGGAAACCGAGACCATTACCAACAAGGTGACCAGCGCTCCGCCGATGTCCAACGTCCAGCCTTCAGCGGCCTCCGGTGGCTCGCCGCAGCCGGCGCCGATGCCCCTGATGTCTACCGTATCGATCAGCCGGAATAAAATCGTGCCGCTCAATATCGGTCATCCGCTCGGGACCATCCCGATCTTCACGGCAAGGTTCCAGACCAGCCAATACAATTCCTTCGCGGATAAAATGGCCGCCTATGGACAATGGACGACAAAGACCGAAGATAACTTCCGCGACCTCACGCTGTACAGCACGGTCACGACGTCAGAGGAATTCGATGAATTCGAGATGAAAGGATATACGTCCGGCTGTACGCATTGCGACGCCGATACCGTTGCTGTCTTTCCCGCCATGTTTGGTGCTGCGATCCCCTGGAACAACAGCGCACAGAACGATAAATTTGCCAGCGACAATCTTTATGCGAACGCCTTCACGCTCGCCTTCTATGGGATTACGGCCGACCTTGGCGCGCCGGAGGTGAGAGATGCGCTGCATCCCGTTTACACCCTGTACACGGACGGCATGCCCTACCAGCCAAAACTGCCAAGCCTCTTTACGCCGCTAAGGTCTACCATGACGTCAGTCGCCAATACCGGCTATGCTGCTACTAACGGCCCGAAACCTGCTTCCGCGAATGGCGCCAGCAGTAACGGCGGCGGCGGTAATTCAGAGTTTGCCACTTCCGTCCGCGGCCCCCTCCTGGCGAGCGAACTGCAGCCAGCCGCGCCCGCGGGAATGATGGGCTTCCACACCGCCGGATCATTTATCGGCCTCCCCGCTTCCTACATCACTCCATCCACGACCAGCGGCGGGAGCAGCCAATCGCAAAGAACCGTGTTCACCGGCACCCTCCAGGCCAATACTGCCGCCAACAATATTCTCGTGGTCGGACCCCACCTGCTGTGGAAACACGACAATTATATCTATGCCGACTACCAGCTCCTGCAACAGTTCGCCACCAATTTCCTGGCCAACCAGCAGCAAACGACCTGGTTACCATTCACCGGCACCATCCCTACCGCCCTGCTTCAGGCGCTGACCTATGGCAACAATGTAACCCTGGCCACCGGTGAATATGGCAGCGTCACGGCGGACCCCACCCGTTATTCGAGCAGGTGGAATGACCCGACCATTACCCAGCTGGCGAATACGATCAGTGCCCTGCCTTTTCAGCCGCTGCCCTCGGGGACAACAAGGACGCTGCAGTTCAACTATCAATTCCCGTTCTGTGGCGGCTGTAGTATGAGCAGTACAGTACCTGCCTCTTTCAATTATGGACTCATCCACCCAACCCTCGTCAATCAATCCATGAAACTGGTCAAATGAAAAAGATAATCACCATAAAGATCGTCGCCGCCCTAAAGATCGCCGCCGCCCTGGCACTCACCGTGATCCTCCATCACTCCGGCGCCGCCCAAACAAAAGGCCCCGCACACCTCCACGTTCGCGTCCTCGCCCGCGCCTATGAGGACTCCATCGTCATCCGCTGGGCCCCCACCGACCCTGTCGCCTGGACCCTCGGAAAGGACTCCGGCTACCGCCTCACGCGGCTCGACTACACCGATCCCCAACATCCCGTCAGCACGATGCTGACCACGTCGCCCTTCCGCCCGCTGAGCCATGACCAGATGATGGCCACGCTCGACCGCAACAATAAATACGCCGCCATTGCCGCCCAGGCCCTCTACGGCAATGACTTTCAAATGACAAAAAATGCGCCCGTGGGCTTTGCAAAGAAAATCAAGCAGGGAAATGAGGCCCTCAACTTCCGTTATTCCTTCGCTCTGCAGGCCGCAGACTTCTCGGCGCCCGTGGCCAGCGCCATCGCCCTCCGCTGGGTGGACAAAGCAGTAAAAAAGGGCATCAACTATATCTATATTATCACCGTCGATGGCAGCAACAAAAATTACATCGTCGATTCCGCAGCCGCCTTCCTCGCCAATACCAGGGCCACCACCAACCCCGCACCCGATGGTCTGCAGGGTTTTAGCTTCGACCGCCAGATAGAATTGCATTGGAACCGCCGCCAGATTGGCAATTTCAGCGCTTACTTTGTCGAACGCAGCGACGATCAGGGCAAGACCTGGCATTCGCTGACAAAGCTGCCCTATTCCTCGACTGACCAGGTACCCACGGTCAAAAGGCCTCCCGTCCAGGCGCCCAACGGCAACTCCGGCCAGGCTGCTGCCGCGACAAAAAAAGACAGTGCGCTCCGCAAAGTCGCCTCCGTCCTTCGCGACCACCAGATCTATATGGACAGCATCCCGGTCGACTACCACGACTACTATTACCGCGTCCGCGGCATCGACGCCTTTGCCGAGCTCAGCCCCTGGTCCACTGCCGTCATCTTACAGGGCCGCGATCTCACGCCGCCCGCGCCACCCGTTATCAACTCGGCCAAAAATCCGGCCGGCAGCCAGATCGATATCAGCTGGACCCAACGTACAGCCGCACCCGATCTCGCCGGTTATTATATCAGCCGCAGCAACAGCGTAAAAGGTCCCTTCTACCCGCTGACAAAAAAAATGCTGCCAAAAGGCACGACCAGCTTTACGGACTCCGCCGCCATGCCGCAACTGCCGAATTATTATGTCGTGATCGCGGTTGACACGGCAAAAAATGTTTCCGCCTCATCGGCCTACCCCGGTTATCTGACCGATACCATTCCTCCGGCCGCGCCCGTCCATATCGCCGGCTCCATCGATTCTGCCGGTGTCGTGCGTTTACACTGGGCCGCCAATCGCGAACAGGACCTCAAGGGCTATAAAGTGTATTATGCCTATGGGCCCAAAGACCAGTTTGCGCAGGTCACCACCCATGCACTGACCGATACCACATTTACCGATACTATTTCTATGAAGTCGCTCAACCGTCGCATTTGGTACAAAGTAGTAGCCGTCGACAGAACCAACAACCACTCCGCCTACTCCGCGCCCGTCGCGATAAAAAAGCTTGTCGTCATTCCACCCTCCGCGCCCGTCGCAGGAGCCATTGCCACAAAGGGCCGCAGCGTCAGCATCGAATGGATGGAAAGCCGCAGCGAAGGCGCCGCCGGTTACGAAATTTTCCGCAGTACGACGGCCAGCCCCTGGACCCTCATCGGCCGCCTCCACCAGGACTGGAGCACCCATTCCCTCCATTTCACCGACAGCTCGATAGCCACCAACACCGACTACTACTATACCGCCGAGACCATCGACAGCACCGGCTCCCGCTCGGCCCGCTCCATGGCCATCCACGTGCGCAGCAACGCAGCGGACAGCCTGCCCTTGCCAAACAGCTTCCAGGCGCGACAAAACAGTAAGCAACATGCCGTCCGTCTCAGCTGGCAGTATAAGGACACGGGGGATTATTTTTTTGTGGTATATCGCTCCGCCAATAATGGCAGCCTCGACGCCTGGCAATCCTTTGATAAGACGACTCAATCCGGTGAAGACGACACCGTCGCCTCCGGTGCTTATAGCTATGCCATCAAGGTGGTACACCGCGACCGAATCGCGTCATCCGCCCTCAGTAAACCCATTCAAGTTGTTATTCAATAAATAAAAATAAAGCGCCATGAAGATCAAAGGATTTCTCCTTGTTATAACGGCTATCTCCCTGATGGGGATAAGCGCCCTGCTACCCTCCTGCGCCAAAGAAGGCCCGCAGGGTATTCCCGGCCCCCAGGGCGACGCCGGGGCAGCCGGTCCCGCAGGGGCGGACGGCAGCCAGATCTACGCCGGCACTGGTGCGCCGGCTTCCACGCTCGGTCAGAACGGCGATTATTATCTCGATAAATCCGCCGGTCAGCTCTATGGTCCCAAGACCGCAAGCGGCTGGGGTACACCGATAGACCTATACAGCAGCCAAACCGGCGGCGGCACTCAGGGACCGGCAGGGCCCGCAGGCCCCGCCGGTCCTGCCGGACCACAAGGACCTCCCGGTTCCACCGGTCCAAAAGGACCCCAAGGTCCTCCCGGCGCCCAGGGACCCTCAGGACCCGCAGGCCCGCAAGGCGCACCAGGAGCCACAGGCGCAACGGGCGCGGCAGGCAGCCAGTTCCTTAGCGGCAACGGCGCGCCCGCCGCTACGCTCGGCAATATCGGCGACTTCTACCTCGACAAAACCAACTATCTCTTATACGGCCCAAAGACGGCCAATGGCTGGGGAACGGCGACCCTCCTCCGCGGCGCACAAGGCCCGCAGGGACCAGCCGGACCCGCAGGCGTAGCGGGTAGCCAGATCTATAGCGGCGCCGGCGCGCCCGCCGCCAATCTCGGAACCATCGGAGATTATTATCTCGACAAATCCACCCTCAATTTCTATGGACCCAAAACGGCCAACGGCTGGGGAACGCCCATCACCCTGGGTGGTAGCGGCTCGGGCGGCCAGGGCCCGGCTGGTCCACAAGGCCCGGCTGGCCCCCAGGGCCCTCCCGGAGCACAAGGCCCGGCTGGTCCACAAGGCGCCACAGGCGCCCCCGGAGCAACCGGAGCAACCGGCGCAGCAGGAGCAGCAGGCGCCGCCGGCTCCCAGATCTATAGCGGCAGCGGCAGCCCGGCCTCCACCCTCGGCAAAACCGGCGACTATTATATCGACAATATGCACGCGATCCTCTACGGGCCGAAGACCGCCACCGGCTGGCCCACGACGGGTCTGTCCCTTGGGGTCAACAATATCATCACCTATAATTTTGTCGATAAAGTCGCCAAAAATTTACCGTATAATTGGGTTGCGCCACCCATCGGAGGTCTTACGATCGGAACGATAACGAACTATATTTTGTTGCCTTATAACAACGCAACCGCGCAAACCACGGGATTCACGATTCCTCAGGCCATCGTTGATGATGGTATTGTCCTGGCCTATATTCGTTATTTCACTTCAGGTCCCAACGATACGGCTACGGATGCCACTCTTGGCCAATGGATACAATTGCCCTATTCGACAGAATTCGCCATAAACGATCCGACAAATAACGTTCAGGGGACCTTTCCTTTTGACATTACAACGAATATAGACGATAATGGTTTCTATATCAGGCTCCAACCAGAAGTCTATGTGACTGGCCCATACTATGTTACTTCCAACATCGTCGCCGTCATCCGGATCGTCGAGGTTCCCGCCGGTCAGATCAATACGATCGAGGACATTCACGCCGCAATAAAGAAAGGCTTATAACCCGTTATTCACAAGACGGAGGGCCCTCAACCTTCCGTCTTCATTTTTCCGCTCTCATTCTCCTCCCCGCGCCAGAGGCCTTTCCTGCCCCAGAGCCGTTTCCTGCCCCCGCCCCTGCCCCCGCCGCCTTGGCCGCCTTCCCGCGCAATACCGGCGCCAAACCTTCGTTCAAGTACTTATCTTTGTCTAAACCCCCAAACCATGACCCCAAGAACCCCTTTGCTGACGGCCTTGCTGCCCATACTGCTTTTTTCTGCCTGCCATCTGCCAGAAAAGCCGGTCAGCGATCAGGAAGCCGGCGCCCTTGCAAAAAAGATCGAAAGCTCCGTCGACCAGCATAATTCCGGCATACTGGACAATATCTTCGATCAGAAAAGATTCACCCAGCGGATCCTCGCCGAAGCCCACCAGCCTCTCAACCTCACCCTGGCACAGGCCGCCAATTCCGCCCTCCAGGAGATCCATTGGGGCCAGCAGGTAGTTGGCGCCACCGAAAAAGGTGGCAGCTACTCGCTCATTCGCCAATATGAAAAAGAAGGGCATAAACACCTGCTGTTCCGGCTTTACGAAAGCAGCTCTGCCATCAACTACCACGATTTCGAACTGGTCAAGACCGATGAAGGCGTCAAGGCCATCGATGTCTATGTCTACATGAGCGGTGAAGACCTTACCAAAACCTTGTCCCAGTCGCTTGTCATGATGCAGGACAAGCTTCCCGATATGTCCCCCGAAGATCAGGAAAAGATCACCCGGGTCAGAAGGATCAACACACTCCTCAAGCAAGGTGACTATCAAAAGGCAAGCGAATACTATGAGGATATCCCCGCAGACCTGAAAAAACAAAAGCTTTTCCAACTCATCCATATAAGGGTTGCCTCGAAAATGGGCGACAGCATCTATATCGAGGCCTTGAACGAATATAAATCCAACTTCCCGCATGACCCCAATCTCTACCTTTTGATGCTCGACGCCTACGTGATGGAAAAGGACTACCCTGCAGCAATAAATGCCGTCAACCGCCTCGATTCCATCGTCGGCAAAGACCCCTTCCAGGATTACTACCGCGGCCTGCTTTACAAACTGATGAAGGATACCGTCGAGTCCCGCATCTGCCTGGAAAGGCTGCATAAAAACCTTCCCCAGTTTGGAAAAGGCACCATCGAGCTGCTCGCCAACTTTGCCACCTCCGGTTACCCCGACTCCGCGGCTATGCTCGTCAGGCAGGCGCAAAAAGACAGCAATGTCAACGCCGAAGAGGTCCAGGAACTCAAGGAAGCATACCCGACCATAAAACCTTACCTGAAATAGATATCGGGTAGTCCTCCTATCCACCCCCTTGAGGCGAATAAAATTTATAATCGGCTCATTTTGTCTTTGCTCTCCCAGAAGCGGAAGCCGATCTTTTTCGATGGACCGAAAAATCAGGCTATACGGGAGGTCTCCTTACCGCCCTGCCGGACAGAAGAACCTTTACCTCATCGTCTGTCATTCTGGAACCTTCGATCCTGGTCGATGCACCCACGCTACGGACGGTGGCAATTGATTTAAGTTGTTTTAGACTTTGGCCTTCCCGCTTTTCAATGGCTGCCCATGAGCCGTCAAAACGATCCAGCACACTGATGGACTGGAGAAGTTTCCGATACGGGTTTTCCCAAAATATTATCCGATTTTATCCGATTCTGCTCGAAAATTATCCGATCCGCAGGCTCCCACGCGCGCCCGCGTCCCCCGCCCCTTCGCCGCCACCGCCGCGCAGTGTCCCCTACTCCACCTTCAGGTTCTTCACCGGATTCAGCAAGGCCGTCTTGACCGCCTGGATACTCACCGTCGCCAGCGTAATCCCCAGCACCAGCACCGCAGCCAACGCAAAGATCCACCACTCCATCGTCGTCCGGTATACAAAATCCTGCAGCCACCGGTGCATCGCCCACGCCGCCAGCGGGACTGCGATCAGGATGGCCACGAGCGCCAGCCGGACGAAGCCCGCGGACAGCAACATCGCCAGATGGCCCAGCGAAGCCCCCAGCACCTTCCGGATGCCGATCTCTTTCACCCGCTGCTTCGCTGCATAGGAAGAAAGGCCGAAGAGGCCCAGACAGGCCAGCACGATCGCTATCCCCGAAAACAGGTTCATCACCTTCCCCAGCCGCTGTTCCGAAGCATATAGCTGGTTATAACTCTCATCGAGAAAATGGACTTCATAAGGAACAGCCGGCACCAGGGCCTTCCATTTCGATTCGATAAAACTCAGCGTCTGCGGCAGGTGCTCCCCCGTGATCCGCATCAGCAACTTGTTTGACCGGTTTGAGGGAAAAAGTATTAATCCCTTGATAGGGATATGCAGCGACTGGAAATTAAAATCTTTCACCACGCCCTTTACAAAGCCCGGCCGCGAGCCATCCATAAACATCCGCTTGCCCACCGCCTCCTGCGGCGTCCAGCCCAGCGCGCGCGCCGCCGTTTCATTCAGGATAAACGCAAATTCCGGCTTTGTCGCCGTATCCACGGGATGCCCATTAAGCATATCCTGCTCTGTTATATTGTTGCCCGCGATGATCTCTACCCCCGTGGTCTTTACAAAATCGGGATCAATAGGGTCGCCAAACACCGCCAGCGTATGGTCCGGGGCCATCGTGCTGCTGCGCATGTCATACCCGCCAATAATGCTCACCGGAGAAGAGCCGCAATGGGTCATACTGATAATATCCGGGTTGCGGAGGAACTCCGCCTTGAAATAGTCGAAATTCGCCAGCAGGGACCGGTTCATCGGCAGTTCCAGCACATGGTCCCGGTCATAACCCAGTTTTTTATGCCGGATATAGCTCAGCTGCTGACCCATGATAAAAGTCGAGACGATAAGAAAAACCGAGATCACAAATTGAAAGACGATCAGCGACCGCCGCAACCCCTGCCCGCTGCGCGTATTTTTAAAAGCCCCTTTCAGCACCTTTACGGGATGAAACCGCGACAGCACCAACGCCGGATAGCTCCCCGCCAGCAAGCTCACCAACAGTACAGTCAACAAGGACAGCAGGAGGAAGGGCCCGGAAAACAGCGAGGACCAGGGCAGCTGCCGGTCCGCCAGCCGGTTAAATCCGGGCAGCGCCAGCAACAGCACCCCAAGACTGAGCAGCACCGCCACCACGCAAAGCAGAAAGGACTCGCCGATGAATTGCCAGAACAGCTGTCCCTTCCCCGCACCGATCACCTTGCGGACGCCCACCTCCCGGGCACGGTCCACCGCCCGGGCCGTACTAAGGTTGATATAGGTAGAAGCGGCGATCACAAGGATCAGCAAGGCCACCCCCGCCAAAATATAAATATAGACAATGCTCGTCCCCGGCTCAAATCCGCCGTATTCGGAATACAGGTGGATCCGCATAAAGGGCTCCAGCAGAAAATTGATCATCGCGCCCTGCCCCTGCATCTCCTTTTTCATAAAGGCCGTCACCTTCGATTGCAACGGCGCCAGATCCGATTTATCGCGCAACAAAAGAAAAGTAGTGTAGTTGGCATCCCAGTATACATCGTCCTGGTTGTCGTACATCGAGGAGAAGGATGCCAGCATGTCGAACTTGATCTGTGAGTTCGACGGGCAGTCCGCGATCAGCCCCGTCACCTCATAGTTGCTGCTATCCGTACCTACCCGGAGGATCTTGCCGATGGGCTCCTCCTTTCCAAAATAGCGCCGGGCCGTCGATTCCGTCAGCACCAGTTTCTTCGGACCCGACAAAGCCACCCGCGCGTCCCCCTTGAGCAAAGGCATACTGAAAGCATCAAAAAAGCTCGAATCCGCAAAAATGAACCGGCTCTCGGAAAAAAGCTTGTCCCGATAGCTGACGATCCGGTCCCGATCCGCCATCCGCACCGCCGACTCCACCTCGGGAAACACCCGTTTGAACGTCGTGGCCACCTTTGTGCTCGTAAAATTACCCCGCTGGATCTCTCCGCCGCCGTCAAAACGATACTCCATAATGACCCTTACGATCCTGTCCCCCTTTTGCTCAAAATCATCATAGCTCAGCTCGTGGCGGATGAACAGGGCGATCAGCAGACAGCTGGACAGACCCACCGTTAACCCAAAAATATTGATAGTCGTCGCCGTCTTATTCTTCCGGAAACCCCGGATCGCGGTAAAAAACCAATTTCGGATCATAGCTATAAATTTAAAGTTTATGCGCTTACCGACAAAATACCCCGCTTTACCGCCTTTGCGCCGCCCGCTGTCGGTATCCCCTTGCCCGGTCCCGCGGAACACATTAGATTTGATTAAAATTATAACCACAAATGGACGAAGACAAACCAATACACAGGGCCACGGGCCGCGTCTGGGCAGGACTATTCCTGGTGCTGGTCGGCGCGGTGATACTCCTGGATCAAATGGGCTTTCCGCTACCCGACTGGCTGTTCAGCTGGCACGCGTTCCTCATCGCCCTGGGCCTTTTTATCGGATTCAGGCATAATTTCCGCGGAGGCGTCTGGCTTATCCTGATCCTCATCGGAGCAGCATTGGAATTTCAGGACTACTATCCGTATATCGAATTACACCGCTTCCTCCTTCCCGGCATCCTCATCCTCATCGGGCTGATGTTTGTGCTAAACCCAAAAGGAGGGCCTTTTGGCCGGCGCAATCAATGGAAGCATCAGTGGAAGCATGACTGGAAGAGAGAATGGAGACAAAATCAGGAAAAATATGGTTGGAATTACAAGGTGTCTGCCGCATCCACCAGTCGCGAAGGGTTTACCTCCGAAGACTTTATCGACGCGACGGCCTTCTTTGGCGGAGTGCATAAAAAGATCGTATCCAAAAACTTCAAGGGGGGTGATCTCGTTACCATAATGGGTGGCACCGAGATTGACCTCACCCAGGCCGACTTCACAGGCGTGGTCAAATTAGACGTCGTCCAGATCATGGGTGGCACAAAGATCATCGTTCCGGCCCATTGGGAAGTCCGTTCCGAAGTCACAGCGATATTCGCCGGGTTTGAAGACAAAAGGCAGCAGCCCACCGTCTCCAATCCCGACAAGATCCTGATCATCGAAGGCACTTCGATCTTCGGCGGTATCGAACTGAAAAATTACTGACGCAAAACTTAACTCTTATGAACTGGTATCTCTCCAAGATCATTTTCCGGATCATCTGCGGCGAAGGTCAACATACCCCGCAATTCGACGAGCAGCTCCGGCTGATCGCCGCCGCCAACGAAGAGGAGGCATTCGAGAAGGCCAGGGCCATCGGCGAAAAAGAGCAGGACGGGTTTTACAACCACGAACAGCAGCTCGTGCAATGGAAATTTATCAATGTCGCCGAACTCTACCGCCTCAGCGGTTTGCTCGACGGCGCGGAGATGTATTCCCGTATCCAGGAGACGGACGATCCCGAAGCCTATATCGACCTGGCCAACCGCCGCGCCGACCACATCCGGATCTCCGGCACCCACAAAATGCTGCGGCTGCTGTAGGGGCCGCTTAATTCAGATAAATGGCCAAAGCTCCGCTATCGACCGGTAAATTCCTGTTAATCTTCATCTCCTGGTGGGCCATCTGGGCCCTCCTGCAGACCACCTTGCTTATTGGATTCGGGCTGTCCACCGCCATCGCCATCGCCGACAGCGTCTTCTCCAATACCATCGTTGCCCTTTGCTGCGGCTTCGTCAGCAATAATATGCAATACTATCTCCCAAAAAAGGAGCGCTATTGGTATATCCTCTTTATCAGCCTGGGGCTTAGCGCGCTCATCCTGATCATCTGTAAGACCGTCCTCGTTCCTTTTCTCCACGCCAAAGGCGGAGACGTCGATTATGCCATCTTCTTTTCCCGGTCCTGGGCCGTGCGTTATGATATTATTTTTCTGCAGGTCGGGTGCATGGGCATTCTCAGCGTGCTCTGGTATTCTTCCGAAGAAGAGCAGGAGAACCGCCAGCGCCGCAACGATGCCGAACGCCTCGCCAAAGAAGCCGAGCTGTTCAAGCTGCGCCAGCAGCTGGCCCCGCATTTTCTTTTTAATAGTCTCAATTCGATCAGCGCGCTGATCGTCAGCAGGCCCGAACAGGCCCGCCGCATGATCCAGCAGCTCTCCGACTTCCTCCGCGGCAATCTCCGCAAAGAAGATCAGCAGTGGGTATTGTTGTCAGAAGAGCTGCAATACCTCGAGCTATACCTGGAAATAGAAAAAGTCCGCTTTGGGCATCGTCTCAGCACCGAGCTCGACTACGCCCCCGACTGCCTGGACCGGCGCCTGCCGCCCATGCTGCTGCAACCGATCGTTGAGAATGCCATAAAATTCGGGCTTTATGATACGATAGAGCCGGTGACCATCTCGATCCGGACCCGCCTGGAGGGGAACTATATCCGTATAGAAGTCGTAAACCCCTTCGACCCCGAAACCTCCCGGCCCAAAAAAGGCACGGGCTTTGGTCTGACTTCCATCCAGCGCAGGCTTTACCTGATCTTTGCCCGGCCGGATCTCCTCGAGACCCGGGTGGAAGACAATCTTTTTATCACGACGGTCAAAATACCAACAAATCTACCCTCCGCAAACCCATCATCAACACCATAAAACTATTATATGCAGAAGGATCTTTCTTCCCCAGTCACCGCCATCATCATCGATGATGAACCGCTCGCGCGGATGATCGTGCAGGAATATCTGCAATCTTACCCCGGGATCACGCTATTACAGGAGTGCAGCGATGGCTTCGAGGGAATAAAAGCTATCCAGCAGCATCATCCCGACCTGATCTTCCTCGACATCCAGATGCCCAAGATCAACGGTTTCGAAATGCTGGAGCTGGTCGAAGATCCGCCTGCCGTCATCTTTACGACCGCCTTTGACGAGTATGCCATCCGCGCCTTCGAAACTCACGCGGTCGACTACCTGCTAAAGCCCTTCAGCAAAGACCGCTTTGACAAAGCCATCCGCAAATGGCTCGAACAGCATGCCGACCACCAGGTCTCGCAGGAGCCACTGCTCGACACTGCCGCCGAATCCCCCAGCCAGCAGCAACGCGTCGTCGTCAAAACCGGCGGTAAGATCAAGATTATTCCCCTCGACGATATCCACTACTTCGAAGCCGCCGACGACTATGTCAAAATCCACACGCACAACGGCGCCTTCCTCAAAAACAGGACCATGGGCTATTTTGAAAAAGTACTCGATCCCAACCGCTTCGTCCGCACCCATCGCTCCTACATCATCAATATCCAGCAGGTGACCCGCATCGACCCCTACGAAAAGGATAGCCATCTCTGCGTCCTCTCCTCCGGCGCACAGGTCCCTGTCAGCAAAGCGGGTTATGTAAAATTGAAAACGGTGCTGGGATTATGAGCAATGCCCCACTTCCCGTCCCCCGCTTCAGGGCTCCCACAACTTTAACTTCTTCTTTCCCCCTCGCTATCGTATATAAATCAACGTAATACGATCCTCCCGCGGGTGAAATGCGCCTGCACTTCTTCTAATAACCGATCATGGCATGGTAATCTCTATACCTACATCAGATAATTCACCAAAAAATTTTACAGTATGAGTAATTCAAATTATACGACGCCGGAAATCGATAATGCACCGCCGAAAAAAAATCCAAAGAACCTGATCATCGTGCTGCTGGCCGTCGGCCTTGTGGCCAGCCTTATTTATTTAATCGTCAATGAGAATAATACAAGTCAGGTCATTGAGCAAAATCACACGCAGATCGCCAAAATCAGCGATGGGAAAAGCGAGCTCCAGAAAAGCTTTGATGAATCATTGGTCCGTCTGGACTCGATGTCCGGTATCTCCAATGGAATGAGGAGCAAATTAAAGGATGAAAGCGCCCAGATAACCAAAAAGAAGAGTGAGATCCGCAGGATTCTCAATAATCAACATGCTACCGCCGCTGAATTGGCAAAGGCAAAAGACCTGATATCCCAGTTGAACGACAAGATCGGCAATATGGAGCAGGATGTTGCCCGTCTGACACAGGATAATCAATCATTAAGTCAGGATACGGCAACGCTAACACAGGAAAATTCCAGCCTGACTTCGGATCTTCAAACGACAACCGTTGCCAAAAAAGATCTTGAAAAGAAGGTGGACATTGCTTCTACCCTGAATGCGTCGAATATTGCTATTACACCGTTTGATGTAAGGAGTAACGGAAAAGAGAAAATGACCAGCACGGCAAAACGTGTCAACAAACTGGTCATTTCGTTCCAGGTGACCAATCGTATTGCACAGTCAGGAATGACAGATATATATGTATGTATCACAGGCCCTGATGGCAAGGATATGATTGCTCCGGCTGCGGGATCGGGGACATTCACCACCCGTGAGGAAGGTGATAAATCCTATACGGCTAAACTCCCTGTAGATTTTGAAATGTCTCAGAAGAAGAATGTAGAATTTGCATTCGCGCCGGGAAGTAATTTCCAGCAGGGCGACTATAAGATTCAAATTTATCAGAATGGCTATAAGATCGGCGAGGGGATCCGTGAATTGAAGAAAGGCGGCTTATTCAGTTGATCTTATTTCCCCAGCATCTCCTGTAATTTCTGCCCGTCAAACCGTTCCATCAACTGCTGGTCCAGTTCGGCTGCCGCAGCATTCGAGGGATTACAATGCCAGGTCACGAGGAACAGCTGCGGCTTTTCATCACTCAGCACGTTGTTGAAATAGGCGGCATTCATACGGATCAGCATATAGTTCGCCTGGCCGTCCTCAAAGCCATGAAATTCGGTAGACGCAACGGAGACAACCGCGGGCTTACCCAGCTCGGCCGCCGGCAGATGCGCCAGAAGGCTATCCATCAGGCGAAGCGTTCCTTCAAGCCCCGCCGTTTCGTTTTCAATATTTTCTTTCCGGTACTGCTCGTCCGTCTTATAGTTGCGAAGATAAATGCGTGTCCTTACCGCGAGGTCCGCCCCGGAATACATCGCCTTCAGCTGGTCGATGGCTGCCTTTTTTTCAGCTTCCTGTGAAGCGGCGGTCCGCGCCGGTACCTTTAGCTTCCAACCGTCACGGATGCTGCTGGCCATGGCCGTCAATTCCGCTTTTGCTTCCTGCAGATATTCCTTCCGGGTCACCGGGGTAAAAGGAAGACGACCGTTGCCGATAGTAACCAGCCACATCTTTGTCTGAGCCGCAGTTGCATCAGCACCTTCGGCATCGGTATAATACAGCGCTTCATTTTTGACGGAGCTGGCTACGCGGATCGTCATATAGTGCTGACCGTTAACTACCAGCTGATCCAGTAACGGCTGAATATCGTTTGCCGTGATGCTGAGGTCGGCGTTCTGCTCGGCAAAATGACAGGTCATCCCAAACTTAAGATCCGGCCCCGGGCTGTTCTTACCTGAAAAATACTCGCCATGCCAGGTGGGGCTATAGGCATGCGCTGAAAAGTAACTGCCCTTTAACAAGTCTACCAGGGCGCCCGTCACTTCTTTCATCTTTGCTAATTTGGTTTTGCTGATCGCTGCGTCAACCAAATCCTCTTCTTTGGACCATTCCGGCGCTTTAAAAGCCGGTGTCTCGGTATCCAAACGGAGATTATAAATGGTGGAGGGGCGGATTGCGGAGGCGCGGATTGCGCTATTGTCAGCAAGATCCTGTGCAGGGGAAACGACAGGCGCAACGATGAAAGAAAGGAGCAGCAGGATGTAGAAATGCTTCATGGGGTCTTACTTTTTATAGGGTCGAACGATTTTGACGGTTGTGAGGGCTTTTCAGGAAGATGGAGGGGCTTTTGACGGGATATCGGAGGATGGTAACCGTTGAGGTTATGCCATAATAGATCAATTTATAGACCATAGTTACAAACCATTGATTTTCAGCGAAAACGGCGCGCCACAGACCTGCGCCTTTCTCCCAATTCCGGAAAAGATCAGCTCTTTTTTCCCAATCCGCCGCCGGGTCACTGTTATGCCCCCTGGCCGATCCATACGGCCCCGCCAATACTATCCCGGCTCGCTCCCGTGACGGAGGCCAGCACATTGTTTTCCTCCCGCCACCGCAGCACTCCGATCAATGCCATCACCAGGGCCTCCTTAAAATCGACCAGCGCAGCGTCCGGTATTACCAGCTCTACGTCCGACTCCGCCAACCGCTCCCGGAGGCGTGCCGTCAGAAGGCCATTGTGCGCACCGCCACCGGTCACCAACATCCGCACCGCCGCCCTGCCTCCGCCCGTATCCGCTGCAGCATCCGCACCTGCCGCAGCATCTGTACCCGCCGGGGCTCCGCCGTCAGCATTCACGCGCGCACCCGCCGTTAAAGCGTTCGCCGCCCGCTGCACCTGCTCCGCAATATGTTCCGTGTATGTCCGCAACGCATCCGCCGTCGAAAGGCCCCCCGCCCGCACCAGCGGCAGCACCGTATCCAGCCCAAACTCATTGGCCAGTGACTTCGGATATCCCATACCATAATAAGACAGCGCATTCAGCCGTCGCAGCAACTCTCCGTCGACACGTCCCCCGGCCGCCAGCGCCCCATCCTTATCATAGGTCAGGCCCTCGTCACCTGCCAGCTCATTCAATACCCGGTTCGCCGGGCAAACATCATAGGCGACAAAGCCGGCCGCCGCGCCAGCGCCGGCCCCCGGGGCCGCTACCCCGCCGGCCCCGTGCGCGGAAATATTCGCGATCCCCCCAAGATTCAGAAATAACCCATATCCCGGCAACAGCAGCTTCTCCCCGATCGGCACGATCGGCGCACCCTGTCCGCCCAGGGCGATATCCATCGCCCGGAGATCGCTCACGACATTGATCCGGGTCGTGGCCGAAATCGCCGCCCCATCCCCCAGCTGCGCCGTCATCTTCCGCGCCGGCCAGTGCAAGGCCGTATGCCCGTGACTGGCAATCAGCTGCACCTGGTACTCCAGCCCATGCGCTTCGATAAAGCTCAGCACCTGGCTGCCCAGATAATGCCCGTATTCCGTATGTAATAAGTGATAGTCCTGTGCCGTCAGACGCGGCGCCGCCGCCAGCCGCTCCCGCCACCCGGCCGAATAAGGATAACAGTCAGTATGAACCAATTGAAAATCCCAGGCCCGGGGAGTCTGCTGC
>Ga0302326_10011915_pt1 | contig 18637 bp, 13 predicted proteins | sample Palsa_T0_3_FD_202264 | JGI IMG/M metagenome (GOLD analysis project Ga0302326, IMG submission 202264) | Peat permafrost microbial communities from Stordalen Mire near Abisko, Sweden - Palsa_T0_3 | ecosystem: Environmental > Terrestrial > Soil > Palsa > Peat permafrost | place: Sweden: Abisko...
CCAGCTCGACGGTGCCGAGCCGGTCGAAGTGGGCGACGATGGCGTCCCCGGGCGCCACGGGCACCGCCTCGGTCAGCGCGCCGGAGATGACGACCTGCCCGGCCGCCAGCCCGCGGCCCCGGCGGGCCAGGGCGCGGACCAGCCACGCCACCGCCGCCGCCGGGTGGCCGAGCACCGCCGCCCCGGCCGCGGTGCCGACGAGTTCGCCGTTCTTCTCCAGCACCAGCCCGGTCAGCCGCAAGTCCACGCCACCGGGCTCGGTGGCCTGGCCGCCGAGCAGGAACCCGGCGGCCGAGGCGTTGTCCGCCACGACGTCCGGCAGGGTGAAGGAGTAGCCGGCGAACCGCGAGTCCAGCACGTCGATCGCCGGGTACACCGCGGCCGTGGCCGCCAGCACGTGCGCCGCGGTGACCTGCGGGCCCGCCAGGTCCCTGGACATCAGGAAGGCGATCTCCGGCTCGCAGCGCGGCTGGATGAACCGGCCGCAGTCCAGCGGCTGGCCGACGTCCAGCGCCATGTCGTCGGTCAGCCAGCCGTACAGCGGCTGGTCGACGTGCATCTGCCGCTGCTTGGCCGCGCTGGTCAGGCCGAGCTTGGCCCCGGCCACGACGGCGCCGGCCTGCACCCGCGCGGCCACCACGGCGTCCTGCACCTCGTAGGCGGTGGTTTCGTCGAACGGGCCGCACGTAGTGGTCAGTGCCGCGATCCCGGCGCGTTCCGCCGCCGCGTCCACCAGCCGGGCGGCGAGATCGTGGACGTTGGCCGCGGCGGCAAAACCGGTCATGACGAGGCCTCCTGGCCGGATCTGCCGGAGCCGGCGATCGCGCATCTCAGTCGCATGGGCTGGTCCTTTCGGCGGCCGGGGCGGTCTGGGCGGTGGCTGGATGGCCCTCCGCGGCCGGGTCGGCCGGTCAGCGTACGCGCAGCCCGACCGGGCCCAGCCGGTCGAACTCCGCGCGGTAGTTCTGGCCGGCGGTGATGCCGACCGCCGCGTGCAGCGCGCCGGTCATCACGAACTGGCCGGCCCGCAGGTGCTCGCCGAGCGGGTGCAGGGTCTGCACCAGCCACGCGACGGCCTGCAGCGGGTTGCCGAGCGCGGCGGCACCCGCGCCGGTGGCGATCAGGTCGCCGTTGCAGGTCAGGACCATGCCGACGACCCGCAGGTCCAGGCCGGCCGCAGGGGTGACCGAGGGGCCGAGCACGACCGCGCCGCTGCTGGCCAGGTCGGCGATGGTGTCGGCGAGCTTGATCTTCCAGTCGGCGATCCGGCTGTCGACGATCTCCAGCGCCGCCACCGCGCCGCTGACCGCCGCGGCGACGTCCAGGGCGGTGCAGTCCGGCCCGCGCAGGTCTTCCCGCAGCGCGAGCGCGATCTCGGCCTCGACCCGCGGGGCGATGAACGAAGCGGCGGACACCGCGGCGCCGTCCGCGTTCAGGTGGGAGGACAGCACGGGAGCGAAGTCGGGGGAGTCGACGCCGAGCAGCTGCTGCATCGGCGCGCTGGTCAGCCCGAGCTTGTAGCCGACGACGCGCTCGCCCCCGGCGGTGAGCATGGCCACCAGCTCCCGCTGCACCCGGTAGCCGTCGGCCATCGTCATGCCGGGGTGCCGGGCGGTCAGCGGGGGGATGGCGACCCCGGTCTGCCGGGCCTGGTGCAGGTCGGCGGCCAGCTTGCTGACCTCAGCGTCGGTCAGGGTCACGAGATGGCCTTTCTGGGCTCGGCGAATCTTGGCCCGGCAAGGCCGCCGGCCAGCCGGTGGCTGATCTGGGCAGCCGGCTGTCTTGTCACCGCCCGGATGTCGGGTGACCGAGGAGACCACCGGACGGATGATGCGGCAGCGCGGCTGCTCACGGGGGCAGGGTACGCCAGTCCGGCCCTCAGCCGCGGCGGAGGCTCTCCTCAGCTACCGCTGTTTCACACGAGCCCTCTGGCCCAAGGTGTCGCCCAGTGTTCGCGGGCGGCCCGGGCGTCCATCTAGATTGGGCGGCAGCCGGGAAATCCCCGGGCGGGGACGGGGCACATCCACTTGTACCGCAACGCCTTGATCGTGCTCACCGCCGCGGCGGCGCTAGCCGTCGGCGTCGGTGCCTGCAGCGGCGCGTCCTCGCCGCGGGGCGCGCAGCCGCTGGCTTCGGCGCCGGCGCCTTTTGCTACCACTGTCGCGCCCGCTGCCGTGCGCCACCGTGCGCGCCACCGGCAGCGCCGTGCAGCGGCGCTGCGGGTGCTGACCGAGCCGCAGGCCGGGATCGGGCCGGTCTACCGGCTCATCACCGGGGCGCGCACCTCGGCCGACCTGACCATGTACGAGCTGGCCGACCCGGTCGCGGAGGCGGACCTGGCCCGGGACGCCGCCCGCGGCGTCGACGTGCGGGTGATCCTCGACCAGCACCTGGAAAAGTCCCGCAACACGGCCGCCTACGACTACCTGGCCGCCCGCGGCGTGCACGTGCGGTGGGGCCCGGCCGGCACGACATGGCACCAGAAGACCCTCACCGTGGACGGCAGGACCTCGGTCATCATGACACTCAACCTGGTGACCGAGGACTACTCGGGCACCCGGGACTTCGCCGTCATCGACAGGAACCGCAGCGACGTGCGCGCCATCGCCGCCACGTTTAACGCAGACTTCGCCGGCCATGCCGTCACCCCCCCGGACGGCAGGGACCTGGTGTGGTCACCCACCAACGCCGGCGCAGCCGTCCTGTCGGTCATCGACGGGGCCACCCGCACCCTGGCGGTGGAGAACGAGGAGATGGGCGACCCCGCCGTCACCAGCGCCCTGGCGGACGCCGCGCGCCGCGGCGTGCGGGTCAGGATCGTCATGACCGCCGACAGCGAATGGGACGCGGCGCTGAGCGAGCTGGCCGGTGCGGGCGTGCATCTCCGGCTGTACCCCGACGACAGCAGCGCGCTGTACATCCACGCCAAGGCGATCGTCGCCGACGCCGGACTGCCCGGCCAGCGGGTGCTGGTCGGTTCCCAGAACTTCTCCGTCGCCAGCCTCGACTACAACCGGGAACTCGGGATCCTCACCACCAGCCCCGCCGTGGTCGCCGCCATCGCCGCCGCGCTGGCCAGCGACTACGCCGGCGCCGTGCCCTACTCCCCCGCCCCCGCGCCGCAGGCGTCCGGCGCATGGTGCACGGCCACCGCGAGCGTCTACAGCGCCTACCACAACGAGAACAACGTCTACGTGAACTCCGATCGCCCCTACCAGGACGCGACCGCAAGCGCCGGCGGCTATACGCACAGCTATCAGACGAACGGCTCCGGGTACGCGCTGATCTACCTCAACGGCCCCTCGCCCGGCGCCCAGATCACCGTGACGGTGGGCGGCGCGACCTGCACCACGAGCGACTAACCGTTGCTGGATGCTCAGGTGACGATCTTGACTTCCGGCGCGAAGTGCTGCTGCCACAGCACGATCTTCTTGATATCGGCCCACGGGACGAAGCGAGTGCCGGATCGGTATCGGGGAGGTGTCCCGCCGAGGATGATGCCGCTGGCGTCCACCCTGAAGGCGACCCGGCGGGTGCAGATGACGCCAAGGAAGAACAGCGCGCCGCCGTAGCGGCGGCCCGGCCCTGCATCTGAGCACGCGATCCTGCCTAGGCCGCGGGCGGCCTAGCTCAGGTGCTCACAGCCATGAGGCACGCATGGCAGGGGCCGTCAGCGGTGACGCTGTCGCCGTCGCTGCGGCCGGTGATCCAGGCTGCGAGTTCGGGGAGCACCGGTCACCTTGACCGGTCCCGCGCCCCAGGTACGCCGAGATCAGCGCTGCTGCCACGGTCATGGTCGCCGTCCTTTTCTGTCAGGTAGTGGATAGACGTCTCCGCCCAGATCATGCTGTGGTCAGCCCTCGGCCCGGGCCGCCGCAAGGATGACGCGGGTCACCGCGCACGGTGCGGAGATCAGGGAAAGGTGCCCGGCGTTGATCTCGGTGATGTGGGCGTGCGCCCGCCGGGACATGAACAGCTGCTCGGCCGGCGGGATCACGTGGTCGGCGGTGCCGATCAGCGACCAGGACGGGATGGTCGCCCAGGCGGGCACGCCGGAGGCGGCCGAGCCGGCGCTGTAGGCGATGGGCCGCTGGGTGGCGGCTAGCTGCGCGGCCTGGCTGGCCGGCAGGCCGTTGGCGAAGCACTGGGCGAACCCCGGGTAGGGCGCGTCGGGACCGACCTTGAGGTAGGCGTCGAAGTCTCCCGCCGGGGCGCCGGGGTAGGGCACTGCGGTGAAGGCGTTGGCTGAGTCCAGGCAGGAGCCGGGCCGGGCGGCGGTGAGCCCGAATGCGGTCTCGCCCTGGGCCGGGATGAACGCGTCGATATAGACCAGGGCCTTCACGTTCGGGTTTCCGGTGGCAGCGTTGGTGATGACCATCCCGCCGTAGGAATGCCCGACCAAGATGATCGGCCCGGTGATGGTCTTGAGGAAGTCGGCCAGGGCGGCGGAGTCGTTCGCCAGGCCGCTCAGCGGATCGGGCGGGGCGTAGACCGTATAGCCTTTGGCCTGCAGCAGCCCGATGACACCGTCCCAGCCGGAGGCATCGGCCCAGGCGCCGTGTTCGAGCACGACGGTGGGCTTGGCACCGGTCCCGCCGGTGGCGTGGGTGGTGGCGCTGGCCGGCACGACCTGGCTGGCCGTGACGAGCAGTCCGGCGACAGCCAGGACCGCGGCCATAATGATGACTCGCAGCCTGGCCGGGTGCGCGCTTCGGGTGATGTTCATCGGTCTTCCTATCCTGGGTGTCGCGGTGATCACGAACGCATCGACGGTGAGCCTGGGTGGACCGGCGAGATCAGCTCGGCCGGGAGCTTGGGGACCCACGCCGGAACAGCGAGGACGGTGCGGCCGAGGGCAAGGGGTAACCCTGGGCCCGCTCAGGCGAAGCGGCCGATGAAGGCAAGCGCGGTCTGCGCGACCTCGGCCCAGCCGCTGTCGATGGTCAGGGCGTGCCCGCGGCCGGGGATCTCGGCGAACTCGGTCACGCCCGGGTTGCGCTGCTGCCTCTTGTACTCGGCCGCTGAGATGGCCGTGGGAACCGTGTGGTCCTGCGCGCCGGAGATAATCAGCAGCGGTCCCCGGTCGGGGTTGCGGGTGTCGACCTTGTCCTCGGTCCGCGGGTTGATGTTGGCGGCAGCGGCCTGGAACAGCGGGGCACCCGGGGCCGGCACCGCGAAGGTGTCGTAGAGTTCCTTGGCTTCTTCCTCGCTCACCGCGTTGGCGAAGCTGAACCTGAACTGGTCGTAGCTGAGCGGGACGGCGCGGTGCCGGTTGGCCAGGTTACCCAGCACCGGGAAGCCTGCCTTCAGTGAGGAGAGCGGCAGCGGCAGCACCCCGCGGAACGGCGCGGCGTCAATGGCCACCGTCGCGGCCGACTGGCCGCGCCCGGCTATGATCTGGGCGAGCAGGCCGCCGAACGAGTGGCCGATCACCGCCGGCTTGCCGGTCAGGGTGCCGATGACCTGGGAGTAGTGGTCGGCGACCGCGCCGATGGTCTTGTTCGCGAAGACCTCAGGGTCGGCGTTAGCCTCGACCACCGTGTCCGGATCATCTGGCCAGCCGGGGCTGACCGGGGCATAGCCGGCCTCGGCGAACATGGCCGCCCACCGGTCCCAGCTGGACGGCAGCAGCCACAGGCCGTGGATGAACACGACCGGGACGCGTCCGGAATCGTTTGCCTGCCTGACTTGCTCGGCCACTGGGACGGCGGCGGGCAGAGACGTGCTGGACTGATCGCTCATTGTTACTGACCTCCGAGAGGGATTGGGGCTCGTGTCGCATCAGGCGCCGTGCAGGGCTTGATGCAGGAATGCGGCGCCTTGGGCGGTGGCGGAGCGGGCCGCGTGTGTACCGGCCAGGGGGTGCAGCATCACGAAGTCGTGGATGATGCCGCCGTACCGGACCGCCGTGACCGGCACTCCGGCGGCGCGGAGCTTGGCGGCGTAGGCCTCGCCTTCGTCGCGCAGCACGTCGGCCTCGCCGTTGATGACCATGGCAGGCGGCAGGCCCGAGAGTTGCTCGGCGCTCGCGCGGAGCGGAGAGGCGAGGATCTCGTTGCGCCGGGATGTGTCGGGCAGGTACTCGTCCCAGAACCAGGCCATCCCGGCCGCGTAGAGGAAGTAGCCTTCGGCGAACTGGTGGTAAGAGGCGGTGTCCATCCCGGCGTCGGTCACCGGGTAGTACAGCAGCTGGGCGGCGAACGAGGGCCCGCCGCGCTGCTTGGCCATCAGGGCGACGGCGGTGGCCATGTTGCCGCCGACCGAATCGCCGGCGACCGCCACGCGGCCCGGGTCCAGGCCGTGCTCGGCGCCGTGCGCGGTGACCCACTCCGCGGTGGCGTAAGTCTCCTCGATCTGGGACGGGTACTGGGCCTCGGGGGCGCGCTGGTAGCCCGGGAACACCACAGCGGCCCGAGCGCCGACAGCCAGGTTGCGTACCAGCAGGTCGTGGGTCTGCGGGCTGCCGAGCACCCAACCGGCGCCATGCACGTACAAGATGACGGGAAGCGGGCCGGTGGCACCTGCCGGCTTGATCAGCCGGACGGCGATCTGGCTGTGCGGCCCGCCGGGGATCGTAATGTCCGCGATATCAGTGTCGGGCTTGTGGACCGGGGATCGCTGGACCTCTTCGAGGATCTCGCGGGCCTTGTCCGGGCTGAGCTGGTAGATGAACGGCGGGTGGGAGGTCGCGTCGGCGAACTCCTGTGCGGCCGTCTCCAGGACGACTTTCTGCTGGGCGGGCATCGTGTACTCCTTCAGCGGGGTATGGATCCGGGGGACTGCCGTTAGCAGCAGTGCACAGCGGACTTCCGGCGGCGGCAATGCCGCCGGCCCTCTCATGCGCCCCGAGCACCGAGGCGTGCACGGCCAGGCAGCTTCCAGCCCGTTCTCCATGTCGCCGGGGATGACCGGACCAGGACGATCACGTGCACGGCCAGCACCAGACTGTGCGCAACCGTCCTGTTCCATCCCTTGGCGACTCATCTAGCTTGGGTACCGGAGAAGCACGGCCTGAGAAGCGAGGACGCCAGTGGCGGTTCTCTTTGATGCCACGGCGCTGCCCGCGGCGGACCGCGACGCGGCCCTGGAAGACATATTCGACCAGGCGGGCGTGCCCATCCGGGTCACGAACTGCGTCCCGGCCGAGCGGGCTGGCACCCGGGTTCACTACTGGAAGTTCGGCGCCAGCGATCTTTTCGTGGCCCAGGGCGCGGGCTTGCGGCTGACCCGGACGCAAAGCCAGCTGCGCGCGGCCGCGCCCGAAGCCATCCGGGTGGGTTTTCAGGTCAGCGGGCGTTACACCCTCTCGGTGAACGGCCACGACGAGGCACAGGGCGCCGGGCACGTGAATATCACCGACCTGACCCTGCCGTGTGAGTTCACGCAGTACGGAGCCGACGCGAGTACGGCATCGTTCCAGCTGGGCTACGACCAGCTGGGTATTCCCGTCGACCGGGTCCGCAAGGCGGGCCGGATGCTGGCCAGCGCCAGCAGGCGGCAAAGCAACCTCATTTGCCACATGTGTCACCCACGGCACGGTGCCGTTACAGCTTCCGGGAAATTGTCGGCGGCGGACGGTAGGTTCCGCATGCCCCCTCCTGGGATTCGCTAGCGCCTGATTGGCGACGAAGGGTACGTGATGAGCCGGACAGCGGCGCCGCAAGATCAATTCCTCGACGAAGTCGGCATAGGTGTCCACGGGGAGGGCGGAACGGATGGCGTGCACCACGAGGAAGCAGATCTGATCATTTCCCTGCTGGCGACCGGCTTGATTCAGGCGCACCGTCAGGTGTTCTACGGCGCACCGCTTTCAGTGCCGTATCCGCCAGCGCTGCAACGGGGACTGGACCGGCTCAGCCTTGCTGCGATCCGCTCGCGCGTGCCTGCGCCGGCCGGTGTACCTGAGCTTGTGCGCTGGTGCCATGAGCCGGTCCGATCGTGGCCCGTGGCGCTGGGCGGGGAAGAGCTGGCCGGCGAAATTCTCATGGACCTGGGCGTTCCCACGCGTGCGTGCCACGAGTGGGCCGTCGATGCGGCAGACGTTGAGAGTGAGCTTTTCGAGAACGAGGTCATCGCGGGTGTTCGGCGGGTGTGCCGGGCTGCTGGCCGACAGGATAGCTATGTCGCGTTCCGGCATCTGGTGATCAGCACGCCGGTGCTGAGTGAGCTGGAGTTTCAGCAAAAGTTGATGGACCCTGCTCTCAGTGTCGTGGCGTCAATGCTGAAGCAGTGTTATCCGGTAGCTCCCGTGGAGTGCCGGCACGATGACCTGGTCACCTGCTGCGCGGACTGCGGGAACCTGCTGGTCGGCTCTGCGGCTGGGCTGACGTGCGTAGATGACCGGTGCACGAGGAAGAGTGCAGTCCGGCTCGGACGGTCGCTGCCTGTTGCGGGCGGCGTGCGGTGGTTGGCCGCTCCGGTCAGGACATTCGTCGCCTCCCCGGGTCGCGCAGAGCTGCGGCTGCGGGACGCCCTCCTGCGCCTAGGTGCTGACGTGGAGCTGTGGCCGAACTTCGACGCGTATGACCTGCGGATCGTGTTTCCCGGAGACGATGTGTGGGCCGTTGATGTGAAGGACTGGTCGAACCCGGTCCGGCTCGCCCGCCGTCTGCACCGCATTCCGCCCGAACCCCACTGGGATCTGTCATTCATCGTGCCGGCGAGGGAAGCAGTGGCAGCCTGGCCCGGCTACATCTCGACCTTGCGGACCCGGTCGCAAGGAGTACGCCGGGGCCTGGGTATGGCCATCGTCTCTGAGCAGCAGCTGACAACGAGAGTCCGCAAGAAGCTTGGAGGAACGGTCCATGCGTGATCGGACCGCATGGCGGGCCCGGGCGCTCTCACAGCTCCGGCCCGTCTGCCAGGCCGAGAAAGCAGAGGTAGACGCGGGCCTGCTGCTCGATGTCGAACTGGCGCTCTACCTTCTGTTTACCCTCCGCCCGCAAGAACCAGCCGAGGCCGGCTACGAACTGCTGTCTGGCTACCCGGTCATTGAAGCGCTTGGCATGTCCTTGACCAGCGCTGACAACGACCGGCTCGCGGTAGCCCGCCAGTTGCTCGCACCACTGCGGACGCGCCGGGACTGGACGACCGCTGTGGATCACTACAGGTCTGTACCCGAGCATCTGCGGGGATTCCTTCTCGATTCCGCAGGTCGGCCGGTCCGACGTGAACCATCCGTCGCTCCTGACCGGTTCGAGGTGTTCGAGCGCGCCTTGGCCGACCCGCCAAGGATGCGGCGCAAGGCCTCGCCGATGGCCGGCCATGGCACCTTCACGACAGTGGCGGGCGGCCGATCGGTGTCAGTGACCATCCCGGACGATTTCGTCCTGCCTCTTGCGCCCGCCGGGCATGACACCAGCCCGCGGGCAGACCGTCAGCCGGTCAGCTTTTCCTGGGGCGAACTAGAGGGCACCGCCCGATGGCTGGACGAGAAAGAAGCCGGAGCGGGTCTAGCGGCGGCTGACCGGGGGAGCTGGCATCGCCGATTCGGCCGGATGCGGCTGCGGTTGCGGCGAGATGACGAATTCGGTGATGCGGATCAGGTCGAAATCGCCGGAGTACTTCACATGATCGGCATGGTCGGCTCGGGGAAGAGCACGCTGATGCTGCTGATGGCAGCGTGCGCGGCCCGGCGCGGTCAGCAGGTGACTCTCGTCGTCGGGGACGTGCTGTCGGCTCTGCGGCACGTGACCTGGCTGCGTGCCGTCGGGCTAACCGCAGCGCCAGTGGTGGGTGCCTCACGTCAGCGCGCCCACATCGACCGGATGCATAAGGTCCATGCCACCGCACATCACCCGGGCTCGTCGCTGGCCGAATTCGAGGGGGCTGCTGACATCCTCAGCACGGCGTGCGCGCTGGATGCACTGCGGCCTTCGGCGATGCCCTGGTCATTCCAGGACTCCCCCTGCCGTGACCGGCTGACACCGGCAGGAGGACGCGCCGCGGACCGGCGCCTTGCCTGCCCGCTGTGGGCAGGATGCCAGCGCCACGCCGCCTCCCGGGATCTGGTCAGCGCTCTGGTGTGGGTCGCCACTCCGGCCAGCCTGATCCACAGCCGCATTCCGTCGGAACTCAACCCGGAGCAGATGCGCTACCTGGAGCTGGCCTGGCGTCGCAGCGATCTCATCATCGTCGATGAAGCTGACCAGGTGCAGGCGCAGCTGGATGACATGTTCAGCCCGGGCCAGACGTTGATCGGCAATGACGGCGATGCGTGGCTGGAAATGCTCATCGACCACACCGAAACCGAACTGCGCGGCCACGGCCGGGCACAGTTCGCAGGCCGCCCGGTCCGGGAATGGAGCGCAAGCGTCGATACTGCGCGCACCACTGCCAACAGGCTCTATGCCGTGCTGCAGCGTCATCCGCTGCCCCGCGGGCAGAGCACCATGCGCCGGTGGATAGGACGAGACTGCTTTACCGAATGGACCCTGGCCAGTAAGCTGATCCGGAGCTGGTCTGGCAGCGACGGCTCGGATCCTGACAATCTGGCCTACCGCGACCTCCGTGCGGCGTTCGATGCCTTCCTGCTCGACCCGCTTGGCACCCGGGGCAGGACTGGCGACATCCCGCTGGCCGGCCAGCTAGCTGCTCTTTTGCGGACGCTGGTCAACCTTTCGGACGAAGACCTGCGCGCCGACCGGGTTCGCGAGTGGCTGAGCACCGTCCAGACCTCCCTGACTGGCAGCGGGCAGCCCAATGAGCGGGAGAACGGACCTGTATCCCGGCCTCCGTTCGGCTGGCTCAGTACCGAGGAGCTAGACGAGCAAGCTCTCCGCCTAGAGTTCACGCTGCTGCTAGCGCTGCTCTCTAACACCTTGAACTCGCTGATCCGCGGCTGGCGCGCGGTCGAGGGCCCACTCAACATGGATGCCAGCAGCGGCATGATCTTCCAGCGACCGCCGGAAGACTTCACGCCAGTTGTGCCGGCGCCTGCTATGGGCTCAGTCCTCGGCTACCAGTACCGGGACGAGCCCGACCAACCCGACCAGATGGGCCAGCTGCGCTTCTTCCGGTGCACCGGGGTCGGCCGCTGGGTGCTGCTCCACCTGCACGATCTCTTCCGGCCAGACAGCCCGACTGGTCCCGCCGTGCTTCTGATGTCGGGGACCAGCTGGGCTGGAACGTCACCCAGATACGACATTCAGGCTGAGGTCAGCGCCATCCTGCAAGCGCCACCGGAGGAACTGGATGCGGTCAGGGAAAGCGAGTTCTTCCTCTCGACAGTCAACGATGAGCACGGCATACCGGTGGCCGTATCCGGGCTGCGAGGAGATCGCCGGCGCGCAGCCCTGCGGACGATCCTGCGCAGCCTTGCCTCACAACCGTACCCAGGCCGGCCCAGCCGGTTTGAAGCAGAGTTCGGCGCCCTGCCTCCCCATCGGCAGCGCATCCTGCTCGTGGTCGGCAGCTACCGGGAGGCCCGCCAGGTGGCCGAAGACCTCCTTGAGATTCGGCCCGACTGGACTGGCCAGGTCCTTCATCTCGTTGCTGATGAGTCGGAATTCACCACCCACTGGGCGCAGAGCCTCCGCCGTGGCGATGTAGCCCGGCTGGCCGCCACCGGTGCCCGGTTCCTTGTCGCTCCACTACTGGCCATCGAACGCGGGCACAACATCCTCACTGGTGACGGCCAGGCGGCCATCGGCTCCGGCTACTTCCTGGTCCGCCCGCACCCCCGTCCAGATGACATTTCCTACCCGGTACAGGCCATGAACAGGTGGGCCGTCGAGCAGATCAGCAAAATGCGGGCCGGGACCCACAGCTTCCCGGCAGAAGACCTGCATCAGCTCACCCGCGCATTCCGCCGCGATGCCTACCTCCGTTGGCAGCGGATGCTGACCGTCCCGCTCGCCTACGGATCCCTTGACCCCGTCCATGATCAGCCCGCCCTGGCCTGGACCCAGCTGGTCACAATCTGGCAGGTCATCGGCCGGCTCATCCGGGGCGGCAGCCCTGCGCGGGTGCATTTCTGCGACGCCAGGTTTACCCCTGGCCCCGAGGCCCGGGACGCTGGTGACAGCCTGCTCACCGGCATGTACCGCGTCCTGCACCAGTACCTGCGGCCCGGTGCGGCCGTCAGCCCTGCCGACCGTGAACTCGCCGACGCCTTGTACGGCCCGCTGTACCAGGCCCTTACATCCCTGCCCGGAGTCCCCGATGCCCAGCTATGACGAGCTCACCACCACCGCTTTCCATTTGCAGCCCGATGCGCTGCTCAGCCTGGGAGGCCGTCACTGGGTCCTGCCTTTTCCGCGTGCCTGGCTCGCGCCCGTGACCGAACTAGAGCAAATGGTCAGCCATCGGCGGCGCTCACCATCGATCGCCGTGCTCAACCGCGGGCTGCGCTCCCTGGTTCCCGACATATCAGCGGTCAGCCGGGGCGTGGGTAGACGCGACCACCCCGGCGACTGGCTGTACGCCACTTCACCAGTCCCGGTTGACGGGCTGGAGCCCATCATCCACGCCTGGCTGCGAACCGTCGGCGGCCCGGACGGCGCCGACCGCGGCAGCCAGCTATGGCAGCAACTGCCAAAGGATGACTTCACCTGGCGGTCCCTGGGGACCGATGAGCTTGGCTGGCCCGGCGCTAGATCCACAGAGGCCCCCGATAGCCTGGCCGCTACAGCGGCAATCGCTGGGCTGCCGCGCGCCCTGTTCTATCTCGTCCCCGAGATTCTCATTGCCGAGCTGCTGCGCCGCTCTGACCGCCCAGACGGCTTCCCCCGGGGATTTCGTCGCTGCCCGACAAGCGACGGCCGTGGCGTGGAACTCATGACCTGGCCCCCGCTGGAAAGCACTGACAAGCGCGGAAATGTATGGCCGTTCTCCTACCGGCTGCGCCTGACCATGCAGACCGTTCCCTTCCAACCCCGGCCGGTCGTCCATGTCACCGTCGGGATGCGACGCTGGTGCCATCGCGCGCCCAGTACGGGGCGCGGGCGCAGCGTCAGCGCATACCTGCTCTGCTCAGTTCCCTGGATAGCAGGTCTGCCTGCATCCAGAAGCTTCCGAGTGGCCCCCATGCGCTGGAACAAGAGTGAAAATGCATGGGCACTGCAGTGGAAAAATGAACTCGCGTACTTGTTCGACCAGATCACCTTCGAAAGGCCTTTGCCGGATCCGGCTGTCCTTGGCCGAGACCCGATACCTTTCCTGGCCGGGGAACGAGCCGACGGATCTGGCGCGGCCATCGTCTACACCACCAGTGCGGGTTACTCGCATCGCGTCGGTGCCGGCGTGAGCGCCCGAGACCGGGATCGCATCGTTAATTGGATGGGCAAGACGCTCACGGACCTCATCACGCCCGCGCCAGCACTACCCAAGGTGCCCATAACAATCAGCAACACAGTCAAAGCCGGCCCGGCAATGGTACGCGAACGTCTCCGTGACGTACGCAACAAAGCGCCACTCACGGTGGAGATCTACTGGGACACCGAACAAGTCCGGGACGCCCTGCGCCAGGCGGCCATGGAAGATCTCGGTCTCGACCCGGCTGACGGCACCACCGCGGATGAGCACACCACTCGGTGGAGCACCCCAGAGCTTGCCATCGCCATCCGAACCGCTCCCGTCGGAGCGATCGGCGCCGCGCTTCAGCCCGACCCCGGCATCAGAGACTCGCAAATCCGAGCACGTCGCGCCGCACAGCCCCGTATAGAGAAGATCCGCGAAACCCTTGGCCAGGCGGACAGTCCGGCCCTATCTCTGATCGAACTCCGGGGCCGCGAAGCCTTCCCGGATCCCGGCAGCGATCCCAAGGCCGCTCTGCGAGTCGGATTCGCCGCATGTAACCGCCTAACCCAGTTCATCACCCCCGAATCGGGCCCGAACGCCAATTCCGATGAGCGGCTGGACGTTAAGTCGGCGACAAGTGCTTCCCTCCCGCATAAAGCTGCAAAAACCTGGTTGGACTTGCGGCGGCAACTTGCGGGGGTTATCCAGCCACCCCGTGTGCGCGTGAAGGGCCTGGAGATCCCAGAGCCTGTCGATACGGTCGCGATCTTCATGATCCGGCGCAATGCCACCGACCACAGCTGGGCCGGGCGGCAGCAGCTTCCCATCGCGGTCTGGACAAATTCCGACGACGCCACGGTCCGGGCCCTGACACTCGGCATGAACGAATGGCGCCCATACCACAAGGTTCTGCTCGACCTGGCAGGACGCGCATTTCGGCTGCCTGACTGCAACCCGCGGGCAACGATGTCCTTTATCCGTACCGTGATCACTTCCGTCCAGGCCGACCGGCCAGTTCTTCTCCTGACCTGGGCCCAGAATCTGCGATTTGACTGGCCCGATATCAAGAACAGCGAGCTGGCAATCGACCAGATCACGTTTGAGGGCGACCCGGTCGGCAACAGCGCGCCGCAACTGCGGCATGTGCGCATCCGGACAAACCACGATGACGAGACACCTCAGTGCTACGGGCTTCGTGATGAGGGCGTCGGCCTGCCTGCTGGGCTTTGGCGGCTCCCGGGAACTGAGAGGACTTTCGCCAGCACCGGCGGCAAGCCTGGCAGTGCCAAAACACACGGCAGCCCGATGGGATCGCGCATAGAGATCCGTCTCAATAAGGCTGGCCAGGCAATCCTCGAAGACCAGAAAGAGGCATGGAACCCGCAACTTGTCGAATTTACGGTCGCCTCGATGCTCCCAGCCGACGATCCGGCGGTCTGGGCTGCGCTTGCCCATGCCCAGCGCCGAATCGGCGAGACTTTCACCGACACGCTGATACTCCCCATCGCGCTCCACCTGGCCCGCAAGGCGGCCGAATATGCGATCCCCTCTCCGGGAGCAGACCTCACGTCCGCAGACGAAGCAGCCGCGGATGACGCCATCCCGGACCAGGATCTTGATGGTGCCGACGGTCAGGACGAAGATCGCTAGGACCACCATCGCGTATGCGGCGTCCACCCGCTCTTCTGGGCACTGCCTCCGGGCCTCAGATAACCTTGCCCAGCGGTGCACCACGCCCCGGCCGCAGCAGAATGAGGCATCTGGAGAAGATGGATGCGGCTGGCTTTCCTCGACGACAGCCAGCAGGCTGAGCCGCCCCGCCGCGGCCTCGGCCACCTGCTCGCCCTCGGCGCTGTCATCGTCCCGGAGGAACAGGTGGCAGGGTACGCCACCGACCTCGTCTCCATCCGGGCCACGCACGGGATCCCGGCCGGGCACGAGATCAAATGGAAGGCGCCCAAGGGCAGCTTCCTTGCCTGCGCCGGGGCAGACGTCATCACGTCGTTGAGGCGGAGCATGCTCGAAGCAGCCATCGAGCGCCAGATAAAAACGGTCGTGGTCATGATCGATCATGCCGCGGCATATACGAGCTGCTCAGAGGCGGAAGTAGGCCGCGAGATCCTGCGCTGGCTGTACGAGCGGGTCTCAATGCACCTCGCGGATCACAATGACATCGGCATCATGATCGCCGACAAACCCGGCGGCGGACACCGGGAAGACAGCCGGTGGCTAGCCCAGACTCTCCAGCTGACCAGCGACGGCACCGAATACGTCACGCCCGGCCGGATTGTGCTGCCCATCGTCACGGCGCACTCTCATCACCTGCCGCACCTGCAGCTTGCCGACCTCGTGGTCGCCGCGACCACAGCGGCGATCGCCGGTCGGCAATCTGGCCTCAGCCTCGGTCCCCTCCTGGCCAGGCTCATGCACCGGCACAAACTCGGCGACGCCAACGGCGCCGGGATCGTCCTCTGGCCCCGCCGCTATAACCTGCTCTACCACGCCTTCGGCGAAACCGGCGCCTCGCTGCCGTCCCAGAACACCGGGGTCACGTTGCCAAACCCGGAATGGAGCTACGCCACCGATGATGGCCTGGCCGCAGCACTCTAGGCGGCGCGGCGGATATCTTACGGCCCATGGCTGACGCACTGCCGCTTCGCATCTTCCTGGCTTCGCCTGGGGATCTCGCCGATGAGCGTGAGGTTGTTCGCGCCTGCGTTGATGAACATCGCGATCGACGTAGGGGCGAGTCCAACACTGCCTACGAAGTTGTTGGATGGGAGCGTGTGCGAGGGACTGCTCGGCGACCGCAGGAGGCGATCAACGAGCTCATCGGCGAGAGCCACTTCCTCATCGCGCTGTTTAAGGGGTCGTGGGGCAGCGAGCCGGGCAGCCCCTGGGGATACACCTCCGGCACCGAGGAGGAGCTCTTCACTGGCCTGCTCGAACTCGGTCGCGCCGAGCAGCCGATGCGGGACGTATGGGTAGCCTTCCTCGACCATCCCGCGCCAGCCAGCCAGATCGTGAATCTCCGGGAGCAGATCACCCGGCACAACTCGATCATGTATGAATCCATCGCAGATATCCGTGAGCTCAAGGAAAAGCTGGCCGAACGCCTTGAAACATGGGAGACGGCCGCAGGTTTCAAGATCGCTAGGCACATCGACCTGCTGCCGTCATCCGGGAGGGACGTCCTCCGGGCGGCGAACCTCCGCCTCCACGGCGAGAAGCTGGTTGACCTCGGTCAGGCCGAGGCGGGACGGACGGCGCTCAAGAAGGCTGCTGCCCTGGGCGGTCCGGTTGAGCAGCTGGCGTATGCCAGGTTCCTGGCCCGACACGGCGACCTTGAGGAGGCTCACACCTCGACGCAGCGAGCCATCGACCACTTTGCCACTGGCACCTCGTACCTGTACTCACCACTCGCAGCGGAGGCCTTCGCTGCTCAGGCAGGGGTATTGCGCCGGCAGGGACGCGACGTCGACGCCATCGGACGGCTCGAGCAAGCGCTGACGCTTCTCGACACCGAACACGACGCCTATGGGCAAAAGGTCCGCTGCCGGATCCTCGACGACCTGGGACTAGCTCACCAGAAGACTGGTGACCTGGCATCGGCCCGGCGCGACTTCGAGGCAGCCCTTGAGTCCAGGCGTGGTTCCCGGCAGGGCCTGGAGGTGTGCCAGTCCCTGGTCAACCTGGCCAGGCTGGAGATTCGCTCAGACGACCTGAGTACCGCTGCCGTTTACGCAGACGAAGTGATCACGACTCTGCGCGGAACTCCCCCGACAGCACTGCATGCCAATGCCGAGGTGCTGGCCGCGCAGGTGCGTCTCCGGCAGGGGCTGCCGGGCGACGGCTTGCCGCACGCAGAGCGTGCCCTATCCCTAAACCGGCAGATCGCGAGCAGGCGCGGTGAGGCCATCTCCTTGCTCTTGCTTGCCCAGTGCTGCCGTGCGGCGGGCAGGGAGCGCGAAGCGGCAGAGCATGCGCGCAGCTGCCTGGAGGTGAACAACGCGATGGGGGACAAGGAGGGTGCGCGGCGCGCGCAGTGGTTGCTCGATCAGTTGGCGGTATGACCGAGCGCTGTCCGCGCCCGGGTCAGCGGGTTGCAACGGTGCCTCGGGCATCGACTTGGATGTAGTCAAGGCTCGGCCACAGCAGAGCCGTAAGGCGCCCGGACTCGCCCCCGCACCCTGTGTCCAACTGGGCCGAGTAGCGCCCGATCCGCGGCAATTCGCCGATCGGGACGTGGGAACTGATGCGGAACTTTTGTGTCGATGCCACGAAGGGGATGTGCTGTGCGATCAGGTAGTCCGACTCGTACGTTTGCGGCATGCGCCGGATCGCCTCCAGGTGATGGCCCGGGAACCTGGCCCGGAAGTCCGTGAGGACATCCGGGCCCACTCTTGCTCCGACGTACGACCGGATAGCCATCGCACCGCCCATCTTGAGGAATGCCGCCAGGTCGCCGGTGTCCAGCGCGGCGAGCAGCGCTGCCTCGTGGTTCCCCATAAGAAGAGTCGCCCATCCAGTTCGCGAGTACGAAACGAGTTCTTGCATCACCTCGGCAGACTGCCGGCCCTTATTGATGTAGTCACCCAAAAAAATCACATGCGGTGCACCGCGCGTGGCGAGGAGGTCACAAAGCCCCCGAAGGGCGCTCAGGTTCCCGTGAACATCGCCCACGAACGCGATCTCGGTACTCACAGCAGGATCTTCTCAACTTCGGCGTAGTCGGAACCCTCCACGGCGGCGCCCAGCGCCATGACCGCCATCGAAAGGACGTCGCTGGGTTGTTCCCACTCGTTGACGACAGTGGCCTCAAGGGAGCCGTGTTCGCTGGTGGGGAAGTCGCCGATGATCCCGCGCAGCCGGGATAGGCATTCCTCAAAGTCGGCACCGGTCGCTTTACCTGGCTGGCTCGACGCCAGGAGACGGGCGAGGTTCGGGTCACCATGCCGGTCGGCGAGTTCGCGCACGGAAAAGCAGGGATCACCGCCTGCAATGGTCTGCGCGTATAGACAGCTCCGTAGCAGGTAACGGGCCTGGCGCAGGAGGCCGGGAAGGTACTTGGGCAAGTCCCGCTCCGGGCTCGTGAAGAGCTCGGACATCCTTCGGGCGCGTGCAAGGAGGCGGTTAGTATTGACCTCGCCCATATTCTCGACAGCGCGGCCCAGGCAGCCATCGTTGTCCCAGAGGATCTTGGCGTCGCGCTTAAGATGGGCCCCAAACAGAGTCCCGACGCCGGTCGAGAGTTGATCGCACGTATAGTAGCTGATATTCACGTCGCCGGAGTGGGTACTGGGCCGCGGAGCGTTCACCAGACCTAGCAGGTCTAGGTCCAATGCCGCTAAGTTAAGCCGCTGTGGGGATGCCGTCGAGCTTGATCGTGGGCGGTCTG
>Ga0302326_10011917_pt1 | contig 18636 bp, 20 predicted proteins | sample Palsa_T0_3_FD_202264 | JGI IMG/M metagenome (GOLD analysis project Ga0302326, IMG submission 202264) | Peat permafrost microbial communities from Stordalen Mire near Abisko, Sweden - Palsa_T0_3 | ecosystem: Environmental > Terrestrial > Soil > Palsa > Peat permafrost | place: Sweden: Abisko...
TGAAGCCTGCGCCACTTGTTGCTGAAAAAAATTGCCAGCTAGATTCGCGGCCCGAAGTTCGCCGTTAGTGCGTCATTCCGTACATCACGTAATTGATCCCCAAACGAAACGCCAGCGAAGCGAACTTCTCCGGATAGCGAGGATCGTCGGCCCATTCCCAGGCGTCTCCCAAGTGCATGTTGTGGCAGATCGCGACCATCACGCGGCCCCGGTCATCCTTGATCGCGCGCCATTCCGGGACGTAGCCGTCCTTCTCATACGTTCTGCCCGTGGCGACGTACTGCTCGCCGGGCACCTGGAATCGCTCGGATAAATCGTAGAGGACGTGAAAAATTTCGTCTTTATCGGATAGGTCTTCGATGGGCCGGTCCGGGAAAACCATGAGCATGCCGTTCATGAAGTGTTCCCAGTCGGTCGCGCCATGAAAATCGTCCACCATCAGGAAGCCGCCCTTGAGCAAATATTCACGCAGCCGCTTGGCCTCCGGCTCGGTGAACGTCCACGTCTGAACCTGCACGGCATACACCCAGGGAAAATTCTCGATGCTCTCCGGCCCGTCGCTATCGAGGTTCACAATCTGCTCGACCGGCCGCGCATTCACGCGCGTCAGCCGCTTCATGGCAATGAGGAATTGCCGGTCAGCCTTAGGGTAGTCGCGCGACCAACTCGCCCAGCGCCCGTACCCGTAGCCTCCATTGCCCGCCCCGGCCATCGAATATTGCAGGCGCGACCACGAATATTCATATTTCCCGGAACCCAGATCTCCCGAAGTTTGGAACGCCTCCCGGGCGCCGTATCCGTCGAAATCCTGCCCGCCGCGCTGCATGGCAAGCAAACCCGTGCTCATGCCCGCCAGAAGCAGCAACGCCGAAATCGGTGCGAGGAGCCTCATAATAGGTAGCTCCTAAATAGACGGCACGTTAGCCGCCGCAGTTTCGCCGACAGCCCGGTCCATCAGCCTGATCCAGGCATGCTACCGCCAATGGGAGTGGGCACGCAAGCTGGGTCGCTTCGAGTACCTTCTAATATTCGCCTTTAGCCTCCGGCGATGGCTCCAATTATTAGAAAGGGCTCCTTACCCGAAGTGACTTCGCTGGGCAAGGGGGCGTCAGGCGATTCGTGCGACCAATCTTCCTGGCAGGCGAAGAAGCGCAGGAACGGGCGGCGCTGCTGCGTGACGTGGTCGCGGATCGTGCCGCGCAGCATGGGGTAGGAATTTTCGAGCGCGTCGAGGATCGAGCGCTGCGTTACTGCGCCGCTTACTTCCACTGTTACTTCGCCACTTACGCCTGCGAGCGTGCGCAGGTGTTGCGGCAAGACTACGCGGATCATGGCAGCGTCTGGACCTCGACGGAGAGGACGGCCGGCAGGTCGCGGACGATTGGCGCCCAGGTGTTTCCGGCATCGGGCGAACCGTACACCTGTCCGCCCGTCGTGCCGAAATAGATGCCGCAGGAATCGAGCGAATCGACGGCCATGGCATCGCGCAATACGTTGACGTAGCAATCGCTTTGCGGCAGGCCTTTGGTGAGCGGTTCCCATTCGTTTCCGCCAGTGCGGCTGCGGTAGACGCGCAATTTCCCCTCAAGCGGATAATGTTCGGAGTCGCTCTTGATGGGGACGACGTAGACGGTTTCCGGCTCGTGCGCGTGTACGTCGATGGCGAAACCGAAATCGGTCGGCAAGTTGCCGCTGATTTCGCGCCAATTATCGCCGGCGTTGTCACTGCGCATCACGTCCCAGTGCTTTTGCATGAAGAGCGTGTTCGGGCGCGCCTTGTGCATGGCCACGTGGTGGACGCAGTGGCCCACGTCGTCGGTCGGATTGGGCAGAAATTGGGAATTCAGGCCGCGATTGATCGGCTTCCAGGTTTTGCCGCCGTCGTCGGTGCGAAACGCGCCTGCCGCGGAAATGGCGATGTAGATACGCAACGGATCGCTCGGATCGAGAATGATGGTGTGCAGGCACATTCCGCCGGCTCCGGGCTGCCAGCGAGGGCCGGTGTCGTTGCCGCGAAGGCCGGGCAGTTCGCGCCAATTTTGCCCGCCGTCGGTCGAGCGGAACAAGGCGGCATCCTCGATTCCGGCATAAACCGTCTCCGGATCGGTCAGCGACGGCTCGATGTGCCAGACGCGCTTGAACTCCCAGGGATGTTGCGTGCCGTCGTACCACTGGTGCGTGGTCAGCGGCTTGCCGGTTTCGGCCGACGCGTCGTAGACGAACTTGTTGCTCGCGGCTTTTGGCGGGCCGGCTTGCGCGGGCGCATCAGCTGCGGGCGATCCCGGCTGGTGCCACGTTTTGCCGCCGTCGTCGGAGCGCTGAATGATCTGACCGAACCAGCCGGAAGTTTGCGACGCGTAGATCCGGTCAGGATTCACGGGCGAACCTTTGATGTGGTAAATCTCCCAGCCCGCAAAATGCGGCCCGGAGACTTCCCATTTTTCCCGCTTGCCGTCGGCGGAAAGAACGAATGCGCCTTTGTGTGTCCCCACGAGTACGCGTACTTTGCTCATATCTCCGGCTCCTTCTCGAAATTCCCGCCATTATGAACTAAATTTCCACTGCAAGCATTCCATGATTCTTTTGGGAGGCCCTAGGAGTCTGTGCGAGAGCGGGGTTTTTGCCCTTGTAGCGCCCGCCTTCAGGCGGGCATCTGCTCGATTCCAGAGTGCCCGCCTGAAGGCGGGCGCTACAGCGCGCCTCGAAAAATCCACAGACAATCATTGCGAATGTTTCTTCGATTTCGCGAGATCTTTCCCCAGCTCTACGGCGCGGTCGACCGCTTCGCTCGGCGCGAAGTCCTCCACTTCGAAAAACTGGCGAATTTCAATCTCACATTCCTGCTCTTCGGCGTGGGGAGGGGGCACGCGCTTGGCCCATTGGATGGCCTCTTCCTTCGATTTCACATTGATGATCCAGTAGCCGGCGATCAGCTCCTTTGTCTCGGCGAACGGGCCATCGATTACAATGCGTTTCTCCCCCGAGAACTTGATGCGCGCGCCCTTCGAGGTGGGCTGCAGCCCCGAGAGATCGACGAGCACACCCGCCTTCATCAGCTCTTCGTTATATTTCCCCATCGCGGCAAAGAGTTCCTCGCTCGGTATTTTGCCTGCTTCCGAGTCCTTGCTAGCTTTGACGATCATCATGAATCGCATGGTCGTGACTCCTTAAGTAGCACAGACTTCAGTCTGTGGATTTTGAATTTCGCGAGCGGAAAGGCCACAGACTGAAGTCTGTGCTACAGGGTTCACGCCCCCCGGTAGGCATCTTGCAAGCGCTGAATATCTAGTTTGTTCATCTGCATCAATGCCTTCATCACTCGACCGGTCTTTTCGCGATCAGGGTCGTTCATGAGCTTGCCGAGAGCCGTCGGAACGATTTGCCACGTCACGCCGAATTTATCCTGCAGCCAGCCGCACTACTGTTTTATGCCGCCCTCGGATAGCTTCTCCCAGAAATGATCTACTTCTTCCTGCGTCTCGCAATTCACGACGAACGAGACGGCCGGAGTGAACTTGAATTGCGGGCCTCCGTTTAACGCGATGAACTCTTGCCCGTCCACCTGGAACGTCGCAATCATCACCGTCCCTTTGGGTCCTGGCCCATGGTCTCCGTAACGATTGATTGTTCCCAACTTCGAGTTCTTGAAAATGGAAACATAAAAATTCGCAGCCTCCTCCGCCTGTCCGTCGAACCACAAAAATGGCGTGATTTTTTGCATGTCCTTCTTCTCCGTTGAATTTGCCGCGGATCGCGGATGAACGGGCGATTGCTATTCTGCCGCATCCTGCCGCGCGATCCGTCCGGCGATGCAGGAGGTCCGCCGCAACTTCCTGCATCACTAGGCGAGATCAAGCCTTCGCCACGGTCCGAGCCTCGGCGATTTGCTCCGCGCAGTTTGCCTCGTACAACTGGCGAACCTCGCATTCACCGTCGCCCGCAAATCCCAAAAAATTTTTCGTCAATTCGATAGCGTGCTTCTTGGAGTTGGCTTGCAGGATGGCCATCCCGCAGATCAATTCCTTGGTCTCGGCAAACGGCCCGTCCGTCACGGTGATTTTCCCGTTGGCCTGCCGGACGCGCGCTCCCAGGAGCGCTGGGCAAGCAGCCCTCGGTGGCCAGGAGATACCCGGCCTTCACCCATTCTTCGACGAGCTTGCCCATTCTCTCCATTTCTTCCTGGGTCGGCGGTATGCCTCTTTCCACGGTCTTGTAAATACTAAGGAATTTCACGATTGTTTCTCCTGTTCGTCGCCTTAAATGGCTTTGCGAAGTTTTGTGAGCGGCCCTTATTTTCGCTCTCCCGCTTATCGAATGGCCAGCAGCCGAATCGACACCGTCATCTCCCATACCCCAACTTTCTCTCTATTCACCTGGCAATCCTGGAAGCTCAACCACTGGCCGAATTTCGACCGTTCCTTTTCGCGCGCCCGGAATACGTCCCGCGATTGCTATCGCCTCGTCGAGATCCTTGGCATCGACCAGGAAATAGCCGCCGAGCTGTTCGCGCGTCTCCGCAAATGGGCCGTCGGTAATCGTGCGCTTGCCTTCGCGCACGCGGACGCTGGTCGCTGTCGCCACGGGCTGGAGCGGGGCGGTCGCCAGAAACTGGCCTGCCGCCTTAAGCTGATGCGCGAGATCGCTGGATTCTTCATAACACCGCGCCCGCTCCTCTTCGGTCCAGGCTTGCTCGTCCGCGTAAATGAGCAGTAGGTACCTCATCTTTGCTCCTCCATAGTTAAATCGAATCCGGCGGCCCCGAATCGACATAGGCACGGAAATAATTCTACAATCGTCTGCCCAATGGACGCCGTGACCGCTGTCGAAAACGTCTACCGCTCGGACTGGGGCCGGATTGTAGCCACGCTCATTGGCCTGCTGGGCGACTTCGACCTCGCGGAAGAGTATGCACAGGAAGCATTTACAGCCGCCCTGGACCAGTGGCCCGCCTCGGGCGTCCCCGAATTTCCGCGCGCCTGGATCGTGCAAACCGCCCGCCACAAGGCCATCGACCGGATCCGCCGCCGAACCCTTTTCGCCGAAAAAATTCAGCCGCAACTGGCCCGCGAAATCGTCGAATCCGCCCCCGCCGAAGAGTACGAAACCAGCGAGATTCCCGACGAGCGGCTCCGCTTGATCTTCACCTGCTGCCATCCCGCACTGGCGCCTGAATCTCAAATCGCGCTTACCCTTCGCACTCTTTGCGGCCTCGAAACGGACGAGATCGCTCGGGCGTTTCTCGTGCCCGCGGCTACCATGGCGCAGTGGCTCGTGCGCGCCAAGCGAAAAATCCGGGACGCCCGGATTCCCTACGTCGTTCCCGGCGCGGACGAAATCGCCGCGCGCCTCGATTCCGTGTTGGCCGTAATCTATCTCGTCTTCAACGAAGGCTACATGGCCACCCGGGGAGACAAGCTGCTAAGAACGGATCTTTCCGCAGAAGCCATACGCCTCGGTCGCCTGGTTCGGAACTTGATGTCGCCGCAACCTCCTGCAGAGGCGACAGCCCTCGTTGCGCTGATGCTTCTTCACGACGCGCGCCGGGATGCTCGCGTCGATGAAGCGGGAGACATCGTCGTGCTCGAAGAGCAAGATCGCAGCCGCTGGAATCGCGCGCAGATTGCCGAGGCGCTAACCCTGGCCGGCGAGGGGCTTCGCGGCGGCCCCGGTCCTTATGCGCTGCAAGCGGCGATTGCCGCGGAGCATTGCAAGGCGGCGAGCGCGGAGAGCACCAACTGGCGCGAGATTCTCCGGTTGTACGATCTTCTCGAAAGCGTGCGGCCTTCGCCGGTCGTTTCGCTGAACCGGGCCGTGGCGGCTGCGATGGCGCTCGGTCCTGAGTCGGGCCTGGAAATCATCGCGGGGCTGGCAGCGACGGAGCTGGAAAATTTTCATCTGCTACATGCCGCGCGCGCCGATCTGCTGCGCCGCCTGGGCTCGCATGACGAAGCAGCGAAAAGCTACCTACAGGCGCTGGCGCTGGTCACCAACGAGAGCGAGCGGCGGTATCTCGAGCGGCGGCTGCGCGAAGTTCAATCTTCCTCGAAAGCCTAGAATTCTCGCCGCCATGGCCGCCCGGTTTCTCGGAAGCAGGAGGGGCCGCAACGATCGTACCGTGGTGTGCGGCGGCCAACGAAAGCGAGCGCTATTCAAGGCTCTGATGGAGGCGCTCGTCGTAAGGGCTGCCGAGCATGGGATCGACCTGCTGGCGGAACTTGACCGTGTGCGCGGCGGCGATGTGATCGTCGAGGGCCTTCTGGTTCTCCCAGACTTCAACGATCGCCATGTGATTGGTGCGCGAGATTTGCGCGCCGGCTTCGATGCGCACGAGGCCCTTGTCCTTGCGGGTATCCGCGACATATTGCTTCACCAAGTTCGTTCCCGTGGTCAGGTCCGGCGGAATGAAATCAACGTGCGTGACGACCAGGATCTGGCCGTGAGCCGCCGGTTCCTGGGCCAGCGCATGCCCGGCAAGACCGAGCGCGGCCAGGATCAATACGGCCCCCACACCAAGCAGAAGCCCTCGCATGAAATTTTTCTTCGATTGGATCGGCATTCCCCATACCTCCCGGAAAGTTGGTTTTACGATTGCTGAATCGTTCGCGCCCTGCTGAGCATCCAAACGTTTCCCAGCCCGCATGTATATCATGTTGGCAGGGCTCGGCGAATCACGTATGATAGAAAATTGTCCGCTGACCTAGCGACGCGACTGTAGCCCTGGCGCATGACCGGGAGCCGCGCAGACCGGCCAGCCGGCGGGAGAATTCCACCATGAAGCCAAACATTCATCCGGACTACCACCCAGTCACCGTGCATTGCGCCTGCGGCCACACCTTCCCTACGCGATCGACGATGAAGGGCGAATTCCTGCGCGTTGAAATCTGCTCGAATTGCCACCCCTTCTTCACGGGCAAGCAGAAGCTGGTCGATACGGCCGGCCGCGTCGAGCGCTTCACCAAGAAGTATGAGAAAGCCGCCGAAGCGCAGCAAGCCATCAAAGACGCCAACAAGAAGAAGCGATAGCCGCGATTTTCCTACACGCTTCGAGCGACCGGACCGGACGCCCTCGTTTTGTCGCGGAAGGGTGTGGTAGCGCCGTCGTCCCGCTGGCAGCCAGGTACCGCGGCACGAGTACGAGCATTGCCGGCGGGACACCGGCGCCACCGAACCCGTGCGGCTATTCCTGTTCTGCGGGGCGGTGTAGAATAGCGCGCGAGACATGGCCGCTCAACCGATGACTCCTCCGCAGCCGGAACGCGTGCCGTTTGAAGCGGCCGCGCCGCGCGTCACGCTGCGCAATCACTTCGCGCATCCTTACGATTCGGCCATCGCCGCGGCGCGCACTTGCTACGCGCCGCGCCTGATCGGGCCGGAGGAAATCACCGACAAACAGCGCCTGCAAATCGGGGCGTCCACGTTTTACGGCGGGCACCACACCGTTTACCAGCACGCGCACTTTGAATTTGGCCTGGAAAATGTCAGCCGGCAATTTGTCTGGTCGTTCCTGCACGCGCATCCCTTTTACAATTCCGAGCAGCAGAGCCAGCGCTACGTGCGCCTGGATCACGCGCTGGCTTATTTGCCGCCGCCGCAAGTCGGGTTTGGGCCGGCCGAGCGCGCGATTTACGAAGACGCGATTGCCCGCGCGTGGGGATATTACCGGGAGCTGACCGCGCTGTTGCGCGGCGGGGCTCGCGAAATTCTCGCCGACATCTGGCACATCGGCCCAATGTCGCACGCCAAGCGCGTGCAAAAAGTGGACCGGCAAGCCGAGAAACGCGCGATCGAAGTGGCGCGCTACGTGTTGCCCGTCGCGGCGGCGACGACCATGGTGCACACGCTTTCCGGAATCGTGCTGCACCGGCTGTGGCGCATGGCTGCGGCGTCGGATACGCCGGCCGAGGCGCGCGCGGTGATCGGCGAAATGGTTTCCCGGGTGCGCGAGATCGATCCGCAGTTTTTCGACCGCTTCGATAACGCGCCGATGGAGCAGGAGGAAATGCCGGAGTGGTCGCACGCCGATTCTGCGGGCGGCGCCGCGGCTACTGCGCAAGGCGTTTCGTCCGCGCTCCGAGGAGAAGAATTCGCGCGGGAATTTGACGCACGCCTCGGCGGGCGCGTCTCGCTGCTGGCCGATTATTCTCCGCGCGCGCCTCGCGTCGTCGCGGACGCCTATCGCGCCGTGCTGGGCCTCACCGAAAGCGCGTGCTCCGATAGCGAAGCGATCGACCGGCTGCTCAATCCGGCGCGCAACCCGTATCGCCTGGAAACACTCAATATCGGCGTGCACGCTCCAATCATGCGCGCCCTGCAGCACGCGAATTTTACGTTTGCAAAAAAGATCAGCCACACCGCCGACAGCCAGGACCAGCGCCACCGCATGGTCCCCGGCTCGCGTCCGCTGCTGATGCTCACCGACACGCGCACGCCCGATTTCGTCGTCCCGATGCTGATCGCGGGAAACGCGCGCACCCGCGAAATCTACGAACGCGCCATGGCCGACGCCTGGGCGGCGAAAAACGAATTGCTGGACCGCGGCGCGCCCCGCGAAATCGCCCTCTATCTGCTGCCCAACGCGAAAGCCATTCGCCTGGTAGAAACCGGCTCGCTCTTGCACCTGCTGCACAAGTGGACCATGCGCACTTGCTTCAACGCGCAAGAGGAGATTTACCAGGCCTCGATGGAAGAGGTCGAGCAGGTCCGCGCTGCGCTTCCTTCGTTCGGAAAATACCTCGGCCCGCCGTGCTACATCCGCGCCGGGATCGCCTCGCCCATCTGCACCGAAGGTTCGCACTTCTGCGGCATAAAAGTCTGGCAGGAATTTCCAAACATCGAGCGGCGAATTTGATCGCCGCGCGTCTGCGATACTGTCTGAGAACCGGATGACGCGCCGCGGCAGCCTCGTCTATTACCTCGCCTCGTGGATCTGCGGCGGACTCTTCTTGACCGTCGCGATGTATTTGCAGGAGCGAGCCGCGCCCGAGGAAATGGGGATCGGCCCGACCGGCGCGGGCGCCGCGATTCTGACGACATATTTTCTGGTTCTGATTTTTTGCGCGTTTCTGTCAGTCGTGTTTGCGTTTCTGCTGCGGTTTTCCATGCGGTTGCTGCGCGCGGAAAGCCTCTGGCTGTGGGTTCTGGCCGGAATAATTCTCTCTCTGCCGATGATGTGGGGAGTGCGCTGGGCGGCTCGCACGGCGGACGCCGCCGGATTGCAAGGTGCGGGGCGCCAGGTTGCCGTGTTGCTTTTTCTGGGCGTGCGCGGCATCGCCGAACGCCACGCCTTGCTGGTTTTGCCTGTGGCTGGCCTAACGGCGGCAGTTCTCTTCCTCATCCATCGAGCATTCAAGTAGGACGGGCTTCAGCCTGCCTGGTTTTGATTTTCGCCGCGCTAACAGAAGTCAAAACCAGACAGGCTGAAGCCCGTCCTACTTAGCTGCGCCACTTCAATGTTACGGGACCATCGAGCGGGTGCGCTATGGGCGCGCCGGTCTGTTGCGATGCGAGATACGCCGCCTTCAGCTGAAAATACCAGCGCGCCTGGCGGTCGGCGTCGTCGATGAGCATCATGCGCGGCTGCATTTTCAGGCCGGGCTGCTGGCGGTCGATCACGTCCTGGTCCTGCGCGATGAAACGCTTGCCGAAAAATTTCAAAAACGGCGTCACCGGGAACCAGCGGAACAAATTCCACGCGGCGACAAAATCGAGGCGGCACAAGTCGCGCCGGATCGGCGTGACCGTGGTGCGGTTGGTGAACCAGTAGTTGCCGCAGCGCACTTGCTCGGTGCGCATATTCGGCAAAACGAAATCGATTTGCGTCGTCACCTCTTCCCCGTAAAAGCGCAGCAGCTTGTACGGGCCGCTGTTGGCAGAAGGGGCGTGCGAACTCATGCGGAATCCGTCCGGAATCGGCTCGAATGTTTTCTGCTTTTCGCGGATGCTGCGGCGGCTGCGCCACCACCATGATTGATGCACGAAGGGCCCGTGCGCCGGGTCCATCAGGCCGACGATACCCGTGTCCATGCTGCAGGAGAGGTCAGCAGTGAGATGGGCGATGCTGTAACGCTCGCTGAATTTCGGTAGCTCGGGCGCCTCGGGAATCGTCTTTCCGTTCACCGCACGATCCAACAGACCGTCCGGCAAGCGCGCGGCGCGGCCTTCAGGGTTCGCCAGGTACACCCAAACGTAGCCGTCGCGCTCCTCGCATGGGAAGCTGCCCGCGTAAATGCGGTCGCACTGTAGCTTGGAATCGTCTGTGATCGAGGGAATCTCGCGACACTGCCCCGTGTGCGCGTCAAAGCGCCAGCCGTGATAGGTACACTCGACCGTCTGCCCGTCGCACGATCCCGCCGAAAGAGGAAACGCGCGGTGCGGGCATACGTCGCGCAGCGCGAACGGTTTTCCCGCGGCGTCGCGCCCCAGCACCAGCGGAATTTCCATGCGCGTCGAAGTCACAAGCGCACGCCCGCGAAGTTCGTTGCTGCGCAGCGCCGGGTACCAGAAGCCCCACAGCAGTTCGCCGTCGATGCTCGAAGCGGTCGCGCCCGGGATGGAGAGAGGCTGGCTCATCGTCCTGAGAAGAAATTCGAGATTTGAAGTTTCAAATTTGAAATGTCGAACCTCAAACCGCAAATTCCAAATCTTAATTTCAAATCTCAAATTTCGACTTCACAAACGATCTGCACGACGCCGCACGCGGCTTCGCAGTCGCAAGCCTATGATATACCGAACGCGGAGTTTAGGAACGCCGCGCGGTACGTCTGCGTAGGACGTCCGCGCCGGATGTCTGTTGAGGGAAGGATGCGTGCTCAACGGCCGCGAAAATTACTTCGGGAGCGGAGGGGGCCAATGAGCCGCAGCCAAGCCTTCTCCGGCCGCGCGCATTCTTGGAGTTGCATTCCAAATTCCCTTGGACCGCGCGGATCTTCCAATTATGGCCGTGTTCACTCCGATACTGCTCTTCTTGACGCGATTCGGCGCTTCGCTTAGAGTCGAAACGGCTCGCAGGAAACGCTCCGACGGTCCGTGACGATGCTACGCGTTCTTTCCACATATCTTTTTGTGAATCGGAAACTCACGGCCGCGCTGGTGAGCGAAGCAGCGGGCGCGGGAGTTTCCGCAATCGAACTATTCTGCTCGCGCGGGCATTTCGATTACCGCTCGGCTGAAGAGGCGCACCAACTGGCGGGGTGGCTCGGGGAAACCCGCCTCACGTTGCATTCCATCCATTCCCCGACGACGCGCGATTTTCATCTTTCGCGGGAAAGCGGCGTGCCGCTCTCGATTTCCGATCCGGAGCGATTGCGGCGCCAGGAGGCGGTCGACGAGATCAAGCGCGCGCTGGACCTGGTCGAGCACATTCCGTTCCGCTACTGCGTGCAGCACGTGGCCCGGCATCGCGATCTGCCGGACGAGCGGAAGTGGGACGCCGCATTCAGTTCCCTCGAACACTTGTCCCTTTTCGCGCGGGCGCGCGGCGTCACGATGGCCCTTGAAAACACGCCGGGGGAGATGGCCACTCCCCAGAACCTGAAAAATTTTCTGGAGCAGACGCGCCTCAACAACGTGAAAATTTGCTTTGACGCCGGGCACGCCCATCTCGAGGGCGGCGTTCCGGAAGCGCTGGGTATCGTACGCGATTTTGTCGCCACCACGCACCTGCACGACAATCGCGGCGAGCGCGACGATCACCTCTTGCCTTACGAGGGAACCATCGACTGGAGCGCCACGCTGGCGGCCCTGCCGCCCGATGCGCCCATGGTCCTCGAATTGAAAGAGCCTGCGGTGGCGGCGGGTTCCACCGAGGTGCAGGCGTTTTCGGAAACGCTGCGCGGCGTTCGCACCGTATTCGAAAAATTTGACGAGGAGCGGCCCAAGTAGCGCGGGCTTCAGCCTGCGGGGGTTCGTCCAAGCGAGATCGGTCTTGCTTGCCACCAAAACCCGCAGGCTGAAGCCTGCGCCACTTGGGGGCCGAATCCTTGTAGAATAAATTTTGCAAAGAGGGAAACTGAATCGCATGCCTGTAGTCGCCATTCAAGACTTGGGAAAGCACGACGGGCAGGAAGTCACGCTGCGCGGCTGGCTGTACAACTTGCGCGAAGCTGGGAAACTGCTTTTCCCCATTTTCCGCGACGGCACGGGAACGATCCAGGGCGTCGTCTCGCTGAAGGACCAGCCGGCGGCATTCGAATCTCTCCGCGGGCTGACGCAGGAATCCAGCGTGATCGTCACAGGCCGCATCCACGCCGATAAGCGCGCGCCCGGCGGTTTTGAAATTCAAATTACCGCGATCGAAGTCGTGCAGCGGGTCCCGGACGACACGCCCTATCCGATCCAGCTCAAGGAACACGGCGTCGATTTCCTTCTCGATCACCGCCATCTCTGGATTCGCACGCCGCGCCAGGCGGCGATCCTGCGTATTCGCGCGGAGGCCGTGCGGGCCGCGCACGAATACATGGATTCGCAGGGCTACATCCTCACGGAAGCTCCTATTTTCACGCCGGCCGCTTGCGAAGGCACCACCACGCTCTTCGAAGTGCAATACATCGACGACGAAAAAGCCTACCTCACGCAATCCGGCCAGCTTTACGTCGAAGCGACGGCTATGGCGCTCGGCAAGGTCTACACGTTTGGGCCGACCTTTCGCGCCGAGAAATCCAAGACGCGCCGCCACCTCACCGAATTCTGGATGCTCGAACCCGAGGCGGCCTACACGCACCTCGAGGACATGATGGCCCTCGGCGAAGGCCTGGTCAGCCACATGGTGCACTCGGTGCTCAAAAAGCGTGCGCGCGAACTCGAAACCCTCGGCCGCGACACTTCCAAACTCGCGACCGTCGCCGCTCCCTTTCCCCGCATCACGTACGACGAAGCGATTGCAATCCTGCAGCAGCGCGGCAATCCGGCCAAGTGGGGTGATGACTTCGGCGGTGATGAAGAAACGATTCTTTCGAGCGCCTACGACCGCCCGGTGATGGTGCATCGATATCCCGCGGCCATGAAGGCGTTCTACATGCAGCCGGACCAGGACCGGCCCGAACTGGCGCTGGGTTTCGACATGCTGGCGCCCGAGGGCTACGGGGAAATCATCGGGGGCGGAGAACGCGTCGCCGATTACGATTTGCTCTTGAAGCGGCTACGCGAACACAACTTGCCGGAAGAGGCCTTCGGTTGGTATTTGGACTTGCGCCGCTACGGCAGCGTCCCGCACGCGGGCTTTGGCCTGGGGCTGGAGCGCACAGTGGCCTGGATTTGCGGAACTGAGCACATTCGCGAAGTCATTCCCTTTCCCCGTATGATCTACCGCGTGTACCCTTAGTCACGCCGCTATCCGGCCCACGCGGGGCGAGCCGGACTGGCTGCCAATATGCCGCAAAAAATTCGCATCATCGGAGTTCCGATGGACCTCGGCCAGAGTCGCCGCGGAGTGGACATGGGTCCCTCGGCGCTGCGCGTGGCCGGGCTGCAGACGCGGCTGAAATCTCTCGGCCACACGGTCGAAGATATAGGCAACGTGAGCGTGAGGCAGCCCGAGGAGCAGCACTACGGCGAGAAGCGCGCCAAGTACCTGCACGAAATCGCCGAAACTTGCCGCGGCCTGGCGGAGATGACGGAGCGTTCGCTTGCGGAGGGATTTTTTCCGCTGGTGCTTGGCGGGGATCACTCGCTTGCGGTCGGCTCGTTCTCGGGCGTATCGAATTATTTTCGCGGGCAATCCAAGCGCGTCGGGTATTTGTGGCTGGACGCGCACGGCGACATGAATACGCCGGAAAGCTCGCCCTCGGGCAACATTCACGGGATGCCGCTGGCGGCCATTATCGGCTACGGCGCGCCGGAACTGGTCGAGCTGCTGGGCTACAAGCCGAAAGTCGAGCCGCGCAACGTGGTGATGGTGGGGATTCGCGATCTCGATCCCAAGGAGCGGCGCTTGATCAAGGAATCCGGCGTCCACGTTTTCACCATGCGCGACATCGACGAGCGCGGCATGCGCGACGTGATGAGCGAAGCCCTGCGCTTCGTGAGCGACGACACCGACGGCGTGGCCGTCAGCCTCGATCTGGATTTTGTCGATCCGGACGATGCGCCCGGCGTGGGCACCCCAGTGCGCGGCGGCGTCACGTATCGCGAGGCGCATCTGGCGCTGGAAATGATTGCGGACAGCGAGGCTATGGTGTCGCTAGAGGTTGTTGAAATTAATCCGGTAATCGATCTGCACAATCAGACGGCGTTGCTGGGCGTCGAAATGGTCCTCTCCGGATTAGGGAAAAAGATTTTGTAGCGCCGCCATTTGCTGTAGCCCGCCTCTTCAGAGGCGGGGTTTTCTGCCCATCGCAGCCAACCCCCCGCCTCTGAAGAGGCGGGCTACACCACCGGCTTGCACCACCGGACGTAAGTGAGGCGCACGGTCCGCACGGATTGCTTGAATCATGACCACAGAAAAAAAACGATTGCGCATCGGCGTCTTGTTCGGCGGGCGCTCGGGCGAGCACGAAGTTTCGCTGATCTCGGCGGCATCGGTCATCTCCGCGCTCGATCCCGAAAAATACGAGGCGGTGCCCATCGGCATCTCGAAAGACGGCCGCTGGCTCGCCGGGACCGCGGCGCACAAAATGCTGCCGCTCTTCCCAGAAAGCGCTGAAGGTAAACCGGCGCTCGGCGAGGTGTTGCGCACGGGCGAAAGTGTGATGTTGTCCGCCGATCCAAACGTCGCGGCGCTCGTCCCTGTTAGCAATTCCCGCGCGGATTCGTTGCGCGTGGATGTAGTTTTCCCCGTGCTGCACGGCACGTTTGGAGAGGACGGCGCCGTTCAGGGCTTGCTCGATCTCGCCGGACTTCCCTACGTCGGCTCGGGCGTGCTGGGCTCCGCCGTCGGCATGGATAAGGACGTGCAGAAGCGCTTGTTTCTGCAAGCCAAACTGCCCGTGGGAGATTTTCTCGCCGTTCCGCGCGCCGAATGGGAAAAATCGCGCGCCAAGGTGATACGCGAGATTCGCAAGAAATTCCGTTTTCCCGTTTTCGTGAAGCCCGCGACACTCGGAAGTTCCGTCGGCATGACCAAGGCGCATGACGCGAAGGACCTCGCCGCGGCCATGGATCTCGCCGGCGAATTCGCGCAAAAAATCATGGTCGAGCGGGAAATTCGTGGGCGCGAAATCGAACTTTCCATTTTGGGCAACGAAGATCCGAAAGCGTCCATTCCCGGCGAAATCATCCCGCACCGCGAATTTTACGACTACGCAGCGAAATATCTAGAGGAAGGCACGCGTCTCTTGATTCCGGCGAAGCTGACGAAAGCGCAGGTAAAAAAATTCCAGGAATATGCCGTCCGTGCGTTCCGCACTCTCGAATGCCTGGGCATGGCCCGCGTGGATTTTTTCCTCGAGCACCGCACCGGAAAAATTCTCCTGAACGAGATCAACACCATCCCTGGTTTCACTTCCATCAGCATGTACCCGAAGCTCTGGGAAGCCTCCGGCCTGCCCTATCGCCAGTTGCTCGATCGCCTGATCGAACTCGCGCTCGCGCAGCACCGCGAAAGGCAGCGCACCAAATACACGATCGAATTTCCCGCCGCCGCTTCCCCCGGCGCCATCGAATGAATCAGCTCGAATAATCCAGGTCTTACAATCCGCGGAATCAATAATGGGATATGTTTTTAAGAAGCCTGTTCCGTCTGCGCTGCCGCGCCGGCGAAGGGTTAACGCGCAGGGGAGAGCTTGGGCGTGACGCTGACGAGGATGACCGAAGTGCCGATGCGAAATTCGGAAAGGTGTTTCAATTCGGCCACGCGGACGCGCTCTTCGGCAAAGTAAGTGCCGTTGGTGGAATCCATATCGCGCAGGCGAATGACCTCGCCCTTGATTTCAATGGCGCAATGCCAGCGCGAAATCTCTTTGTCGTTGAGGACGATATCGGCGTCGGCCCTTCCCAAGACAACGCGAGGTTTCTGGACCGGATAAACCAAGCCGCGGCAAGGACCGGCGATCACGGAAAGCGCGATGACCTTTCCATTGGGCAATTGCAAGGAACTGGCTTCGCTGTCCGCGATCCCGGCCAGCCAAGGCGCGCCCGCGCTGCGCGCAAATCCCGGCAAGGGCGTCAGGACCTGCGTCGTATCGGAGCTGGGCGGAATATCGACGACTGTGCTTTTCCCGCACTTGACGCACTGAAATTGCACGCGGGCGAGCCCCGTCAATTGCGCGTCTGGGAGGGAGTGCTTTGCGCCACAACTCGAGCAAGCGGCTTTCATCGGTTCCTGGGGTTGCGAACATCGCTTTTGGGCGAAATGCGCGGGCTTGCCGAAGGAGTGTAGCGCCAACCTTTAGGTTGGCATTTTTAGCGACTCGGATGCCCGCCTAAAGGCGGGCGCTACATAACCCAAAAGCACCGTTCCTGCCAAGATTTGCAAAGCCCGCCCACGAACGGCTCAAGGCCTAATCTAGCACGCCTATTTCGCTCTCGACTGGACATCGCGCCAGGTGTTTCAATAGGGGAACTGCCCCAGCGTACAGGTATGATTTCCAAGCGGTTATCCAGCCGGCCCGTCACGCTCGTGCTTGAATTTCGCATCTTCCGTGTGGGTCGTTTCCACGTCGACCGGCGAGGAGGCATTCTGAGCTCCGCCCTACTGCACGAAGCCGACGTTGGGTACCGGGGTCGGTTCGGGGACTTCGCGGATGGGGCCGAATTGCTTTTCGTAGCGCCTGATATTTTCCTCGAGCGCATGCATAATTCGTTTCGCGTGGCCGGGACTTACGATCACGCTGGAAACCAGCTTGCCTTGCGGCACATTCGGAAACACGTAGATGAAATGCACCGTGAATTCCTCCGCCGTATGGTGAAACATCACCAGATTGGAGAATTGCCCGACCAATTCCTTTTCATCCGCCTTGATTTGAACTTGCACCTGCTCGCCACCCGCTTGCGACATGGGACCCTCCGTTGACGGTGACCGTGCTCGGCTTGCCAGGAACGCTCGCCAAGAGCGGTGAACCGTTTCATTTCCGACACTACCATATCCAGAGGAATTGCCGCACGCGCAACCTGCGCGCAGTTTCGCCGGTTTTTGTGGCGCCGGCGCCGCACAAACCCTCGCGGTTTTTCAAGCACACTCCGAGCGCTTTAGGATTGACTCGCCGAAAGCTTAATGCTAGTTTATGTAGGATATTTATCTAGGTTAACAATGGCCGTGTCTCCCCTATCTCCTGCCTCTGCTGACGCGACGACCGCCGGCCGTCCGCACGAAGTGGGACCCACCGAGCAAATTAATCTTGCCGCAACTGCACTTTCGCCCTCGCTTCCGGAGTCCTACCGCAGCATTCCAATCCTGGCAAACGCTTCTTTTTTTCGCAAAATGATCGCGTTTGCGGGGCCCGGTTACCTGGTGGCCGTGGGTTATATGGATCCGGGGAACTGGGCCACCGATCTGGGTGGCGGCTCGCGCTACGGTTACACGCTCCTCAGCGCCGTATTGATTTCGAGCCTCATGGCCATTTTTCTCCAGGCGCTTTCCGCGAAACTCGGCATTGCGACTGGGCGCGATCTGGCGCAAGCCTGCCGCGAGCATTATTCGCGCCGCACGACGGCCGTTCTTTGGGTGCTTTGCGAAATTGCGATTGCGGCGTGCGATCTGGCGGAAGTGCTCGGGTCCGCGGTGGCGCTGAAACTGCTGTTCGGGCTGCCGTTGCTCGCCGGTGTGTTGTTGACGGGTTTCGACGTGCTGCTGGTTCTGGCGTTGCAGGGGCGCGGCTTCCGGGTGCTCGAGACGTTGGTCATTACGCTGATCATGACCATCGGCGCGTGTTTCGCGTACGAAATTTTCTTCGCGCGGCCCTTGTGGATCGAAGCGGCGCGGGGATTTATTCCAACATTCCAGATATTGAAGGACCGCGAGATGCTCTATCTCGCCATCGGCATTTTGGGCGCCACCGTGATGCCGCATAATTTGTATCTTCATTCCAGCATCGTGCAAACGCGCGCATTTAAATTGGACACGGAGGGAAAACGCGAAGCGGTCCGCTTCGCCACTCTCGATTCGACGCTGGCCCTCGGATTTTCGCTGTTCATCAACGCCGCCATCCTGGTCCTGGGCGCCGCCGCGTTTCACGTGCGCGGCATGAACGACGTGGCGGACATCAGCCAGGCCTACCAGCTGCTGACGCCCGTGCTGGGCGTAAGTTTCGCCAGCGTCCTGTTTGCCGCTGCGCTTTTGTGTTCCGGGCAAAATTCCACGCTCACGGGCACGCTCGCCGGGCAGATCGTCATGGAGGGGTTCCTTCACTGGCGGTTGAAACCTTGGCTGCGGCGTTTAATTACGCGCTCGATGGCCATTATTCCGGCGGCGATCGTGATCGGCGTCATGGGCGAAGGCCGCGCCACTTCGCTGCTCATCCTGAGCCAGGTCATTCTGAGCTTCCAGTTGCCGTTCGCGGTTGTGCCGTTGATTCAATTTACCGGCGATCGCAGCAAAATGGGCGAATTCACGAACGGCCCGATCACCGCGATTTTCGGTTGGTTCATGGGCGCCGCGATCATCGTCTTAAACGCCGCGCTCTTGTGGCTCACGTTTGGCGGGAAGCTTTAAGTAGGACGGGCTTCAGCCTGTCGGTTTTAGGTTTGCTATCATTCAAACCGACA
>Ga0302326_10011918_pt1 | contig 18636 bp, 20 predicted proteins | sample Palsa_T0_3_FD_202264 | JGI IMG/M metagenome (GOLD analysis project Ga0302326, IMG submission 202264) | Peat permafrost microbial communities from Stordalen Mire near Abisko, Sweden - Palsa_T0_3 | ecosystem: Environmental > Terrestrial > Soil > Palsa > Peat permafrost | place: Sweden: Abisko...
GAACCGTTCGTCATGCCCCCTCCGCCGCCAATTAAACCGACGGTCAGGGTATAAGCGTTGCCGACATCATAAGTCGCACTGAACGCGTGGTTCGCAACGTTGGTGTCTTCGCCAATGGAGTCGTAATCCTGGAAAATTGCGACTTGGGGAAGCGCGAAAAGGAAAGCCCCCTGCACGCCATCGCAATTGTAGATGTAGGTGCTGTTGGTTTCCATGGAATTGGTGAAATCCGGCAGATTGTAAAAGGTGCCAAACAAATCCGCCCACGGGGAGCCGCCGAAATAGGCTGGATTATACCAACTTGGCTGAGGCGACTCCTCCCAGGAATAGAAGACCGGGGCGGCGTAAGGCGAATTCGTCCCAATGTTCGGCAATTCAAAGGAGTAATTGGGGACGTATATCCCCTCCGTCAAACGCACGTTGCCCACATCCCAAAAGCCGCCCCACGAATCGGGGTTGTTGAAATCGGGCGTGGCCAGCAATTGGATGCCGATGTTCTTTCCGGCCCAGGGATTGGTCGCCAGGACGCCGGGAACCTGCACTTGGAAATCCACGAAGTGCGTGTCCGTGAGGAAATTCTCGGGCGTGTTGGTCACGGTGGATTGCGCGACGATGTCCATATTGGTGCCATCAAGGTAATAGAGGCTGAGTTCGAATGTGGAACCATTCGTCATGCCCCCGCCGCCTCCGATCAGGCCGACGGTCAGGGTGTAGGTCTTGCCGACTTTGAAAGTGGCGCCAATATCCTGAAGTATAGCGACTTGCGGCAGGGCGAAAATGAAGGCCGCCTGATCGCCGACATCATTGTCAATGTAGGTATCATTGGTGCCCATGTCATTGGTGAAATTGGGCAGGTTGTAAAAGGTGCCCACCAGATAAGCCCACGGCGAGCCGCCAAAATAGGCTGGGTTATACCAGGACGGCTGGGCGGATTCCTGCCAATCCTCGAGAACTGGGGCGGCGTAGGGGGAATTCGTCCCAATGTCCGGCGAGGCAAAGTCGAAATTGGGCACGTAAAGGCCGCCGGCGCGGAGCGAACCAGCCAGCATGAATATGGCGCTCAAAACCAGTGCGATCGCCATCCAACGGGCGCGCGCTCGACTTGGCAGGGGGGTGAAGATTTTTTTCAATTCGGCAGTTTTCATGGCTTAAATGATATCTTGTGTCTTTCTAATTCTGAATTCTTTTACACATGCGCGATTGTGCATATATGGTTTATGACGCGCAAGTTGATTTTTTGTTCCTTTTTCGAGGCCGGGAGGCGAAAATTTTTTGGCGCGATTTACCGCAAGTTACCGCAAGTTACGCTTAAGTCCGCGTGCCATAGCCTGGAGGACAGGTTTGACTGGTTTGACTGGTTTGTTGGATTCGTCCGGCCCAACCAACCGCAACCAAAGATCGGGTTTTGAACAGAAGCAAACGAAGGCAACGAAGAAGAAAGGCAAATAGCAAAAAGCCTAGGAATCAGATTACTCGTCTTCGTTGCCTTCGTTTGCTTCTGCAGCATGGCGGTTAGACTACCATATATTAGTGGGAATTCAATATAATTTTTGACATCTAGTTCCGGGGAGCACACGCGTGTGCTCCCCAGACCGCGGCCGTTCTTTCGTTAGGCCAAGATTTGGGGCGCCATGCGCCACTTGAAATTGTACCGTCAAATGCTAGTTTAAGCAGGAAGCCGTATCTTATTCGCTGCCGCAGGGCGTGCGTTGCGTAACTTTGTGGACGAGTCGGTTTTGAACATGATAATGCGCCAAGTTGGACCATTGAAAAAGCCGCCCCAACAGGCGAATGGAGCCGTGTTCCCATGGTGGTGCTCCTTGGGGGCAATGTTGCTTTTTATGCCGCCGGGCGCGCTGGCCGAAAGACAGTTGCTCAGCGGCCATGTTCCGGCGGCGGTGGCTGCATTGCAACCGCTGGGCGACCTGGACGCATCCAAGCCGATGGATGTTCTCATCGGCCTGCCGTTGCGCAACCGGCAGGCGCTGACCAATCTCCTGGATGATCTTTATAACCCGGCCAGCCCCATCTACCACCAATACTTGACCCCGGCGCAGTTCACGGAACAATTCGGCCCAACCTCCGAGGATTACCAAGCCGTCATCGCTTTTGCCAAATCCAACGGATTGACGCAGGGGGAAATTTTCGCCAATCGCACTCTCTTGCAAGTCCACGGAACGGTGGCGGACATCGAACGGGTGTTTCAAATCCGTATGCACGTGTACCAACATCCGACCGAAGGGCGGACGTTTTTCGCGCCGGATCGCGAGCCGTCGGTTGATCTTTCCGTGCGATTATTGGCCATTACCGGATTGGATAGTTTTATCATCCCGCATCCGCAGAACTTGCGGACGGCCCGGAGCCATCCCGCCCAGCCGATGGCTGGCTCGGCTCCAAACGGGAACTATTGGGGCAAGGATTTCCGGGCGGCCTACGTGCCAGGCACGTCGTTGACGGGCGCGGGGCAGAACGTGGGGCTTTTTGAGTTGGACGGTTATTACCCTTCGGATATTGCGTCCTACGAAAGCCAGGCGGGCCTGGCGAGCGTGCCGCTGAGCAACTACCTGCTCGACGGCGCCAGCGGCAGCGCCGGATCGGACAACGACGAAGTTGCCTTGGACATCGAGCTGACGATTGCCATGGCGCCGGGTCTGTCGGGCGTGCTTATTTACGAGGGGCCAAATGTCAATAACATCACTTCAGCCAACATGGTTTTGAACTGCATGGCCACCAACGATGCGGCCAAACAATTGAGTTGTTCCTGGGGATTCAGCATCAATGCCAGCACGGTCTCGACCTTCCAGCAATTCGGAACCCAGGGGCAATCATTCTTCCTTGCTTCGGGCGATACCGGGGCCTTCACGGGCGCGGCCCCTATGCCCTCCGACGACCCCTACATCACGGTGGTGGGAGGGACGACTTTGACGACCAGCGGACCCGGTGGTTCCTGGGTGTCGGAAAAGGTGTGGAATTGGTTCACCACCGGTGATGGAACCGGCGCCAGCACGGGCGGCATCAGCACCACTTACACCATCCCGTCCTGGCAGGCGCCCGTGAGCATGGCCTTGAACCAAGGCTCAACCAGTTTTCGCAATATCCCGGACGTGGCGATGACGGCGGACAACGTCTGGGTGATTTACGACGACGGGCAAAGCGGGGAGTTTGGGGGAACCAGTTGCGCCGCGCCGTTGTGGGCCGCTTTCACCGCGCTGGTCAATGAACAAGGCGTCCAAAACCAGCGCTCATCCGTCGGCTTCCTCAATCCAGCCCTCTACACATTGGGCTTGGGGAGCAGTTACGCCGCCACGTTTCACGACATCACCGTCGGCAACAACACCAATGCCTCCGTCAAGAGCGAATTTTTCGCCGAGACGGGCTACGATCTTTGCACGGGCTGGGGCACACCCAACGGCACGAATTTGATCAACGCGCTGGCGCCTTCCTCCACCACCCCGGTCCTGATTGCCACGGCTGCGCTGGCGGCGGAAAGTTGCCTGCCGACCAACGGCGCGATTGATCCGGGCGAAACGGTCACCTTGAACCTCACGCTGACCAATACGTCACCCGTGGGCGCGACCAATCTGGTGGCGACCTTGCAGGCCAGCAGCGTCGTGCTCCTGCCGACCAGCCCGCAAACTTACGGCGTTTTGGCGCAAGGCCAGGCCGCCGTCACGAAACCGTTTACCTTCACCGCCAGCGGCACCTGTGGAGAGGCGATTTCCGTCGTCTGGCAACTTCAAAACGGAACGGTCGATTTAGGTTCAGTCAGTTTCAATTACAACCTCGGTGCGCTCGTTTCCGACACCGCCCTCTCGCAGAATTTCGACGGCGTGACCGCGCCGGCCCTGCCTGCTAATTGGACCACCAGCACATCCGGGTCCCAGGTCAATTGGTACACCACGACCGCCGCCTACGACACCGCCGCCAATTCGGCGTTCGCCACCGACTCGGCCAATCCCGGCGTGGCTTATCTTTTATCGCCCGTCGTCCCCATCGTTTCCAGCGACTCTCAATTGACCTTCCGGCAGAATTATTATTTGGAATACGAGACCTCCCGCGGAACTACCTACTACTTCGACGGCGGGGTGTTGGACATCGCCATTGGCTCCGGGAGTTTTACCGACATCATATCAGCGGGAGGAAGTTTCGTCAGCGGCGGATACAACGGAACCTTGTACACCAGCTCGGGCAACCCGCTGGCGGGAAGCAGCGCATGGGGCGGCAATTCCGGCGGGTGGATTACGACCACCGTTAATCTTCCGGCCTCCGCCGCGGGCCAAAATGTCCAGTTTCGATGGGGGTGTGCGACTGATGAAGGCAATGATTCGACAGTGGTCGGCTGGTATGTCGATACGATTTCGCTCAAGGACGCCTATTATAGTTGTTGCGTAAGTATTCCGCTGGCCATTGTCGCGGGCAGCGTCCAATGGACGGCCGGCGGCGGCGTTTCGCTTTCTGTCAGCAGCATGACTGGAGTGACTTATGCCCTGCAATACAAGAATTTCCTGACCGATGCGTCCTGGACCACTTTACCCGCTTCCACCGTGGCCGGCACGGGTGATCTGATCACGTTGCAGGACACCACTGCGGGGCAGGCGCAACGTTTTTATCGGGTGATCGCGAATTAAACCTTCTTGAAAGGCCAAGTGCCATTGATGCGGGACCAGATGAGAAAGGCCGCAAGGCCCAGGGCCAAAGCCGCCACAGCGATCCATTGCAGATTCGTGTCTGTTGTCAAGAATACGAAATACCATCCCGCCAACGCCATCAGCGCCGGCAACGGATAGAGCCAGATGCGAAAGGGGCGCGGCATCTCCGGCCTGCTCTGGCGCAGCAGAATGACCGCGCCTATCTGGCCGATAAATTGCACGAGTATTCGCAAGGCCAGAAGTGCGGGAATAAGCGTTCCCAAAGGCAGGAAACTGAACGTAATGGCGAGCACAACAATCAACGTCAGTGAAACATGCGGGAAATCCTTCGTCGGATGCAGCCGTCCAAACAGGCGGAAGAAACCGCCGTCGCGCGCCGCCGCGAAAGGCACCCGCGAGTATCCCAGCGCCAGGGTGAAGATCGAGCCAAAGGCGGTCCAGAGAATCAAAAACGTAAAGATCCAGGCCACCTTCGTGCCCCAGATTTTTTGCATGAAAATCGAACCGATCGCGACCGGATCCGCATCCGGCGCGCACACAAAACTCTTCCACGGAACCACGCCGATAATGGAAAAGTTCATCATCAAGTATATGACAGCCACGCCGACAACGCTCAGAATGATGGAGCGCGGGATCACCTTGCCTGGATCGCGCACTTCTTCCCCGATGTAGCAGACGTCGTAGTAGCCGAGGTAATCGTAAATGCCAATGCTGGTGGCGGCGCCCAAGCCGGATATAAAACCCAAGGAAAAGCTGAAGGCTTTGGGAGGGTAATCGAAGGCAATCTTGCGGTCAAAATGTGTCATTCCCGTGAGAATCACAGCCACAACGGTGATCATGGTTCCTATCCATAGCCAGACCGTGATTTTGCCCACCGAACCAATGCGGCGGTAGAGCAGCCAATAAAGCAGGACGGTCAGGGCGACATTGATGGCGTTCATCTGCCAGGGTTTCACGTCCCCGAGCACAAAAGCCAAATATTGTTTAAGGCCGATGAACCCGGTGCCGATTTCCATCGGCCCGCTGACGATGAATTGCCAAATAAATAAAAAGGCCATCAATCGGCCCCAAGTCTCGCGTCCAAACGCTTCGCGCAGCCAAGTGTAGGAGCCGCCCGAGATGGGCATGGCCGCGCTCAATTCCGCCCAGATCAGTCCATCCGGCAGCACGATGAGCAGGCTGGTGATCCAACCGAGCATACATTGCGGCCCGCCGCCGTTGATGGTCCCCATGAGGATCGGAATGGTGATAAACGGGCCGATGCCGATCATGTTGGTCACGTTCAACGCCGTCGCTTGCAACAAGCCAAATCGCCGGATCAAATGCGGCTGGGTGGGCAGGCTCATTCCGCAATTTTTCGGGCAATCGTTTCAAGGCCCGCCTCGCTGCGGTTGGCCAGGAGGATCACGGACCGCTTTCTCGCAGGAAAGCGATGGAAGCTCGAGGAAAAACCGCATGTGGCGCCATAGTGCCAGAAACGCTGGTCAACCCCCTGTCCTTCCACATACCACCCAAAACCATAGCCGCTCCCCTGGAAGTCCGAAACGCTGGAATGCGGGGTGAAAGCCCGCTGCAAAAGGGAGGGTCGAATCAATTTCAGCGAGTAGAGCGCCTGATCCCACTTGAACAAATCCAGGGCAGAAGAGTAAATGCCGCCATCACCCAGCACGGCACTGGTCAGGTTCTGATCGTTTTGCTCAAAAGCAGCGCCCCGCTTGGTATAGCCGAGCGCGCGATGCGTGACTTCTGAAATACCCGCCTCATAAGCCACGGTGCCATCCATGCCCAGCGGCAGAAAAATGTTTTCGCGCAAGAAACACGCGAAGCTGCGGCCCGAAACGGCTTCCGCGATCAAAGCCAGCAAGGCGTAACCGCCGTTGCTGTAGCGAAAACGGGCGCCCGGTGGAAAATACGTTTTGTCCTGCCGTTGTAGAATCTCCAGCACGTCCTGGTCCTTCAACGCAGTGCGGGTGCCTTGGGGAATGTGATCCTCATAGTCAAGCAAGCCGGAAGTGTGCGTCAACAATTGGGCAATCGTTATCTCTTTTCCGCACGGAGGGAAATCGGGAAAGAATCGGGGCAATTTATCCTCCAGCGACAATCCTGCGCGTTCGGTCAGGATCAAAATAGCCATGGCTGTGAATTGTTTGGTGACAGAGGCGAGGCGGAAGTTGGTGTGCGGCTCGCAGCGAACGCCAGTCTCCAGGTTGGCCAGACCGAAACAGCGCGTGACCGCAGCCGCCCCGTTTTCGATGACCATCAGCGCCAAGCCGGGAACGCCCGGCCGGTCGAACTCCTCAAATCCATCGATACTGCCAATCATGGCTTTCTCCCCGAAACCAGGTAATGCATGCCTCCGCCCGCGGTATGGAATGTCTTCCTTTTGATTGCAGCCAGTTCTTTGTTCATCATTTCATAGACCAGGCGAACTCCTTCTTTCAGTAATTCCGGGCCGGCCCCGCCTTCTTGGGCGAATCTAAGAAGCGATTTTGAGTCCCAAAGCACGGTTTTCTTCTCTTTCGATTCCTTGGCCTGTTTGATCAAGACTTTTTGCTCTTGGCTTTCGTAAGGCGGAATCAATGGAAAAGTCTTTTCGGAAAGTGTTACAGAAATGTCCGTCAATCTCAACTCGCCAAACATGCCGGGCAATAATTCGCCAATGGCATTATCTCCGTCCCCGGCCATTTTCTTGCCGCGATGGTAACGGAGCCAGAATTCAAAACGTTTGACAACGGAGTCGGTGGGTTCATCGGCCGTGAGGGAAGAGAATGCCATGATGTTGAAGAAATTGTTGGGTTCAGCAGCGATGACGATGCCGCCGGGTTTCGCAACTCGAATCATCTCGCGCAAGGCTCCTGCAGGATCGGCGAGGTGCATGAGCACGGTTTGGCAGGTCACGACGTCATAAGTGTCGGACGCCAGCGGGAGCTCGTTGGCGCTGCCTATTTTGAAGGTGAACAGATCCTTATCGACCATGGGAAACCGGGCAAAAAATCGGGCTGGAACCTGCTGGATCCATTTGCGCTCGGCATCTATGGCGGTCAGAGTGGCGTTGGGTTTTAGGAACGGATATAGCAACATGGACCAATGGCCTAATCCGCACCCGACATCGAGTAGTGAGGAGGCTTCGGCCAACCGCCAGCGTTGGACCAAAAGGCGCAGAAAATCCTGCCTCCACCAAAAGTCCCGTTGCTCTCCAAAATATTCTTCCGAGTGCGCGCGTTTATTTTTCATAACGATCAAACCAAGTCCTCGAGAATGCAGCCCCGATCATGGTAATACTCCACGATTCAGGTCAAGCGAAAGCAAAGGGAACTGGTAGCGCGGGCGCAAATCTGTTTTTGGCAGCGAGGACCTAGCGCGCCCTCCCTTCCGGAGAGCCGTGCAAAGGCCGATGGTCGCCTTGCATTACCTCGAAACATAGATTTTTCTGGACATCTGGACAAGGCAAAGCCCAAAATTGGCGCTACCCCATTTGAAAGCCGCAAGTGGGGTAGCGCCAATTTTAAAAATCCGATTTGGAAGAAGAGAGCATTGAACTTTTGAGACACTTCAGGTCTAATCCTTCTAAGATGGATGGTCAAATTTCCCGGCGATACGTTTGTCTGCTGGCCCTTCAAGACACAGTTCTCCGGTCGGCGCGGCGGACCGTCCCTGCCAAAAAGATTTGCGCCTTCGCAGCGCTCCGTCAGTAAAGAAGCGTTGATCTCGAACAGGAAGTGGTCCTATCTTTGCAACATGAAAGTTTTGGACGGACTTCTTCTTCTTTTCGCCTTGACGGCCAGCGCGCAATCCAATTTGCCGCCCATGAAGCGCATCACCGATCGCAACACGCCCGCCCATCTGGCGGCCAGGGGATTCATGCGGGGTGCGAATATCGCCAATGACCTGGAAGTCCCGCCCGGCGAGAAATGGAGCACGCCCCACACGGTCGCGGATTTGAAATCCATCCGCGCCGAGGGTTTCGACCATATCCGCCTGCCTGTCGGCTGGCATCATTACACTGGGCCCGCGCCTGATTTCAAATTGTCAGAAACCATTTTTGCAAAAGCGGACGACATGGTGACCAACGCGACGGCGCTGGGATTGAACGTCATCGTCAACCTCCATCATTTCAACGAGTTCACGACCGATCCTGCGACGAACAAGGCTTGGTTCCTGGCCATCTGGCGGCAGGTGGCCGCACATTATGCCGATGCTCCCAGCGGCGTGGCTTTCGAACTTATCAACGAACCCAAAGACGCGGCCACCACCGTCCTTTTGAATCCCATTTATGCCGAAGCGATCCGCGAGATTCGTCGGACGAATCCGCATCGAACCATTTTCGTCGGACCCGGCCGGTGGAACGCGCCTGAGGAACTGGCCAACCTCCGCCTGCCGGATGACGATGACAATATCATCGTAACCCTGCATTGCTACGAGCCCATGATGTTTACCCATCAAGGCGCGAATTGGGCCGGAACTGATCACGTGGTGACAGGCATCGTCTTCCCCGGTCCGCCTACAACTCCACTCCAACCTGATCCCAGCCTCGGCTTGAAGCCCTATGTTCTGGAGTGGTTCCGCCGCTACAACACTTCTCCGTCTGAGAGCAACCCCTCTGGCCCTCGTGCCTTTCTTCGCAAGATTCAGCTAGCCAAGGCGTGGTCAGAGGAATTCGGGAGGCCCGTTCACTTCGGCGAATTCGGGGCATACACAAAAGCGGACCAGGACTCGCGCGCCCGCTATTACGAGGCCTTTCGCCAGGCACTGGACGCGGCGGGAATGGGTTGGGCAATTTGGGATTGGAAATCGGGTTTTAATTATTGGGACACCAAGAACCAGAAACCGCTCCCCGGAATGCGCGAAGCTCTCTTTCCACCAAAGACTCCCTAGTCGTCCGTTCATCACGGCATCGCACTCACTCGGTCGAAGAGCACCTGCCTGCGCAATCCAATGCGACGGCCAATGCGCTGAGCGACATCGGATGGATAGGCTTTGTAGGGCACGATGTTGAAGACCTTGCAAGTTTGACTGCTGATCGAGCCGGTGTATTCGTATCCTTCCATGGACCTGATCTGATTGTTGATTTTGTCAATGTCGCCGCCCGGGATGACGATGGCGATGACACCGGGAAATTCGGAGTCGTCGATTACCAAATGAGTGAGCGAAAGGCCGGCGTTGCCGGCGGCCAGCAGGACGGCGTTGCTGAGGCCCTCGGTGGTGTATTTGGCCTCCAGCCCGGACGGCGGGGCCACGGGTTCGCCCAGATATTCGATGAGCGTTTGATTGGCATCTGACAAATCGCGGGCGCCCGCCAACTCCACCGGTTTATCAAGATAACTCCAGCTTTTCTTGCTGAGAACCCAGGGTGCCTGGCCAAAATAAACCCCGCCAAATCCGTTGCCTTGGCGAACGGCGTAAAAAGTGACATGCGGGTAGCCTTCCCCGGTCATGGTCTCGACGAGATGAAACGTGCCGGTGCCGTTTGTGATGCGAACCTTTTGTTGTGCCTGGATGGGTGTGGAATTGGTTTGCGTGGTGGTGACGAAAAGGCACAAATCGGCCTGGTCCTGCGAAGCCAATGTATAGGTGCCATCGACACAATAGGTTTCGTTGGTCGTAATGGTGACCGAAGTGCCTCGCACCTGGGTGATGGTGATGCTGTCGCCGGGCGCGAATTCCGCCTCGCCCAACTCGAAAGGGACCGAGTAGGGAAATTCGGCGGGTGGCTCGGCCAGCGCGCACGTCGCGGCCAGCAGCATGGGAAGCAGTAATTTCATAGCGGAGTTTTCCTTTCTTGCGTTTGCGGTAGTTGATTTTGATTCAAGGACAACGAAAGATTTTCCTGCACGACGCGAGGGGTGCAGGTCAGGGCATCATTGACCCGATTCTTCTCCAGGCGAAATGTGTAAGTCGGATCGCAGGACGAAAAGCGAATGGAAATGGTGGCGGGAGCCGTGATCAGCGTGGCCTCGCTGCTCTGAACGCCTAGCCGGATTGGCCGGCGAAAACTCAATCCGGCCGCAACCAGAAGTGCGGCCGTGATAGCCGCCGGCCACGCAACCCGGCGCCAAAACGGGAGCGCCTCCATTCTTTGCAAAGCCGCCTCGATGCGCCAGCTCGTTTCAGAGCGAAGCAACAGGGAATCAGTATCATGCCGAAACCGGGCGCTGAGGGCGTGGTGAGTTTGCACGGCCTTGAGGCAGGTTGCGCACTGTTCCAAGTGCGACTCAACCTCCGACTTCACCGAGGCGGAAAGCTCTCCGTCGAGATACTCGAACAATTTGTCCTGGAACCACTGGCAGTTCATCATGTCTTTGTTTCCTTTGTGCCGCCGACGCCGAAAAGGTTCAGTTCATGAGGCAGGAGGCGTTGCATTTCCGCCAAACCATAATGCAACCGCGACTTGACCGTCCCCGTGGCGAGGCCCAAATGAGCGGCGATTTCACCGAGTTTCATATTTTCGTAAAAGCGAAGAACAAGGACTTCGCGATGCGGCGCGGTCAGGCGGGCCAGCGCCTCGATCAACGCCCCCGAGGCGGCATCGGCATCCAGTCCATTTGGGCCATCGTCGCAAGAGGGAATGTCCTGGCGGGCCAGTTGATCGTCGAACACCAGCCGTTTGCGGTCGCGATGGTAATGGCGCGTGAGATTGAGCAGGATGGCATGGAGCCAGGTATAAATGGAAGAGCGACGCTCGAAGCGATGGGCGGATTGCAGAGCTTGCACAAACGTCTCTTGCACGAGGTCCTGGGCGTCCGTTTCGCTGCCACAAAGCAGGCAGGCCGAGCGGAACAAGCGCGGCCCAAAGGCCGCCACCAAATCCCGCACGGCCGCGTGGTTGCGTTCCTTGAGCGCGGTCAAAAGCTGCTCCTGATCCATCGTTCCTTAGTGCCAGCAATGCGGAAATGGTTCAAGGCTGCCGCCTATCGAAGCGCAGACAAAGGTCCAACCTCAAATAATCCTCAAACGAGGTTGCACCGCCGCGTTCATGGCGAGAACCAACAAGTCGGCGTTCGTGGATGGATTTGCCGGAAATGGCGCGCCTGACGCCTCGTGATACTGGCGAATTTGGCCAGCCCGGTTCACAGCAGCGGCAATTTGGGGGCACAGTTCCAGCCAAAGACGTTTAAATGTTTCCTCGTCTTTGTCGTATTTTTGTCCCCACGCTTCTTCGAGTGCATTCTCAGCAGCGCGGCTGTCAAGATACCCGGGACGATCCCGAAAGTGCAATAACAACCAAAGTTCCACGCTTGGCGTCGAAAAAGCGACGTTAATCCCATGGCTCCGCGCCAACTGGAGCATGGAACTGAGTTGGCCCTCACGATGGGGAACGTCCGTATCAAATACAACCCAAACGTGATCAAATCCTCCGACTTCGCGGTTTCCGATTTTGCGACCGGACCGGCGCCGACTCTCTTGGTCTCTGATATCAATGGCGGAATTTAGCAAACCAAAAGCATCAGTATAACCTGAATGCACGACCTGGACAGTTGCCGCTTTAAGCTCCAATTTCTTGCGCAGCAACTCGAAATATAGTTTCTCGGTAACTTTCCCCTCTGTGACGATAAGAAAGCTGTCACCAAAGGCTGGTTGGCCCGGTAAGTCCGGCAATGGCTGGGCGCGTTGGTATTTTTGCCGTTTCTCATGCGGTCTCAATGGGCCAGGTTTAGCCGGCATGGACAGCTTTCTCCGTTTGATTTTCCGACTTGGGCTCCGCTTCCGTTTCGGCAGTCAATCCATTCGCAATGAAAGGTACGGCTCCATAACGACCTGACAAATAGCCGCGCACCAATGATTCGTCAGCGCGAGGCTTGTAATCCGTAAGAGGATAAAGAAAGGACTCGCCCTCCTGGGTTTTATCCGCAAACCAAAACTGGTCGCGGCGCAGAAGCGTCATGTCCAGAAGAAGCGGGTTGTGTGTGGTGAAGATTAATTGCGCGGCGTTTTTGCCATCAAGGTGTTTGAAAAACAGCAATAACAACTCCATTACCAAAGATGGATGCAAGCTGGTGTCCAACTCATCCACGCACAGCACTTGGTTCCGCTCGACGACGGAAAGCCAGGGGCCTAAAACGGTGAAAAAGCGGCTTGTTCCAGCGGATTCGTTGTTCCATTCGATGGGAAAATGTGCTCCGTCTTTGCCTTCGTGCTGGAGAGTGACTCGCCAGACTTTTTCTGGAATGAACGCGGAGGAGACTCCTCCCGCGCGAGCGATGCTTTTTAATGCATTCAGAGCATTCTTCTGCCCTTCTGCTGGGATTCCTTCGCGCGCCGAAACATTTGTAACACCAAAATCCGCAGATCGCATGAGGTCGGTCACGAGTTTGCGCCTGTGGTCGGAACCACTCGCCATCTGTGCGGTAAGGGCGTATTCGTGCATAAGTGTTCCCCCGGGTCCAAGGTTCAGGAATAACAGTTTGTCCGAGAACCAATCGTAGATGGGCGCAACTTGGGTATTGTTCCACTGAGCCGCAGTGGATAAAAATAACGCATTCGCACGTGTTTTTTCAACAATGCCCGGATCGCGCTCAAAATCGCGCGATGCATCCTTCGACCATCCGTAAGACTTTGTTTCTTCATCCCAAATGCGATCATACCAGATTTGGGCGTGGACGCCTGGGTAGGCGACCAACCGTTCCTGCACCACGCGCTCTTTGGTCACCGCCACAGCCAATTCGTAACGCACCTTTTCAACTACAAATGTCAAGTGTAGAATCGTCGGCTGTTCTGATGACTCATTATCCAACGCGAATGGCTCAACCGGCAGCGTGGCATCAGGCTTCTGCCCACTGGCAGACTCCACCACAAGCCATCTAAGAAGGTTCAACGCCAATAAAACATTTGTTTTGCCCCCGGCGTTTGAACCGTAAAGGGCCATTGCCTTCACAAGTTTTAGATCGGGCAATCCCGGCAATTCTGGCGTGATGACATTCTCCGGCAACGACTTGTCGTAATTGCTCGCCACAAAATTCAGGGTTTGTTCCGAACGGAAGGAACGGTAATTTTGAACGCGAAATTCGATAATCATACCAAAAACATCGTGCTTTTCCTAGATATTGGCAAGTTTTATCGAAAAATCCGCTTAAATTCATTGGAACTTCCTACGGAGGCGATGTCTCGGTTCGAAATGTGCCAATCTCGCAAATATTTTCAAAAAAACGCTTGCGTTCTTTTTGACCTCTGGTATCTTCACGCTCCATTTCGCCATTGGGCGATTTTGGCGGCTTTATGGCGCGACCGATAACTGTTCGCCCCGCTGGGCGCAGGATTGATGGCCGACGCCGCTTGATGCCGTGACATAATATATTGCTTTTATGCCAGTTAAAACGTTCAGGCCGTTAACGCCTTCGACGCGCTACATTACCGTCGCGTCGTTCGATGAGATTACGAAGGATCATCCCGAGCGGAGCCTTATCAGCATCCGCAAGAAATCGGGTGGACGTAATCATTATGGCCGGGTCACGGCCCGCGGTATCGGCAAGGGACACAAACAGTTTTACCGCCTGGTCGATTTCAAACGCAATAAGCACGGCATCGAGGCGGATGTGACGGCCATTGAATATGATCCGATTCGCACGGCCCGTCTGGCGCTGCTGCTGTATAAGGATGGCGAAAAGCGCTATATTCTGGCGCCCGTGGGTTTGCAGGTCGGGGCCAAGATCATCAGCGGCCCGACGGCTCCTCCCGAACTCGGCAATTGCCTGCCGCTCAAGGGCATTCCCGTGGGCGTGGCCATTCATAATATCGAGATTACGCCGGGGCGCGGAGCGCAGATGGTTCGCTCGGCGGGGGGCGCGGCCACGCTCATGTCTCGGGATGAGACTTATGCGACCATCCGGCTGCCTTCGGGGGAAGTCCGGCGGGTGCATGATAGCTGTTATGCGACCATCGGGCAGGTCGGCAATATCGAGCACGAAAAAATCTCTTTAGGCAAGGCGGGGCGGTCGCGGCATCGCGGCATTCGCCCGATCAATCGCGGCGTTTCGCGCAATCCAGTGGATCACCCCAATGGCGGCGGGGCCGGCAAATCCAAGAGCGGCGGCGGCTGGCAGCAATTAACCTCTCCGTGGGGATTGCTGGCCAAGGGCTACCGGACGCGCAATAAACGCAAATTTTCAAACCGGTTCATCCTGGTGCGCCGCGATGGCCGTCCGATGAAGCGAAAATAATTCGACAAAGAATGACGTATGGGTCGATCCATTAAAAAAGGTCCGTTTGTGGACCAACATTTGCAGGAGAAGATTGATGAGGCCAAGGCGGCCAAGACCAAGACGCCGATCAAGACCTGGTCGCGGCGCTCGATGATTACGCCCGACTTTGTCGGCTTGACCTTCGCCGTCCACAACGGCAAAGTGTTCAACCCCGTGTTCGTGACGGAGAACATGGTGGGCCATCGCCTGGGCGAGTTTTCGCTCACGCGCACGTTCAAGAAGCACGGCGCGCACACGGCCAAGGCGGAAGCGAAATAGAGAATTTATGGAAGTCCAAGCCATCACAAAAAACATCCGCATGTCCGCGCAGAAAATGCGCGAGGTCGTTCGGCAGATTCAAGGGATGCCGGTCGCCCACGCCCAAGCGGTGCTGGCGGTGGTGCCGCGCAAAGGGGCGCGCGTTGTGGCGCGGACGCTCAAGTCCGCCAAGGCCAATGCCGAGGACCTCAAACTCCACAAGCCGGATTACCAGGGCATTCAGATCGAGAAATTGTTTGTCAAATCCGCCGTGGCCGGCACGGCTGGCAGCGCCAAGAGGTTCATCCCCAAGGCGCGAGGCTCGGCCGGCCCGATCATCAAACGCAGTTGCCACGTGAAAATAGTTTTGTCAGACGAATAAATTTATGGGCCAAAAAACAAATCCTATCGGCCTGCGCCTCGCGGTCAACAAAGACTGGGGTTCCAAGTGGTTCGCCGAGAAAAAGGAATTCGGCAAACTGCTGGCTGAAGACCGCAAGATTCGCCAATTGCTCAAGTCCAAGCTGGAAGGCGCGTCGGTCTCCAAAATTCAATTGGAACGCGCCGCCTCTCGCTGCCGCATCACCATTTTCACGGCCCGCCCCGGCGTGGTCATCGGACGCAAAGGCGCGGAAATCGACAAACTCAAGGAAGAAATCAGCAAGATGACGGGCAAGGAAGTCTATGTCGATATTCAGGAGATCAAACAACCGGAGATGGACGCGCAATTGGTGGCCGAGAACGTGGCCGTCCAGCTTGAACGCCGCGTTTCCTTCCGCCGCGCGATGAAGAAGGCGGTGCAGGTGGCGATGGATTTCGGGGCCGAAGGCATTAAAGTGCGCGTGGGCGGGCGATTGGGCGGGGCTGAAATCGCGCGGGTGGAAAAGTACCATCAAGGGCGCGTGCCGCTGCACACGTTGCGGGCCAACATTGATTATGGATTCGCCGAAGCCAACACCATGTATGGGAAATTGGGGATCAAATGCTGGATTTGCCGGGGCGACACTCCGGTGGAAAAGAAAAAGATTGAAGCGCAGCCCGTGCCGGCCGCCGCTTGAAGACCGAAGAGAACACACTTTTTTAAAGAAACGAGATTTATATGGCAATGGCACCAGCAAGAGTAAAATACCGCAAGATGCACCGCGGCAGCCGCAAGGGCCTGGCCCATCGCGGCTCGACGGTGGCCTTTGGCGAGTACGGATTGCAGGCCCTGCAACGCTGCTGGCTGCACAACAAGCAGATCGAGGCCGCGCGCGTGGCTGTCACCCGCTACATGAAGCGCCGCGGCAAAGTTTGGATTCGCATTTTCCCTCACAAATCATTCACCAAAAAGCCGCTCGAAACGCGCATGGGAAAGGGCAAAGGGCCGTTGGAATCGTGGGTCGCCGTCATTCGTCCGGCTAATATTCTTTTTGAAGTGGAGGGCGTGCCGGAAGCGGTCGCCAGGGAATCGATGCGTCTGGCGGCCACCAAGCTGCCGATCAAGACCAAGTTTATTTCCCGCCACCAGGTGATCTGAACGAATCATGAAAATGTCCGAAATCAAAGATTTGCCCGCCAACGAACTGGCCGCCAAGAGCCGAGACCTGCGGCAGGAGATATTTAACCTGCGTTTGCAGCAAGCCAGCAGCCAACTGGAGAAGCCGGCCCGCCTGCGCCTCCTGCGCCGGGACATCGCCCGGTTGGAAACCCGCATTTCTCAACTCCGCCACAAGGCGGCCTAAGGGACCTATGTCAGAAGCCACACTCACAGCACCACCGACACCGACCACGACCCAGCCCGCCGCAGCCCCGGCGCAGCGCGGACACCGCAAAGAACGTTTGGGCAAGGTGATCGCGGCCAAAATGGCCAAGACCATCGTCGTGCAGGTCCAGCGCCGGTTCCCCCACCCGCAATACAAGAAGGTCATCACGGCCTATTCCAAATTTTACGCGCACGATGAAAAAAGCGAGGCCAAGGTGGGCGACCTGGTTTTGATCCGCGAGACGCGCCCATTGTCCAAATTGAAACGCTGGCGGCTGACCCAAGTCGTGGAAAAATCCGGCGAAGCTCCCATTGCCATTGTATAGCCAGGATTTATGTTACAGGTTCGCTCCATATTAGACGTGGCCGACAACACCGGCGCCAAGCGCGCCGCGGCCATCGGTGTCATCGGCCGCAACCAGCGTTACGCCGGCATCGGCGATGTGATCAAGGCCCACATCAAGGAAGCCGCGCCCGACGGCACGGTCAAAAAAGGCGAAGTGGTGGACGCGGTCGTCGTGCGCACGCGCAAGCAGATTCGGAGGGCGGACGGCTCCTACCTGCGCTTTGACAGCAACGCCATTGTCATTATTGACAAGGAAAACAATCCGCGCGGCACGCGCATTTTCGGCCCGGTCGCCCGCGAATTGCGCGAAAAGAAATTTATGAAAATCATTTCCCTGGCGCCGGAGGTTATTTAGTTATGGCCAAAGCACATGTCAAAAAGGGGGATGAGGTCGTGGTCATCGCCGGTTCTGAAAAGGGCCGGCGCGGCAAGATTCTCGAAGTCAACACCAAGAAGCAGCGCGTTCTGGTCGAGGGCCTCAAAATGATCAAGCGGCACACCAAGCAGAATCCGCGCGCGGGACAAGGCGGAATCATCGAACGCGAAGGCACGATCCATATTTCCAACGTCATGCTGGCCGTCCGCTTTGACGAACGCGCCGGCGCGCGCCCCCAGGCCCAAACGGCGGCCGCGCCCTCTGAAACAGAGGCGGCGCCCACTGAAACGGCGGAGGCTTCAAAAGAATGAAACCCAGACTTTACCAGAAATACATCGAGGAGGTGCGGCCCGCCTTGCGTGACAAGCGCAAATACGGGAACATCCATCAGATTCCCCGCCTGGAAAAAATCGTCGTCAACATGGGCGTCAGCGCCTCGCTGGAAAAAGGCGCGGTGGACGACGCCGTGCGCGACATGACGATGCTGACTGGCCGCAAACCGATTATCAACAAGTCGCGCCACAGCATCGCCAATTTCAAATTGCGCGAAGGCCAGTCCATCGGCTGCCGCGTCACTTTGCGCCGCGAGGTGATGTACGAGTTTTTCGACCGCCTGGTTTCCGCCGCCCTGCCTCGCATCCGCGACTTTCGCGGCCTTTCGCCCCGCTCCTTCGACGGGCGCGGCAATTACACCTTGGGGGTGGGGGATCAGACCATTTTCCCGGAAATCGAACTGGACAAGATCAAACGCACGCAAGGCATGGACATTACGATTGTCACCAGCGCGCCCTCCAACGACGAGGCGCTGGAACTGCTCAAAATGATGGGCATGCCTTTCGCCGAAAAATAGAAAGAACAATTTATGGCCAAAACAGCCTGGATAGAACGCAACAAGAAAAAGAGGGACACGGTGAAAAAATTCGCCGCCCTGCGCGCCGAACTCAAAGCCAAGCGCGATTACGCCGGCTTGAGCAAACTGCCGCGCAACGCCAGCCCTACCCGCGTGGTCAACCGCTGCTCGATGTCGGGCCGGCGCCACGGCTACCTGCGCAAATTCGGCTGCTCCCGCCTGACCTTTCGCGAGGCGG
>Ga0302326_10011919_pt1 | contig 18634 bp, 19 predicted proteins | sample Palsa_T0_3_FD_202264 | JGI IMG/M metagenome (GOLD analysis project Ga0302326, IMG submission 202264) | Peat permafrost microbial communities from Stordalen Mire near Abisko, Sweden - Palsa_T0_3 | ecosystem: Environmental > Terrestrial > Soil > Palsa > Peat permafrost | place: Sweden: Abisko...
CCGGTCTCGACGCCGACGATCCGTTCGATCGGCAGGACGTTGCGGCGCATCAGGAATTCCGCGTCCTCGCGCGTGTAGATGTCGTTGGTGATAACGGCGATCTCGTAGCTTCCGCGCATCATCAGGCAAAGTCGCTCCACGAGAGCGGTCTTGCCCGATCCGACGGGACCACCGATACCGATTTTTAGCGGCTTGGCTATCACGATCTGAATATCCTCGCTTCGAGCCGGGCGTGGCGCATCGCGGCGATTTCGAGCGCTGGAGCAAAACTCCAGGCGTCGTCAGCATTTTCGCGACTGGCCGCCTCGATCGCCAGCCGGCCGATGGTCGGTCCGAGACGGGCGATTATGCGCTGACCATCGAGTTGTCCCATCGGCAACAGGCGCAGCGCCGCGCCGACGATTTGTGCCGTGTTGGCATACAGAAAGGCTGCCGAGGCGTCACTTGGAGACCATCTGAACGCCGCGCCGACGATTCCGAAAATGACCGCCTGATGGCAAGGCACGCTGCGCTCCTGCGCCGCACGGACGAACGCTGGGATCACCAGATTGTCCACGCCGATGATTGCGCCTGCCACGCGCACAATCTGACGGCCCATCTGGCGGCTCGCCTCACGAGCTTCGGCCGCCGCCTTGATAGCGTCGAGCCGCCGATCGAGCGCGAAACATTGATCGACGTCGCCAGCAGCCGCCGCGCGGAGTGCGCAAACCAGAATCACGGCGTCAGTTGGACCCGTGACGCCTTCAAGATGAGCGCGAATGAAAGCTTCGACGCCGCTCGAATCCGAAACCGCGCCGCTTTGCACGCAGGTTTCCAGCCCCGCCGAATGCGCGTAGCCACCGGCGGGAAAGAGTCCGTCGCTGAACTGTAAGAGGCTCAGCAGAGAATCAATCGACATGTGCGGTGAGGCGTCAGGAGTCATGGGAATGTCCTGCGGGCCGTTCAGCGATCGGCGTGAAGACGGCGTGGCGGCGGACCCAAGCGACGCCAAGACGATTAAGAAGCTGTTCCATCGCGCTGTCGTCGGGCACCAGGATCTCGTCGTGATTTATCGCGATAGGAAAATGTCTATTGCCGATTTCGAAGGCGAGTCTGACTGCATGTTCGACGTCGCTCACTTTGACGGCGATCACCGGTTCAGGCGCCGCTTCGACTTCGAGGTACCAGTCGCCTTCGACGGCCAGCACGGTGCCCGGACGTAGCACGGCGCCGGTCGGCAACGCGAGCGCGATTTCGCGGCCGGCCGCGGTCTGGAATCGGCGCCGCGCCCATCGCCGCTCCTCCGACGTCAGCGCCAGGTAGTCGCGCGACTTGCCCGCGAGTTCCGACGGAGCGGGCGGCGGCGGAATCTGTTCGATCAGCATCGATCGCTAGAAGAGAAAATACCGCTGCGCCATCGGCAGGACGTCGGCGGGTTCGCATGTAAGCAGGACGCCATCGGCGCGCACTTCGTAAGTCTCGGGATCGACCTCCATCTTCGGCAGCGCGTCGTTGTTGAGCATGTTGCGTTTGGTCAGGCTACGGCAATTCGCCACCGCGACCGCGCGCTTGCGCATCCCGATCCGATCGGGCACGCCGGCATCAAGCGCTGCCTTAGAAACGAAGGTAACCGACGTCGCGGTCGTCGCGCCGCCAAAGGCGCCGAACATCGGCCGGTAGATGACCGGCTGGGGCGTCGGTATCGAAGCGTTCGCGTCGCCCATCGCGGCCCACGCGATCATTCCGCCCTTGACGATCAGCTCCGGCTTGACTCCGAAAAAGGCTGGTTTCCAGAGCACGAGGTCGGCCAGACGGCCGACTTCGACCGATCCGATTTCATGCGCGACGCCATGCGCGATTGCCGGATTGACCGTGTACTTGGCAACGTAGCGCCGCGCCCTCAGGTTATCCGCGCCGGGACGTTCACCGGCGAGCGCGCCGCGCTGACGCTTCATTTTGTCGGCGGTCTGCCACGTGCGGATTATCACTTCGCCGACGCGGCCCATCGCCTGCGAGTCCGACGACATCATGCTGATCGCGCCAAGGTCGTGAAGGATATCCTCCGCTGCGATCGTCTCGCGCCGGATGCGTGATTCGGCGAACGCCACGTCCTCTGGAATATGAGGGTCGAGATGATGGCAGACCATCAGCATGTCGAGATGCTCTTCGAGCGTGTTGACCGTAAACGGCATCGTCGGGTTGGTCGAAGAGGGCAGGCAGTTGGGCTCGCCGCACACCCGAATGATATCCGGCGCGTGGCCACCGCCGGCGCCTTCGGTGTGGTAGGTATGAATCGTCCGGCCCTTGAACGCGTCGATCGAATCCTGCACGAAACCGGCTTCGTTGAGCGTGTCGGTATGGATCGCGACCTGCACGTCGTAGTCGTCGGCCACGCCCAGTGCGCAATCGATCGCGGCCGGCGTGGTGCCCCAGTCCTCGTGCAGCTTGAGCCCCATCGCTCCCGCCTCGATCTGCTCGGCGAGCGGCTGAGCCATCGAGGCGTTGCCCTTGCCCAGAAAACCGAAGTTCATCGGCAAGCCGTCCGCGGCGAGGATCATCCGATGGATATTCCACGGCCCCGGCGTGCAGGTGGTAGCGTTGGTCCCGGTCGCGGGTCCGGTACCGCCACCGATAAGCGTGGTCAGCCCCGACGACAGGGCGTCGAAGGCGAGTTGCGGGCAGATGAAATGCACATGCGCGTCGATTCCGCCGGCCGTGACGATCATGTTCTCCCCGGCGATCGCTTCAGTCGCCGCGCCGACCGTCATGCCGTCGGTGACGCCGTCCATGATATCCGGATTGCCGGCCTTGCCGATCCCGACGATTCTTCCGCCGCGGATGCCGATATCCGCCTTTACGATTCCCCAGTGGTCGAGGATGATGGCGTTGGTTATCACGACATCGAGCGTGCCGCCCGCCGCGGTCGCGCCACTCGACTGACCCATCCCGTCGCGGATCACCTTGCCGCCGCCAAACTTTATTTCGTCGCCCGGAGTCGTGAAGTCACGCTCGATTTCGATAATCAGATCGGTATCGGCCAGGCGCACGCGATCGCCGGTGGTCGGACCGAAGTAGTCGGCGTACTGGCGCCGCGAGATCAGCAGGCTCATGGCAGGCTCATGGTTTGACCGTCAGAAAGCCCCGAGCCTCGGCAAGCGCGGCGGCGTTTGCACGGCGCGTGTCGTCCGTCGCGCCGTCCGTAAGTCCGTTGAGTCCGTGAACGATTCGCTTGCCGCCGAGCGCTACCAGTTCGACGACACGATCGTCGCCGGGTTCGAAGCGAATTGCGTTGCCGGCCGGCAAGTTGAGCCGCATGCCGAAGGCTTTTGCGCGGTCGAAGCGCAGCGCCTTGTTGACCTCGAAGAAATGGAAATGGGAACCGACCTGAATCGGCCGATCGCCGGTGTTGACGACCGTCATCTCGAGCGTCGCACGGCCGTCGTTGGCGACGATATCGTCCTCGGCCAGAAAATATTCGCCGGGTATCACGATGATCTCGCTTAGGGTTGAGCCTCGGGTTGCGCCGTTCGCGTTTCGCGGACCGACGGACTCAATAGAGGCAGAATCTTGGCGCCGAAGTCGCGGATTCCGCCGACAAAGTCTGGAAAGCTCAGTAACAGTCCATCGACGGGCGTGTCGGCGGCGATCGACTCGATCTGGCTCGCCACGGTTTCGTACGATCCGCACAGGACCGGAGTGCCCATGAAGACTACATTGCCCTCTTCGATAGGTCTGCCGATTGCGGCTTGAATTTCGTCGCTGGTACCGCCGCGATTGGTGTCGAGCGACGCGCTGCCGACCACGTTGCCGATAGCTTCGAGGTCGGCGCCCGCAAGGATCGCATCGGCCCGGCGGCGGGCTTCATCGTCGGTGTCGGCCGAGACGATTACGAACTGCGCGTAGGTGCCGACCTGGCGACCGAACTCATGCGTCGCGTCTTTCAACTGCGTGCCGATCTTGCGCAGCTTATCGAGGGGGGCGGCGACGAAATTATGGTCGCCCAACTCGGCGGTGAAGCGGACGCCGCGCGGCGAACTGCCGGCGCATACGATCGGGATGTCGCGATGCGGCGTCGGCAGGCATCGGCAATCCGGCAGATCGAAAAATTCGCCCTTGTGACTGACCTGGCCGTCGCGCCACAACGACTTCATAATTCGCAGGTATTCGGCCGCGTATTCATATCGCCGTTCGTAGTATTCGTCGCCCGGCCACATGCCCATCTGCAGATATTCGGGGCGGTTCCATCCGGTGACGATATTGAGCCCGCAGCGGCCGCCGCTGACGTCATCGATCGTCGCGACCATCCGGGCCGCCACGGCAGGATGGATGCTAAGGATGGCGACGCTCGGGTAGAGCACGACGCGCGAGGTCTGCGCCGCCAGCGCGGACATCAGGGTGAACGACTCCAGGCACGCGTTCCAATAGCCGCTGGGGCCGCCGAAGCCGCGGAACTTGATCATCGAGAGCACGAAGTCGAGCCCATGCCGCTCGGCTTCCTGCGTTATCGCCAGGTTGTGCGCGTAGGTCGGCGTGTACTGCGGCGATCGCGTCGAAAGGATGTAGCCGTTGGAGCCGTTGGGCAAAAAAACGCCGAACTTCATCCGCGCCTCGCGTTACCGAATCGGGCTATGCACCGTTACTAGTTTGGTACCGTCGGGAAAGGTGCCTTCGACCTGTATCTCACCGATCATCTCGGGCACGCCTTCCATCACGTCTTCGCGATTCAGAATACTCATACCGAACGCCATCAGATCGGAAACGGAACGGCCGTCGCGGATTCCCTCGAGCAGGTCGGCGGTGATGAGTGCGACCGCCTCCGGGTAGTTGAGCTTGAGCCCGCGCGCACGCCGTTTGCGAGCGACTTCGGCCGCCGTGAAGATCAGGAGCTTGTCGATTTCGCGTGGCGTCAGCTGCATCCGCGGACTTCCTGTAAAACCCGCCGCGAAATCGATGCGTTGAAACCGTATGAACGATGAGTCGCTTTATCCATTCCAACATCAGGTGCCGTAACTTGTAATTCACTGACGCGGGTCGCGGCAAGACGCCGGGTCAGATTGAGGCGTAAAGGGGTACAATCCCGCCCGACAGGTGTCGTGGTGGGCGGGCAAACCCGCTCGACACTGTCGCGGCGGGCACGATAGATTGGGGCAACGGCGGGTGGCTTGGGGGCCCGCCGCCAGTTTGCCAAGCCTTGAATATCCGACTGGGAGACTGCTCAATGGAAAAAGCCGCCGCGCGTGAAAATGGAAGTTCAATCGCCGCCGCCAACACGGCCGCGAACGCGAGCGCTGGCAAAGGCCGGCGCCGAATCGCATCGCTGCGCGATTTTATCGATCTGCTCACCGAAAACCACCAGTGCATTACGTGGCCCGACCCGATTAATCCGGAGCCCGATATCCGCAACGTAGCCGTCGCCTCGGGCAACGACGTGCAGGGCGGCCCGGCCGTCCTGTTCGACAAAATTCGCGGCTACCCGGGCAAACGCGTTATCACCGGCGTCCATGGAAGCTGGGCCAATATCGCCCTTCTCCTGGGGCATCCCAAGGACACGTCGATTAAAGAGCTCTTCTACGACATGGCGAGCCGATGGGGTGCTCGCGGGGCCAAGCCCGAGCTCATCTGGGTCAAGCCCGAAGATGCACCGGTCAACGAGACACGCGTCGAGAAGAACATCAATCTTTACGATCTAATACCGCTCTACCGGATCAACGAATTTGACGGCGGATTTTACATGGGCAAAGCCGCCGTGGTCAGCCGGGATCCGCGCGACCCGGAAGACTTCAACAAGCAGAACGTCGGGATCTACCGGCTGCAGGTTCACGGCCCCGATGTATTCTCGCTGATGACGATCCCGGCGCACGATATCGGCCGCCAGATACTCACCGCCGAAAAGGACGGGCGGCCGTTCAAGATTTCGGTGATGCTGGGGAACCATCCCGCGATCGCGATGTTCGCGGCGACTCCGCTGAGCTACGACGAAAGCGAGTTTGCCTATGCGTCGGCCATGATGGGCCAGCCGATCGAGCTCACCCAATCCGGCAATGGGATGGACATCCTGGCCAGCACCGAAATCGTTATCGAGGCTGAGCTGCAGCTCGGGCAGCGGATTCCCGAAGGGCCGTTCGGCGAATTTCCCGGCAGTTATAGCGGCGTCCGGCGCGCGCCAGTCTTCAAGGTCACGGCGGTCTCGCAGCGGCGCGATGCGATTTTCGAAAACATCTATATCGGCAAGGGCTGGACCGAACACGACACGCTGATCGGCCTCAGCACATCGGTGCCGATCTATTCGGTGCTGCGCGACCAGTTCCCCGAGGTCAAGGCGGTCAACGCGCTTTACCATCACGGCATGAGCGCGATCATCTCCGTGAAGAATCGCTACGGCGGCTTCGCGCGATCGGTCGCCTTGCGCGCGCTCGGCCATCCGCACGGGCTTTTCTATCTGAAGAATCTGATTATGGTCGATGAAGAGATCGATCCGTTCGATCTGAACCAGGTGATGTGGGCCATCTCCGTGCGCACGCGGGCCAGCGACATTCTCGTGCTGCCGAACATGGCGATGGTTCCGATCGATCCGGCGGCCGAGGTGGCTGGAAAGGGCCATCACCTGATCATCGACGCGACCACCTATATGCCGCCAGATATCATCGGCCCCGACGTCAAGCTCGTTCGCCGGCCCGCCGGCGAACATATCGACGCGCTGATGAGCCAGCTTCGCGCGATTCAAGAAGGAGGGGACCGATGAGCGACTGTCCGCGATGCCGCACGGCGGAGATCCGCACCGAATATCAGGGCCGCGAAGGCAAGCAGGTGGTGTGGACGGTACTGCACTGCATGCGATGCTCGTTCACGTGGCGGGACATCGAGCCGCCTGACACGACGGTGCCCGAGAAGCGCGACCCGTTCTTCAACCTGAATCCCGACGAGATCGAGAAGTTCCCGGTCGTCCTGCCGCCGTCGAACTAACGCGGCGGCGTCATCGGGCGCCGATCTCTAGAGTTCCATTGGGTCGCGGAAGTGAGCGTGGAAAATCCGCGATCGATGCTCCAGCAGGATCGGATCCAGCGCTGCCTTGACGATCGGGTCGGCCACCACAAAGGACGGACGCCGCTCGTCGGGCATCGGGCAATGTTCCTTAGGCAGCGGGTCCAGCAGATTCGCAAACGCGGTCCAGTAGATATCCAACGCGCTCAAAGTGTCGCCGACGAAATAATGCGCCCCGCGTGAGTATTGCGACTTGAGTTGCGTGGACAGGGCGGTCAGCGAGTCGGCGAGCTGCCGGCCGGCCGCCGCCACGGCATCTTCGTTGTAGCGGTACTTGGCACCCATCCGTTGGAACCCGGGCGGGGGATTGCCGCTTGCGAAGGCAGGCGCGAAAATCTGCAGGCGGCGGTTCCAGCCGATTCCTTTCTCTCCGCAGATTTCATTTGACAGGCCAATCATAAGCGCGCGCTCAGTGGCCTTGGCGGGGATCAACGCGGGCTCGGGCGCGAGCCTCTCAGCCAGGTACAGAATATCGATCCAGCGGTTGATCGGTTTTTCCTTCGCCCAAGCGACGATCGGCGCGCTGGCCTCGCCACTCCACGCCACGACGTGCTCGTTCGCCTCGCCTCCAAGCCAGGGCGCGGCGATGTAATCCAGCCCTTTGACCTCGAAGATGGTCTTGGCGGCCTGACCCCACGGACTCGGCATGCCCTTGACCATGACAATACGCAAGCCGGGATGTCCCACGACTTCTTCAAAACTGTGATATTCGAGCACGAAGTTCTCCTCCATCGCGAGGGCGCGATTCGCTGGTCACCAGCAGAGCGGGCGAATTACAGCGGCCAACTACAGCGGCCAACTATAGTGGATTGATCGTGCGATGGCCCCATACGCTGGTGAGCGTATTCATCACGACCTTCCACGTACTCTCGTCGATTTCGCGGCCGCCGTAGCCGTATTCGACGGCGAATCCCGATGGCGTCTTCAGGTAGAATGAAATCATCAGGTCGTTGGCGTGGCGGCCGATCGAAGAGACCAGCGGCAACTCGCGATCCATGCAGAGGTCGAAGGCCTCGCCGACCTCATCGATATTGTTCACCTGCAGCAGAAAGTGATTGAGCCGCTTTTCTCCGCGGCCGGAACCGAAGGCAATCGAATGGTGCCGCTGGTTGCATCGAAGAAAGATCATATGGGAGCTGATGCCGATGCGGCGCGAGCGATTATCCGACGGAATCGCGACGTCGGTAAGCCGCATGCCGAGCGCGTTCATGTAGAAATCGGCGCTGCGCTCGACGTCATCGACGCGGACGACCAGATGGCCCGCGCCGAAATCCTCGCCGGTATAAAACCCAGCAATCGCGCGGGGCGAATGAAACGGATTGTTCGGCTTGAGCGGACCGAAGTAAGCCTCCGACGGGATGCCGCTCGGGTCCTTGAACTTGATTAGCCGGTAGACGGAGCGGCGCGCTGCGTCATCGAGGGTGCCGGCTTCGACTCGGACGCCCCATGCCGTCAACTGCGAGGCGAGTTCATCGAGCGCGCGATCGTTCTCGACTTCCCATCCGACCAGCGTCAAATCGTCTGACGGGTCGGAATGTATCCAGATGCGATGGTGATACTCGTCCATCCGCAGATAGATCGACCCGTCCTCGCCGCGCTCGCCGATCTGCAGGCCGAGGATTTCGGTTGCAAAGCGCTCCCACACCTCGAGATTACTGACCCCTAAACCGTAGTAGCCGAGCTGCTTTACCGCTGTCGCCATCGTGAATCTCCCTTGCGGCTAGTCCCCATACCGCGAATCTTATTGCCGCCTGCTTACTTCATGAAGCGGTTTATATCAGTAGGATTTATCAGGTCGGCCGCCGTCCATCCATCGAGGTCATATTCGGCCAGGCACTTCTCGGCGAACTGTTTGAGCTCGTCGGCCTTGCCGATCTCAATCGAGAGCATCAGGTTCTCGAACCGGGTGGTGTCGTGATTGCCGGCATAATTGAGCTCATAAAGCTCGTGGCGCGCGCCGAATTCGCTGCCGATGCTATCCCACAGCAGCTTCAGCACCTTGACCCGGTTGACCGAATCGTAACCGCCTGAACCGCGGATAAAGCGGTCGATCAGCGGGCGGAGATCCGGATTCTTGAAATCGGCCGCATGCGAATTGAGATAAATGAGGGCGCTCGAGAAGGTCTGCTCGATAAGCTGCCTGATACGCGAATAGGCGACAGCGCCTAGCGTTCGGTAGCTGGTGCCGTAAAGTGTGTTGGGCAGGACGGTGTCGCCGACCCACGGCTCGCACGCGCGGATCATCCCGTCGGTCAGCCCCCAGAAAAGCGAGCGCCACGCCATTATCTCGCCGAGCCAGATCTGAGAGTTGCGGACGCTGTCCTGGCCGGTCGCCTCGGCGGCCTTCAGCAGCACGCCCATAATGAAGTCGAGCTTGACGGCGAGACGAGTGCATCCTTGCAACGCAAAGCGAGGGACGAAGCCGGATTTCGGAAAGAAGTGGTTGGCACGCTCGACGTCGCGATAGACGAAGACGTTCTCCCACGGGATCAGAACCTTGTCGAGAATGAAGACGGCGTCGTTCTCGTCGAAGCGGCTCGACAGCGGATAGTCGAACGGACTGCCGACGGTCTCGGCGGCGAGCTCGTAGGAAGTCCGGCAGATGAGCTTCACGCCGGGGCTGTTCATCGGGATCATCGCGAACAGCGCCATATCGGGCCGGTTGAGCGGCGTCACGCCGTTGTAGCCGATGAAATTGTAATGCGTCAGCGCCGATCCAGTGGCGACGACCTTGGCGCCGCTGGCGATCACTCCGGCGTCGGTCTCTTTTTCGACGCGCACGTAAACGTCGGCGACCTCGTCAGGCGGCCGCGCTCGATCGACGGGCGGATTGACGATTGCGTGATTCATGAACAGGCAACGCTCTTGTGCCCGCTTGTACCATGCGATCGCGTTGGCCTCGAATGGCTTGTAATAGGCCGAGTTCGCGCCGAGCGTGCCGAGAAAACTGGCCTTGTAATCGGGCGAGCGGCCCATCCATCCGTAGGTCAGGCGCGCCCATTCGGCGATTGCGTCGCGCGTCTTCAGGAGCTCGTCGGCATTGCGATCGACGCGGAAAAATCGATGGGTAAAACCGCCATTGCCGGTATCGGTCTCGGTCGTAAGAACTTTTTGTTTTTCGGGATCGTGCAGCGCGTCGTAAAGCCGCGCGAGCATGCGGGCGGCGTTGCGGAAGCCAGGATGAGTCGTGACGTCTTTTACGCGCTCGCCGTAAATCCAGACTTCGCGGCCGTCGCGCAGACTCTCGAGATATTCGGCGCCGGTGAAAGGTCTGACACTCGAGTTCTCGGTGACCGCCATACTGATCAACCTCTTCCTCTTCCTTCCTCGCCGCGGCAACTTCCAAAGCCGGCGCGGCAGCTCGATTTTGATGCCAAACCCACTCATTCGGCAAGAAATCGCCGTAATCGATCTATGTTTCCCGCGACCCGATGCCCACTGTCGCAGGCCCGCCGATTCACGTTATCTTTACGCGATGTCGCTCGACTACCAGGGAAGCGCCGGCGCCAAACATTCGGCGAGCACAATAGAACTCGTTATCTTCGACGCCGATGGGGTTCTGTTCGACTCCGGCGAGTCGAATACGGCTTATTACAACGCGATTTTCGCCGAGATCGGCGAGCCGCCGCTGAGTCCCGAAGAGGAGCGCAACGGCGTTTTTCACGCGACCAGCCGGATGTTTGCCGATCGTGCGGCCGGGGATCACGTCAAGCTCGCCCGCATGAAGGAAGTCGCCCGCAACCTCGATTCGCAGCTTTTTTTCAACATGCTTCGACCGCCGTTCGAGTTGCGTCCGTTCATGCTCGAACTTAAGCAGCGCTATCGGCTCGGACTCGCGACAAATCGATCGACCACGGTGCCCGGTCTGGTCACTCACCTCGATCTCGATGGCATTTTCGATGCGATTGCGAGCGCCTACGACAAGGTTCAGCCGAAGCCGGCCCCCGATATCGTCAAGCTGTGCGTCGAACGCGCTGGAACCGTATGCGAGCGGGCGGTTTACGTCGGCGATAGCCCGACCGATCTCGAGGCGGCCGAGGGCGCCGGCACGGATTTCATCGGAATCGGCGACCGCGTGCGCCATCGCAACTTCATCGGGAATCTCGGCGAGTTGCCCGCCGCGCTCGAACGGATAGCGGTTGGGCGCGGATAGCGCCCAGTTACATCAGCATCTCGATCAAATTCGGCCCCGGCTCCTTCAGCGCTTTGGAGAACTCACGCGCGAGCGCTTCGCAATTATCGACGCGCACGCCCGGAACTCCCATACCGCGCGCTAGATCGGTCCAGTTGATCTCCGGATTATCGAGCCGCGTCAGCGACCGCGCCATCGGGCCGGGCTCTTTGATTCCCGCTCGCGCAAGTTCGACCTGCAGGATCCGATAGGCGCGGTTGTTGCAAATCACCGACGTGATATTGAGACCCTCGCGCGCGTTGGTCCATAGCGCCTGCACCGTGTACATGCCGCCGCCGTCGGCCTGAAACGCGATCACTTTCCGATCCGGACATGCGACTGCCGCGCCGGTCGCGCACGGCAAGCCCTGTCCGATCGCGCCGCCGGTCAGCGCAAGGTACGTATGGGGCCGGGCGCCGGCCGAAGCGCCGAACGCCGAAAATCCGGTCGTTGCGGCCTCATCCATCAATATTGCGTTTTCCGGAATCAATGCGCCCAGCACTGCGCCGATATTTGCCCCCGTCAGCGAGCCGGTCGGAATCGAGGGTTGCTCGATTGCCGCGATCGAGGCCGACTTCGGCGCGCCCACCGCGTCGGCGAGCGCTTCCAGCGCGGCGACTACGTCCTGCTCGGGCTCGGCCAACCCTGCAACCGCGAAGGCGTCGGGAACGAGCACGCTCGGCAGATTCGGATAGCCGAAAAATGCGACCGGCTTCGGCGCCCCCGCGATTACCATCGAATCGAACGGCGCCAACGCTTCGAGCGCCTGCTCGGGAAAGTAGGGCAGCCGCGGCACGAACGGCTGGTCCGATCCTCGTTCGAGCCGGGCCGGAAAGGTTTCGCACATCAGAAAGCATCCGGTCTTCGCGGCGATTCGCGCCGCCGCCCGCAGGCCGTTTGCGCGCAACCCCAATCCGCCCAAAAAGAGCACTGCCTTAGCGCCCCGGCCCAATATTGCGGCCGCGTTGGAGACCGCCGCGCCGGAGACGGTCGGCAGCGAAGGAATCGGCATCGGACTATGCGCGCTGTCAGCGGGATCCCACTGAGCATCCGCCGGCACCGTCAGCGTAGCGATACGGCCGGGATAGCGCCCCGCCGCAGCGATCGCCGCGGCCGTATCGCGCGCGACCATCCGCGCTGACGACGAGGAGCGGTACCATCCGGAGACCGGCCGGGCGAGCGAAGCGATATCGCTGGTCAGCGGCGCATCGTAGCCGTGATGCCACGTCGCATGGTCACCGATCACGCTCAGCACTGCCGATCGGGCGCGCCGCGCGTTATGGAAGTTCGCGATACTGTTGGCGAAGCCGGGGCCGAGGTGGAGCAGCGTCATCGCGGGCGATTCGTGCATACGGGCATAACCGTCGGCAGCGCCGGAGCATACGCCTTCGAACAGCGCCAGCACGCAGCGGATTCCCTCGGTCGTATCGAGCGCCGCGACCAGCGGCATTTCGGTGGTGCCGGGATTGGCGAAACATACGCTCACACCGCAATCGAGCGCGGTGCGAATCAGGCTTTCAGCGCCGTTCATTCATCTACTCCCACACATAAGGTTGCGCGGCGTCGGACGGACACGCGCATCGTCGTTATCGTTTCAGATACGTGATGGCGCCCGCCGTGTCCATCCATCAGTCGGAAGAGCCGATCGAACTCCGTAAATCCCAACGTCAGTTCGCTGTTTCGCATGTCAGACCGGATACTCCGGACGTATGTCAACGGTTGTCATCGGTGGATGAAAGCCTGTATCCCATGGCGATGGCTACCACCACCTATCGCAAGCCTAATTATCCGGCGGCGTTACGGATGGCTCGCATAGCGTTCGAGCTGCAATCGAAACCCTACGGATGGGCGCTGGCCGATATCGAGCGTGAACTCGGAATTTCCGAGCGCACGCTCAAGCGCTATCTTGCCGCGGCACAGGGCGTGCTGGTCGATCGATCGGGCCGTCCTTACTTCGAGGTCGTCGCGTACGGCGATCGACCCAAGCTGCGAATTCCCGCGCAGCGCAAAGCCGCCGATTCGACCGCATTGCAGGCGGTCTCGTTGTTTTTCACATTGACGATTCTCCGGTTTCTCGAAGGGACGGTGCTCAAGGCTGGAATCGAGGATTTGTGGGAAAATATCGCCAAAAGCATGCCCGCATTCGAGCGCGCCGATATGGGCGCGCTGGAGCGGAAATTTTTCGCGATCAACCTGGCGCCCAAGGATTACCGCGGCCTCGATCACCTGCTCGACCCGATCATGCACGGCCTGATTCGCGAGTATCGCCTGCGCATCGACTATACGACCGGAAACGTCCATGAAATCGATCCCTACACTCTCGTCGCCTACCGCGGCGGCCTGTACCTAATCGGCAGGACACAGGTTAACAGGCGGATCATCACGATGGCGGTCGAGCGGATGCGCCAGGTCGAGTTGCTCATGAACGAGGATGGCACCTTCCAGAAGTTCGCCTACCCGGCAACTTTCCGGCCGGACCGCTTTACGGAAGGCGCCTTTGGAATATTCGTCGAGGAAGAACCGGCCGCGGTCGAACTCCTGATCCGCAACGCGGAGACCGAAACCTACCTGCGCGCGCGCAGTATCCATCCGACCCAGCGCTTCACCAAAAGGCGCGACGGCGTGACGGTGCTGTCGATGACCGTCCATGGGACCACCGAGCTGCGCAACTGGATCCTCGGCTTCGGTCCGTGGCTGGAAGTGCTGAAGCCGCCGGCCCTGCGCGAGGAGATCGCGGGACTGCTGCGTGCGGCCGCGCGAAACTACCGGACCGCGCCCGGCGCGAATTGATGATTGACAACCGTTGTCCGTCGGTCGCGCTACGATCGCACGATGGAAACCGAACGGAAGCGAATCGCGCGAAATCGGGGGCGGCTCCATCTCGTAAAATGCGGCTGGTGCGGTCTCGCGATGAGCTGCTGTTGCTACTTCGACCACAGCCGCGAAAAACAAAAAGATGAAAAGGTGCATCCGATGGTCATGTGCCCGCGATGCCAGGTCACGGAATTTCTCAACCTGATCTTTACCGGGCGCGAGCGCCGGCGAAATAGCCGGAGCTCTCGAAAAAACCTGGAGACGGCGGAATGAGTCGGGCTAAGGCGTGGGAGCGGCGGGCAATGCCGGAGCCGCGGGAGTCGGCGGATTCGCCAGAGTTTGCGTGAGTTTGTTCAAGGCGTCGCGCAATTGATTAGCCTGCGCCGAATTGCCCTGCTGAATCAGTTGATTCTCGATTTGCTGAGTCTGCTGGGTGATCGAATTCAATTGGGCGGCGGAAGCGGCGGTCGCCGGACCGGCATTGGCGGTCTGATTCTGAATCGTGCTGAGATCTTTCTGAAACTGATCGAGCGCCGACTGCGCCGATACCGGCGGTGTCGTCGGCCCACCCGATGCTCCCGAACTACCAGCGGTGCCCGGACTAACAGCGGCGCCGGGACTTACCGAACCAGCCGGGGGTGCGGTGCTCATCGCGCCCATCATGCCGGAAAGACCGGTCGCGAGGCTCGAGATACTCTTGCTGGCGAGCAGGGCGGCGAGCTCCCGCTGGCTCGAGACGCCGGTTATTTTCGCCCCGGGATCGGCCGGCGGGCTGTTCGGATCGGTGTTGTAGATATCGATCGTCGGCGCGCCGGTATCGGTATGCAGCACCGCAATCGAGTCATGATGGACAGCACCGGCGAAATCGTTCTGCACGTCGAAGTCGACGTCGTAATCACCGTTGATCTTCGAGCTGGTGCCGGTCACCGATCCGATCGTCGTGCCGCCGTGCGTGACCGCCGAGCCCGCGGTGAGGCCGCCGGTCGTGTCGAGCTCGGTCGTGTAGGTGTTCGCCGACGGGCTGCAGGCCGCGAGAGCCGCCGACAAAAGCAGGGCCGCGCCGATTCGAGCCGCCGTCGCCAGGGGGAAACGCGAGAACATGACGGGCTACCTGAATGCCGGCATTACCTCGCGGGCGAAGAACTCGAGCGTTGCCGGAGTCGGCTCGTCACCGAAGCACATCGTAAGCAGCGTCACGCCGTTTTTCTCGCGCTCGCGGATTTGCTCGATCGCCTGGGCGGGCGTGCCCTTGATCGTGTTGCGCGCGAACTGCCGGAACTTCTTTTCCGCCACGACCCATTTTTCGGCGACTTCGGCCTCATTGCGGCCGACGCATACGAGAATCTGCTCGGAGATACTGATCGCTTTCGGATCGCGTCCGACGTCACGGCAGTGATTATGCAGCACTTCGACCTTGGCCGCCGACGCGCCGTAGGCCGCGGGGCAATTCCAGCGGTCCGCATACTTCGCGACGATTCGCAGCAGAACCTTTTCGCCGCCGCCGCCGATCGTGATCGGTGGGTAGGGCTTCTGGGTCGACTTTGGATTATTGGGCGCCTTGACGACGGAATAATGTTCGCCGGTGAAACTCGCGCCGGGCTCGGTGAACATTGCGCGAAGAATCTGCACGCTCTCGTCGAGCTGCTTCAGGCGCACGCCGATAGCGGGAAATTCGTAGCCATAGGCCTGGTACTCGGCGTCGAGCCAGCCGGCGCCGAGGCCGATTTCGAGCCGTCCGCCCGAAATATTGTCGATCGTCGCCAGCATCTTGGCGAGCAGGGCGGGATTGCGGAACGAGTTGCACAGGACCATTACGCCGAGCCGGATACGCTCGCTGCCCGTTGCCAGCGCGGCAAGGGTGGTCAGGCATTCCAACTGGTCGGAATCGACCGCTCGCGGCGAGAAGAAATGGTCGACCAGCCACCACGAATGGTACCCGAGGCGCTCGGCGGCTATCGTGCGCTCGAGAATATCGGCGTACTTGAGGCCTCCCTGCGGTGCGAAGACTCCGAATTCGATTCTGCTCGCCATCTGTATAACCCCTGGCACGTGATGATCGGTTCTGAGTCAGCATTTGGCCACGGCCACCGGACCGATTCAACCGTTGTTCGGACTGCGCCCGGATTCGGCGGCTTGGTCAATCGCGGATCAGGCGGCGTCCGAAGGTCGCGGGATACGAGGGACCGCCGTCGTATCGATCGGACGAATCAGCAGCGCGGCAAGCAGCGCCCACGCGCCAAACAGCAGTCCAACCACGCTCCAGATGGCAATCGGGCGGCCGCGACGCGCGGCAATCAGCACGGTCAGCGGCATCAGCGCCAGATCGATCGCGATCGAGGTCGCGATCATCTGGGCCGGCGGATCGTGGTGGCGCATCAGCGCGTAGCCCGACGCGTAGCCGAGAACAGTGGCAAGAGTTGTGACCGGGTTGCGCAACGGCGGCACCTTTATAATAGTTGGAGTATATGGCACGTCGTGACACAAGCAACCTGATCGACAAGCTTCGCCAGATGAGCGAAGAGGGAATTACCGGCTTTTTCAATGAGGTGATGGCCAGCGAGTCGCTGCGTCGCCGCCTGGGTCAAGCCGGTGAGCGGCTTACCGCTAACAAGCATGTCTTCGATCGCAACGTGGAGACGGTGCTGGATTTCATCAGCCTGCCGTCCAAGCGCGACGTTCGCGAGCTGAAGGCTAGAATCGATCACCTCAATTCCCAGTTCGCCAATTTGAGCATCAAGGTCGATAGGATGCTGGCCGACAGGAAGCCGGCGGCGCCACGACCTGCCGCTCCCCGCAAGAGCCGTTCATAGCAGCCTTCGCGTGAAGTGGATCCGAGCGGAGTCGATTATTCGCGCTCGGTCAGGCGCGCGGCGAATTCGGACAGGTCCTTGAGGCTGCGCGGCTCGGCGCCGAGGTCGGGCGCCGCGATGATCGCCGTGCCGGGCCCGACGACCTTTCGCAGTTCGAGCAGGGCGGCGTCCTCGCGGCGCTGAAGTGCCCGAAAATCACGCAGATTACGTGCGAGCTTGCGCCGGATAGCGGACGCGATGCCGTTGGTGAGAGCGGAGCGATCGGGCAGATCGAAGCCCACGCGGTTTACCACTACCGCGCCGACCGCGATTCCGGACGCTGCAAGGCTCGCGATAAACGGCTCAATTTGCAGGATCCGCTCAGGCTCGGCTGTCGTGATCACGACTGCGTGCGTCGTCTCTGCCTGCATCAGCGATCGCGCCCGTCCCGCTCGTTCCGCGAAACCCTGATACATCGACTCGAAGCTGACCAGCAGCCCGCGCAGGTCGCCCAGAATCCGCAAGCCGGTGATGCGATCAAATGCCGCCAGTATCGCACGGGTGGCCGCGTCGGCCATCGAGAGAAATCCACCGGACGGACCGAGCAGATTGAGGGCGCGGGAATTGAGCAGATCGAGCAGGCGGGTGGGAGCGTCGAGAAAGTCGATCGCTTCGCTCGCGGGCGGCGTATCGAGCACGACGAGGTCGTTCGACGCGTCGTCGTAAAGCTCGAGCAGCCGCTCGATCGCCATGTAGTCGGCGATGCCTGCAAGCGCCGTCGAGAGGTTGCGATAGATGCGATTATTAAGGATCGAGTCGCGCGTCGCGGCGTTCGGTGCATGGCGTTCGACCAACCGATCAAAGGTGTGCTTGGGATCTAGGCGCAGCGCGCGCAGCCGGGCGCCACGCGGCGCTCCGGCAATTTGAACATCCTGGGGGTCGGCGCGGTTGGCGTCGAGTCCGAGCGCATCGAGTAGCCGCGGCGCGGGATCGATCGTCATCACGTCAACAGCGCGACCGTTTCGCGCGGCGGCCACGCCGAGCGCGGCGCTGACGGTGGTCTTGCCGACGCCGCCGGGCCCGAGACAGATCACGAGTCGTCGCGACAGAATGCGCGCCAGGGCCGCGTTCATCGCCGGGTTGCCGGTCGTCATGGGCGCCTGATCTGCCGCTTGATGGCGACGGCCAGCATCGCCGCTTCGCGCCGGCCGATCGCGGGCCGGAAGAGCATCGGCAACTCGATAAAGTCGATCTTCTCGCGGGCGAGCGCGTCGCGCGTTTCGGCAGTGCGCCCGGCCATCGCGCGCCGCCGTCGCGCGAGCTCGCCGTGTCCCTTGAGCGGATTGATCCGGGCCATCTCGCGATCGTCAAAAAGGTCGTCTACCACGCAATTCAGAACCGCGCTTACATTGGTGATACCGAAACCGCGGACACGGTGGACGCTCTCGACCGCCTCGCGCAGGGCAGGCTCCTCGGGCGCGACGGTTACGATCACGCCAAAGCGATGGGGGTCGATAAGCATCCCTTCGATACCGCCGGCAAGACGGTTTAGCGTGCCGAACGGGGCCATGTCGCGCACGCCGCCTGCTACGCCCAGCAGTTCCAGCGCGCCGCCGCTCGAGGGCGCGTCGACCACCGCGTAGCGATCTTTGAGCGCCGCCTCGCCAGCGATCAGCCGCAGCCGTTCCATCGTCAGAAACGCTGCCAGGCCGGGCGCCGCCGCGCCGACGTAGCCGAAGCTGCGGCTGCGCAGCATCCGGCGCGAGATCGCCTTGAGCGGCACGAAGCGTTTGACGAATGCTTCAAGCTCGCCGCGTCCGGTGACGACAATTGATTCGAT
>Ga0302326_10011922_pt1 | contig 18629 bp, 20 predicted proteins | sample Palsa_T0_3_FD_202264 | JGI IMG/M metagenome (GOLD analysis project Ga0302326, IMG submission 202264) | Peat permafrost microbial communities from Stordalen Mire near Abisko, Sweden - Palsa_T0_3 | ecosystem: Environmental > Terrestrial > Soil > Palsa > Peat permafrost | place: Sweden: Abisko...
GTCCGCTGGGAGATGCCAGCGGATTTTGCGGGCCGTCCCGAGACGATTCGCAAAGGCGTGACGGACGACTGGTGCCGCGAGAATCTCGACCCCGTGCTCGCGCTGCTCGACCCGAATCTGATGACCTGCTTCGGCGAGGATTTCGGCCGGCTCGGCGACCTGACGGTAATCTGGCCGCTGCAGATCGAGCGGGGAATGAACCGGCGCACGCCGTTCGTGGTCGAGCTGCGCAACATCCCGTTCCGGCAGCAGGAGCAGGTTCTTTTCTATATCGCGGATCGGCTGCCGCGTTTCTTCGCCGGCGCCATGGATGCGCGCGGCAACGGCCAGTATCTCGCCGAAACTGCGATGCAGCGCTACGGCCAGCGAATCCGCCAGGTGATGCTGACGGTCGAATGGTACCGCGAGAACATGCCGCGTTTTCGCGCCGCATTCGAGGACGGCAATATAGAGATTCCGCGCGACGCCGACATCCTCGCCGACCATCGCATGCTCGTGATCGAAAAGGGCGTCGTCCACGTGGGTGATCGGCGCGAGCGCGACACCAACGGGCGTCCGCGCCACGGGGACTCAGCGATGGCCGCGGCGCTCGCGTACTTCGCTAGCCATCAGGATGTCGTCGAGTACGGTTACACCGGGGCGCGACGCGCGGCCAACTCCGGCGGGCCGTCGGCGATGCAAATGATGCCCGACCTGGCCGAGGATCGACCGCCGGGCGAACGGGCGCGTCCCTTCGGCGCTGGAGCGTGGTAGCGATGAAACTTTACGACGCATATGGGCGCGAGTTCGACGCGGCGCGGTTGCGCGACGAGCAGGCGACTCCGACTTTCGCTGGAATCCGCAACGTCTATGCCGCGATGCATCCCTCGGTCGGGCTCACGCCGCAGCGGCTCGCCGCGATTCTGCGCGAGGCCGAAAACGGCGACCCGTGGAACTACCTCGAACTCGCCGAAGAGATGGAAGAGAAGGATTTGCACTACCTGGCGGTGCTCTCGACGCGCAAGCAGGCGGTCGCGCAGCTCGAGCTGATCGTGCAGTCGGCATCCCACGACACCGAGGATGAAAAAGCGGCCGACCTGGTCCGCGAAATTCTCATCGATGGCACGATCGGCCTCGAGGGCGTGCTGTTCGGCATCCTCGACGCGATCGGCAAAGGATTTTCCGCGACCGAGATCATCTGGAACACGGAGGGCCGCACCTGGGTGCCCGAACGGCTGGCGTGGCGCGATCCGCGCTGGTTCATGTTCGACTGGGTGAGCGGCGAGCGGCTGCTGATGCGCACGCTCGACCCGCAGCAGGACGGCGAACCGCCACCGCCGCCGAGCGGGAGCCATTTTCGCGGCAACGGCGCTACCGACGCGATGGGCCGGCTGGCCGCGATGCAGCCGTTCACCACGCCGCTGTGGCCGTGCAAGTTTATCGTGCACGTGGCCGGCGCCAAGGCGGGTATCCCGATTCGCGGCGGGCTCGCGCGCGCGGCCGGATGGGCCTACCTCTTCAAGAACTATGCGTTGAAGGACTGGGTGACATTTACTGAAGTATTCGGCCAGCCGCTGCGAATTGGCAAGTACGGCCCCGGCGCGACGGACAATGACAAGCAGGTGCTGCTGAGCGCGGTCGCCAATATCGGCACCGACGCCGGCGCGATCATCCCGGATTCGATGATGATCGAATTTGCCGAGGCGCATCAGCAGGGCGGCGCCGACCTCTACCAGGGCTTCTGCGAGTACCTCGATCGGCAGGTCAGCAAGGCCGTGCTCGGCCAGACGTTGACGACCGAGATGCCGCGTGACGGCGGGGGATCGCGCGCCGCCGCGCAGGTTCACGATGCGGTGCGCCGCGACATCATGAGCTCCGACGCGCGCCGTCTTGCCGCCACGCTGACACGCGACCTGGTGCGGCCGATCGTCGATCTGAACTTCGGTCCGCGCCGGCGCTACCCGCGCATCGTCCTCGGCCTGCCCGACGACGCCGACGTCAGAAGCTTCGCCGATACGATCGCCGAACTGGCCGACCGCGGCCTGCGCGTCGGCCAGCGCACCGTGCTCGACAAGCTCGGTATCCCCGAGCCCTCGGCGGACGAGCCGGTGCTGTCACCGGCTCGCACGGCAGGGAATGCCGCGCCGGCGCTCAAATGACGCCGCCATATTGCTGACCGTGCCTACCCATTAGAGTCTTCCGCCGCCACCCCGCCCGCACTCCCGCCCCACAACGGGCGCGGCCCGCTCCGGAACTTCCGGAGCGGGCCGCGCTTCACGCCCTAATCATAATAATCTGCGGATTTCCGCAGATTTCCGAACCCTTACGGCAATGGGATCGCTTCCTCCGTGGGAGTCCAGAAAGTATGGCCATCGGGGCCGCCAGTCGGACTCGCGCCCAATACTGGTGCCGACAGATCTACCCGAATCAGGAACAGTGGGGTCGTCGAACCGGGATCCCATCCGTGGAAATTCGGATCCGTGTCGGCCTCGGCGTACATGAAGTTATGGCCCGAATCCACGGCCAGCGAGTTCGGATCGCCGATCATGCCAAGCTGCGTCTCGGTACCGGTGACCAGACCCATCGGAATGAGCGCCGCCGCGATCGTATAGGCCGAATTCGCGTCAGCAGTCGTGCCGCTTCCCGGCTGACCATTGTTGTCGGGTGCACCGGTGATCGGAGCCGTCGGCAGATGAATCAACTTGAAGTTCTGGCCAAATTCATCGCCAACCACGCCCTGATGGGTCGTGCAGTTGATCGCCGCCATTCCGCCCGGACCCTCGCCCAGCGGAGGAGCCGTGCCCAACCCCGGCACCGCCACGTTCAACGCAGTAGCCGGCGGAGTGGTGGTATCAAGCGTGGCGAAGTTGAACACCCAGCTATTGTCCGCACCCACCTCGTTGGTCAGCAGGAGGATATTGGTCGTGGGGTCGAATGCGTTGCCGTCCGTTGTCGCAAAAGCGTCAGAGAAGTTTTCTGACACCAGCGGCGTCGTCGTAAGTGGAACTATCGCGTTGGTACCGTCGCCCGAGATGAACATTATGCCTGTCGCGATATTGATCGAGAACGAATCGTAGAAACTCGGTGACACGGACGTGATGGTCGGATCCAACGTCGGCGGGCTGACGGAAGTGTCAAGAACGGCGAACTGATTATATCCGGCCACATACGCTTTGTTGACCGTGAAATCCTCGATAATACCACCGCGTGAAGGTTCGCCGGTGACGCCAGTAATCGCCAACGATCCCGTGACGGCCTGGGTGGTCGTGTCGATTTCGTAAACCTTAAGGTTCGTGCTGCTGTCGATTCCAAGTGCGAGGATCGTCTTGTTGTTTGGATTATAGGTCGCGCCCAGTCCCTGGACCGAACCGACCAGCGAGATCTCTTTGAGGATCGGGCTGGTAGCGCCCACCGTCAGATCGACCACGGCAAGCTGCGCGTTGCCGCTGCCGTCGAGAGTGTAAATCGGTACATAGGCGACATTCGCAACAGGATCGATCGCAAGAATCGCCTGGCCCGAGCATGCGGCCGGCGGAACGGCGGTTGGCGTGGGCGTCGCCGGGTGATGATGACCGCCGTTATCGACTGCCGAGCTGCCACCCGAGCATCCGTTGAGTATCGTCAAAAATCCTGCCGCTACTAATGCCAATAAGGTGACCGCCAGTCCGGCCATCTTTTGTGCGCGTGACTTACTTCCCCCAGCCATATAACCGCCTCCACGAGCTCACTGTTTCGATTTAGTTAACTGATTGTTGCTAGCGTTGATCGTGTCGCGTTTTAGCATCGGCAGATCAGGCAATCAAGAGAAATATTTACCTATCCTTACTTTTCTTGGCTGGTTTGTATTCTAAATTGACGCTGATTCCCGAACGAGCCGCGGACCATCAAGATCTTTGCCTGATCTCCCGATGTTCCGTGAGACGGAGCCGTCACGGCGTAAGAACATTTACTATCGGCTGATTAGGGCGCAGGCGTTACGGGAACAGAATCGCGGTGTGGCCGAAGCGGGCGTTGGCCATCGATGGAGTCGCCGTGAATACGGCCGTAGTTGGATCGTATAGCTCGGCCGAGGCCAGCGAACTCGCTGGGGTCGTCGCGCTCTCGCCGCCGGTAATCAGCACATCGCTCGAATCGACACCGCCGGTGAACAGGGTGGCGGTCTGGAACTGCCGCGGCGTGGTCATCGATCCGGTCGCCGTGAAGAGTCCGCCCGGGTTGTATAGCTCGGCTGCCGCCGTATCGACGCCCAGCAAAGTCTGTCCGCCCGCTAACAGGACCACGCCGCTATCGAGCAGCGTCGATGTGAACTCCATCCGAGTCGAGTTCATCGTGGGACCGGCCAGGAAGCTCGGGGGTGTGGTCGGGTCGTAAACCTCCGACGACGCGCTGACGCCGGCCGCCGTGTTCCCGCCCGCCATCAGGACTTCGCCCGCGAGCAGGCTGCCAGACGGAAAGATGGTCGCCGTATGGTAAAAGCGCGGCACCAGCATATTGGCGGAAACGGTAAAGCTCTTGTTGGTCGGACTGTAGATTTCGGCCGGCTGGACGATCGTCGTCTGCGCGGCGTTCGAATAGCCGCCGGCTATCAGCACCGTGCCGTCGTTGAGCAGCGTCGCGGTATAGGCGGCGCGGGCGAAGTTCATTTTGCCGGTGCTTTTGAAAGTGCCGGCCGAGGGACTGTAGATCTCGGCGGCCGAGAGCGGGTTGCCGCTGCTGTCGACGCCGCCGGCTATCAGCACGGTACCATCGTTGAGCAGGGTCGCGGTCGCGATGGAACGGGCGGTGACCATCTTGCCGGTGGTCGCGGTGAACTTCTGCGTGGCCTGGTTATACAGCTCGGCCGTGTTGAGCGCCGTACCGCTGGCCGTCTGACCACCGGCAATCAGGATAAGCCCGTTCTGCAGTTGTGTCGCGGTATGGAAGGCGCGCGCCGTCTTGAGCGATCCGGTCGTCGTGAACACCCCGGTCGTCGGATTGAACAGCTCCGCGACGGCGACCACCTGGCCGACATTGTTCATCCCGCCAACGATCAACACGTCGCCGGAAAGCACGCCGGGCGTCGCGGTTGCGGTGCTGGTCGGCGTCACGCTGCCGGTCGGCGTCACCTTGGAGCTGAAAAAGCCACCGCCGCCGCATCCGGATCCCAGCACCGTCACGAAAAAATAGGTAGCCAGCGCCAGCAGCGCGAAGCATGCGGCCTGGAACGGGATACGGGTGCGGCGCGGTTGTGTCACAGGATGGATTCGTTGGGTTGAGCTGGGCTTATGGGCTCGTTTTTAGCATAGATACAAACCATCAAGGAACCTTGCCGGATGATCCCGATCATCAGGGAACTCCCGGAGATGGAGCTCGCGTAAACCAACACGCATAATCGATTGAATTCTTCCGCGTCGATTCTTCCGCGATTCTGGCGGGCGGCAGCGTGGCATTGCGAGAATCACGAGGATAAAATATTCCTTCGCCAGCAAGGACGATTGCCGCGATCGTAACAACGATCGCAGACGTTCGTAAGGACGATCGACTGATGGATGCGTTGCGGACGGGGAGCATCGAGCGGCCTCCCGCTCCAATCGGAGCCGGGCGGCGGCCGCGCGTGATTCCGATTTTTCGCATGATTCTGAGGTTAAGTTGGACCGTCGCCGGTGCGCTATGCGTCGTCGCCATGACGCTCGCCGGATGCTCAACGGGACCGGGTGGCAGCCTGGGTCCGCTCAGCGGCCTCGGCAACTTCGGCGGACCGTCGCCGCAGCAGCAGGCGCAAAATATCGAGCCGATGCTGACGGCTGCCGGCTTTCGCACGATCACTCCGCAGAGCACCGAACATCAGACTCAGCTTGCGTCGCTGCCCGCGCTCAAGATGAATTACTACGTCAACGGCGACGGCCAGAGCCAATACTGGTACGCGGATCCTTCTTATTGCCACTGCATGTATCTCGGCGACGCGGCGGCTTATCAGCGCTATCAAAACGTCGCGCTGCAGAACCAGATGCTGGAGAGCCAGCAGCAGTCGCAGATGCAGCGGCAGCAGATGCAGCAGCAACAGATGATGGGGCCGCCGATGATGGGACCGCCAGTCGGCATCGGGATCGGCGGACCGGGCCTCGGGATCATCTTTTGATCGTGCGGCCGGGCATCTTGCACCGCGCGTCCTTCGATCACCACAATCGCCGATGAACTTCGACACGTTTATCGCGGCTTGCCGGGCGCAGTGGCCCGAGTTCGACGACCAGCGCCGGCTCGCGCGTTCGACCGCGCCGGTCGATCGGCGGCTCAAGCCTTGGCTCGGACGGGTCGAAGGCATGGCGACCGAAAACAAGCTGATGCTGCTCAACCTGGCGGTGGCTCATCTTGGCGCCGACGAGGTTTACGTCGAGGTCGGATGTTATCGGGGCCTGAGCCTCGTCGCGGCCGCCGACGGCAATCTCGATGCGCGCATTTTCGCGTGCGACAATTTTTCGCAGTTCACCGCGAGCGCCGAACTCCTGCGCAACACGATCGCGGCACACGCGGCGCCCGGCCAGATCGACTTTTCCGACATGGACTTCCGCCGCTTCCTCGAGCTCGCGCCGTGGCGTCCGCGTCGCGTCGGTGTCTACTTCTACGACGGCGGCCATTCGTTCGCCGATCAATACGAAGCGCTGAAATGGATAATGCCGTCGCTCGCCGATGACGCGCTGGTGATTGTTGACGACACCAACAAACGCAACGTGCGCGCGGCCAACCGCCTGTTCACGTCGCGGGCGCCCGGCTTCGTGCCGGTGCTCGACTTGCGCACGGGCCGCAACCATTCGCCGACATGGTGGAACGGCGTCCAGCTCTATCGCTTCCGGCGCGCGGCAGGCGCAAATAGAGCTCCGGCCGATGGTCTCGCCTACGTTATCCGCCGCCTCTTCTGGGACGACATTCTCCTGCGGTCGCGCCATGCCTACCGGGCCTACCGTTCGGATCTGAAGGCGCGTATCCGCCGCCGTCGTAAACGCCGTCGCGGTTGAACCAGCGTCGAAGTCTTCACTCTCTCCCTCGGCCGACTGAGCGTTCCGACGCGCAGCGAGCAGGCGAGTCCCGGAGCTGCGCCTCGCAGACTCGGCCACCTATCGGAGCCCCGTTAAAAGAAAGCCGGCGGACGGCCTTTCTGGTCATTCTGAGGCGCCGCGCCGAAGAATCCCTACGGACGGATGTTGATCGCGACGACGTGATAGTCATCGAAATCGTCATTCATTCATCGTCCGAAATAGTTCGGCACGCGAAATAGTCACTGAGTATTTGGCGGAGAATTCTCCGCGCGTCAAACTCGACGAAATTGTTCCCGCGAGCACCCTCGCGATTCTTATCGACTGTAAATCGCCAATCGCATCGACTCGTGCCAAGCTTTGATAATTTTATCCAAGACCTTTTTACCCATCTCAAAACTCAGTTGATAGTCCAGTCCGCCGATTTGTCGGCTGGGTGAAATGTTTCAGCCTTATTTCGGCTCCCTATAGCGCGCACACTGCGTGCAGGCTGAGACCAATGAGAAAACAAATTCAAGCTCAACAGGGTGAAATATTTCAGCCTTTTTTGTGATCAGGCATTCCCGCAAACTACGACCAAGCTAAGACGCATGAAAAACCATCCTCAATTTCTCACCGGACTTTCGATTTCCACTCAGGAAAATAACACCACTTCCGGAACCTCAGTATGAATCCAACGGCAAGTCCTTCAATTTCACGCACCGCCGCCATTGCCCATTTGAAGACGAAAGGGCCGGCCTCGGACACCGCAAGCTGGGCCTCGCAGGCGCCCAACGAGCCGCCCACCTGGGTCGAACTCATTCCGACCGGCTCGTTCCGCGGACGCGACGGCCGCGGACCGTTCCACGTGGTTGACCCGCAGGCGGTTATCACCGCGACCCAGGCGCTGCGGATGGACGCCGGCATTCCGATCGACTACGACCATGCGACCGATTTCGCCGCGCCCAACGGGCAACCCGCGCCGGCCGCCGGATGGATCAAGGAGCTCAAGCTTCACGCCGGTTCCATTTGGGGACGGGTCGAGTGGACCAGCGACGGCGCCGACGCGATCCGCACCCGCGAGTACCGCTATATTTCGCCGGTTTTCCAGTTCGCTCGCGACGGTGCGGTCGTCCGGCTCCTGCGCGCCGGCCTCACCAACAATCCCAACCTGTATCTGACCGCCATTTGTGCGGCGAACGACGAGGAAGGAGCTATGGACAGTATTCTGCTTGCCCAGTTGCGCGAGATGCTCGGCACGGGAGACGACGCGACCGCCGACGATGTTCTGGCGCGGATTCGCGAGTTGCTCGCCGGCGCAGACGATGACGACGACAACGATAGCGGAAATGGCGATGACAGCGACGACGGCAGCGATGTGGCGATTTCGCGCGGCGCCGATCCGGCCCGCTACGTCGCGATGGCGCAGTTCCAGCGTACTCTTACCGAACTCAATCAGCTTCGTGCCGAACGTGGCCGCGAGCGCGCCGAGAATTCGGTCGATGCCGCGCTGCGATCCGGCAAGCTGATTCCCGCGCAGCGTGAATGGGCTGTCTCTTACTGCCAGGCCGACAGCCGCGGCTTCGCCCAGTTCATCGGGCGCCAGCCAGCGATCCTCGGACCCGGCCGCGACCACGAATCGCCCCGCGAACAGGCGCCGCGCCGCGCAAAGGAACTGCTCACACCCGCCGAGACCGCAATCTGCAGCGCGCTGGGCGTACGGCCCGAAGATTTTCGCAAGCGCAGCGCAACCATTAGCGACTTTCTGAAGCTCAACAAGGTTTTCGACTAGAAGGAGAACTTAGATGGCGGCTCTTACCACTTCACGCAACACGCCTGAAATGGCCGATCTCGGCCGCATCCAGGTCTACCCGGTCGAGGCCAACACGATCGTTTACCTCGGCTCAATGGCCGCACTGAACGCGGCCGGCAACGCGGTGCCCGCCTCGAGCATCGCCGGACTCAAGCTGTCGGGCAGGGCTGAACGGGTCAGCAACGGCATCCCGGGCCAGGACGCGAACAACACCGGTGGCGTCGCCGGGGCGATCTCGGTCGTCTGTCGACGCGGCGTCTTCATGTACGCCGTCAACGACGGATCGATCGCCGCCGCCCAGGTTGGCGCGCTCGCATTCGCGGTCGATGACAACTCGGTCTCGGCGCACGATGGCACCATCACGCAGGTCACCTCGCAGGCGATCACCTTCGACGCCAGCACAGCGCCGCAGATCATGCCGCTCGGCCATTCGGGGATCGTCTGCGGCTCGATGGTGGTGAAGAACTCCGCCGGCACGGTGACCTATACCGAGAACACCGATTACGTCGTCGATTATGTCGCGGGACTGATCGCGCTTATAGGCGGCGCAATCGCACCCGCGGCCGCCGTCGCCGTGAGCTATCAATGGTCGAACCGCTCGCGGAGCGTGGCGGGCACGATCGTAAATCTCGATCCCAGCGGTCAGGCCTGGATCGATTTCACCCGCCAGGCAGTCGCGGCCGTTTAACGGCGCCATCGCCCCGCATCAGGAGAGTCTCATGGAAATTTCCCAGGCCAATTTAGTCTCGCTCTTCACCGGATTCGATGTTGTCTTCCAGCGCGGCTTCGAAAAACCGCCCTCGTATTACGAGCAGATCGCGACGGTGGTCCGATCGACCAGCCGCCAGAGCACCTATCCGTGGCTCGGCCGCACTACGCGCTTTCGCGAATGGCTCGGTGAGCGCGTTATCCAGGCCCTCGAAACCCACGCCTACACGATCGTCAACAAGAACTTCGAAGACACCATCGCGATCGATCGCAATGATATCGAAGACGATGTTTACGGTGTCTATGAGCCGATTATCGAGCAGCTCGGATGGGACACCAAGATGCATCCCGACATGCTGCTCTTCCAGATGATCAAGTCGGCGGTAACTACGCCATCAAGCGTGGTCGGATACGACGGCCAGCCGTTTTTCTCGGCGACGCATCCGGTCGGCCTGATGGGCGGATCGACGACCTCGGTCGCGAACGTCAATTCGAGCGGCACCGGATCGTGGTGGTTCCTGATCGACGCGGCGCGCGCGATTCGGCCCTTCATCTTCCAGCTTCGACGCGAATACGCAGTCACCAAAATGGACATGATGACCGATGAAGGCGTTTTCAACCGGCGCGAATTCCGCTACGGCGTCGACGGCCGGGCGAACACCGGGGTGGGTCTGTGGCAGCTTGCGTATGCGAGCAATCTGGACCTGAGCAATCCGGCCAACTACGGTGCGGCGCGCGCTGCGATGCGCGCGGTCACCACCGACGGCGGCCAGCCCTTCGGCGCGTTGTCGAGCCGCACCGGCACCTGCCTGCTCGTGCCGCCCGCGCTCGAAGAAGTCGCTCGCCAGCTCCTCAATTCCGAGTTCATGGCCGGCACGGGCGTGAGTGCCGGCGTCGCCACGACGAACATCTGGCGCAACAGCGCGGACCTGATAGTCAGCGAGTACCTGTCCTGATAATGGGCGATAAAACTGGCGTCGTGAAACACGGGCAGACGCGCCCGCCGGCGGAGAATCCTCGATGAGTTACGCGCAGCCACAGGACATGATCAATCGCTATCCCAACCGGGACCTGGTCCAGTTGACCAACGAGGATCCCACGGCGACCACCGTCAACACCGCCAGCCTCCAGCAGGCGCTCGATGACGCTTCGGCCGAGATCGACGGCTACCTCGAAGGCCGTTTCGCGCTACCGCTCGGCGATCCGCCGGCGGTGCTGAACCGGCTCTCCTCCGACGTCGCGATGTACCGGCTGCAGGCGCTGCGTCCGCTGCACGACATTGCCGATGCGCGCAAGCGTTATGAGGACGCCGTGACGTTCCTGCTCCAGGTCGCAAGCGGCGCCGTGACGCTCGGCCTTGCGGCTGACAATGCCGAGCCGCCGACGGCGCCCAACGCAGCCACGCTCAATGGACCGCCGCGGGTTTTCGATCGCTGCACTCTGAAGGGCTTCTAAGGAAACAATGGGCGTCGTACTCGACATACCGTGGGGCGGGCAGAGCTTCTCACCGCCAACCCCGCTCGACATCGCGACTATCGAGGGCGCGATCGTCGGTCAGTTGCAGACGCAGATTAGCGCGATCGAGATCGTTCACTATCCCGACCGCCCCGAGGCATACCGCATGGCGCATCGGGTCGGCGCGGCGCTGGTTTCGTATACCGGTTCGACCTACGGGGATCTGAACGACACGGGAGTGATCGTGCAGGATCGGCGGCTCGATTTCGAGGTGCGTCTGCTCGCCCGCGACCTCGGATGGGCCTACGGCGGGCCGGCCAGCGGCACCAGCCCGGGCGCCTATACGCTGCTCGAAGCAATTCGCGCCGCGCTGACCGGTTTCATCATTCCCGGATGCCGCAAGATCTATCCGGTGAAGGAACGGTTCGTCGAGCGCGACACGCAGGGTGGCGTCTTCATCTACGCGATCAACTTTGCGGTATGGACGGTCGCCGTCGAATCGCAACCCACGCCGAACTATCCGCTGTTCATCAAGGGCCTGGCGCTTGAGCAGGCGGGCCAGACGTCGGCGACTGCCACCGCAGCGGTGGTCTTCGCCTCGAACGATACGATCACGCTTGCCGCCGACAATGTGGCGAACCTTATCGTGATTGGCGCCGGCGATGTGACCTACATCCTCGGAACCGATTACACCCTCGACTCCGTCAACGGGATTATTACGCGGCTCGCAAGCGGTGCGATTGCTCCTGGAGCCGCCGTCAACATCGCGTACAGCTACGCGGACACGGTCAGCGTCGCCAGTGGCGACACGGCCCCGTTCAACACGTCCGGTAGCTGACCGGCCATCACAACCATGCGCCAACGGGCGCCCAGGAGTCGGACAGATGCCAGCGAATTTTCTTCACGGAGTCGAAACCACTGAGGTGACCTCGGGTCCGATCCCGGTCACCGTGGTTAAATCGGCGGTTATCGGACTTGTCGGCACGGCGCCCATCTGGAGCGTCACCGGCGCACCCGCGGTCAACACGCCAACGCTCGTCAGTTCGAGCGTCGATGCGGCAGCTTACGGGCCGCTCATCAAGGGCTACTCGATTCCCTATGCGATCGCAGCCATCCAGGCGCAGGGCGCCGGCCAGATAATCGTCATTAATGTTTTCGATCCGACTCGCCATACGAGCGCGATCGCCGCGATGCCTTATACGTTTTCGACCGGCGGCACGGTCAGACTCGGCCATATGGGCGTCACGATGGTGGTCGTGGGGAGTGACCCGTCGGGGACGACGTACACGGTCGGCACCGATTACACGGTCGATCCCGTCAACGGCATTCTGAGCATCGAGAGCGGCGGCCGAATCTCTGCTGGCGCCACGGTCCTCGTCGCGTTCGACTACGCCGATCCGACCAAGGTGATGGATTCCGACATCATCGGGGCGTTCACAAGCGGCGCATACTCCGGCATGCAGGCGTTCAAGACGACTTACGGCACGATGGGATTCTTTCCGAAGATTCTCATCGCGCCCGGCTACTCGCAGAACGCCGACGTGGCGAGCGCGCTCACCACGATGGCCATGACGCTGCGGGCGATCACTCTTGTCGATTCGCCGCCGAGCACGCCGGCCGCTACCGCGATTGCGAATCGCGGCGTCGCCGGCAACGCGTTCGATACCAGCTCGAGCCGCGTCGTCCTGTGCTATCCGCAGGAGACCTTCTTCGACACCGGCGTCGATCCCACGACCGGCCAGAGTGTGAATGTCAACGCGGTCGCACCGTTCTCGCAATGGGTGGCGGGAGCGATCGCAGCGAAGGACCTGGCCAAGGGCTATTGGTGGTCGCCGTCGAATACTCAGATTCAGGGCGCACTCGGCCCCGACGTCGCGCTGTACGCATCGATCATCGATCCGGCATCCGACGTCAACAACCTTAACGCGCAAGGTATCGTTACCGTCTTCAACAACTTCGGCACCGGACTGCTGGTGTGGGGCAACCGCTCGGCGTCCTATCCGACGAGCACGGCGCCCGACAATTTCATCAACGTCCGTCGGACGATGGACGTAATCGAGGAATCGGTCGAGCTGGCGATGCTGCAGTTTATCGATCAGCCGATCTCCAACGCTTTGATCACAGCGATTGTCGCAAGCATCAATTCGTTCGTCCGCACCCTGATTCAGCGCGGCGCGCTGGTGGCCGGGAGCGCAAGCTTCAATCCGGCCGAGAATCCGCCGAGCCAGGTGGCCGCCGGTCAGCTCGTCTTCGATATCGACGTGATGCCGCCGCCGCCGGCCGAACGAATCAGCTTCAACGTCACCATCGACATCAACCTGCTGCAGCAACTTGGCCAGACCAGTCCGCTTAACACCGGCAGTGTGCCGGCAGGCGCCTAGAAAATAAGGAGACCATCAGATGGATCTGTCGGTAAATCGCATCACTAACGCCAACGTTTATGTCGACGGCCTCGGGCTGCTCGGCCGCGCCGAAGAGATCGACGTCGCGCAGCCGCGCCACCTGATGGTCGATCACAAGGGTCTCGGGATGGCGGGCGTCGCCGAATTCTGGGCGGGCGTCGCCAAGCTCGAGTCGAAAATTAAATGGTCGTCGATCTATCCGGAAGCGCAGCTGATCGCGAACAGTCCCTTCCAGGCCCATTCGTTCCAGGTGATGGGCAGCCTCGAGCAGTACACGAGCCAGGGCCGCTCCGCCGAGCTGCCGCTGGTGTACCTGATGACGGGCATTTTCAAGGACGCCGGATCGCTCAGCTTCAAGTCGCATGAGAACGTCGACACCACGTCTGTCATCTCCGTTTACCATACGGAGCTGTACGTCGCGGGCGCGCAGATTTTCATGTACGACGTGATGGCCAATCTGTACGTCGTCGGCGGCGTCGACCAACTCTCCACCTTCCGATCGAACCTGGGCGAGTAGCGGAAACCATGCGACAGCATCATGACCCGCCAGCATCGGTCCGCCTCGGATCAGCCGCTAGAGCAAGGAGCGCAAATGGCAGTTGACACTTTCAGCGTCAACGGCGTGCCGATAAGCCCGATTGATCCGGCCGCCGAACGGGCGATCGTGCTGCCCTCAGGCCGTCGGGCGACGATCCGCCGCGGCTTCGGTCGCGACCTGATGCGTGCGCAGCGCGCCGCGCAATCGGCCGAGCCCGCCGCGATCATTTTCGCCCTGATCGCGGAGCTCGCCAAAATTGACGGCGCCCCGTTTCTCTATGAAGACGTCCTCGGCATGGATCTCGCCGACGTGATGATGCTTCAGGAGGAGGTAGTCGGCGGAAATTTTCCGGCGGCGGCGTCCCCCACGCCGCCGTTCTCGCCGGACTCGTCAGCTTCGGTTTCGGATTCTCGGAACTAGCCGCGATGACGATCGGCGAACTGACTTTCTGGATCGACGCCTCTGCGCGCTACGTCCGCTCGGAGAGCAACGCCGACGCGGTTGGGGGCAACGACGACGCTTCGAGGCGGCGCTGAAGGATCGCACGATTTCTGAATGGTAAAGCGATGATGAGCACCCGAATTTTTATCGGCAACCTGAGCTTCGCGATGGACGACGAAGCGCTGCGCGGAACTCTCTCGCGGCTCAGCAGCGTCACTGACGAGAAGATCGCCAGCGCCGAAGTCATCCATGATGGCGATACCGGCCATTCGCGCGGTTTTGCGATCGTCGAGCTGGCCGGCGCCGGCGATGCCCGTCAGATGATTGGCGATCTCGACGGCGTCCAGGTGATGGGCCGCACGTTGCGCGTTCAGCTGGCGCGTCCGTCGCAGAGTCGTCGCTCTTCGGGCGATGTGCGGGCAAAGAGGCGCGCATGAGCGCGCGCGGAAAATACACAGGCCGGCTGACCGGCGCTATCGGACAATGGTCACGCGGGGTAAGTCAGATCGGTTCACGCGCTGCGCAAGCGGCTCGTTTCGCAGGTGCGATGACGGGTCGGACGATGCTGCGTCAGATAGCTCCGATTCCCTCCCGCCTGGGCGCATCCGCCGCAATCGCCGGTCAGACGGCTCAAGCGGGGCGCGGGCGGACCTCGATGGACGCTGCGGAGCGCGCGGCCGGCACGCTTCGAGCAGCCGGTAACGCAGCGAGCGCCGCCCAGTCGAAGGTCGCGGCGAGGCGTCAGTGGCAGGCCGCGCCGGTCAACGATAAATCGAGCGAGAACAGTTCACGATCAGCACGCCGCTTCAACGATAACCTGCTGGCCGTCGGGAGCCGGGGCCTATCTATGCCACGAGTGTCATTCGGCTCCGCAGGCTCCCGGACATCTTCGGTCGGATCCGTCGACTCGCGCTATGGCATCGGCGCGGCTCGCGAGGCGGTTCGCAAATTCGCTTCTCCCGACGGCGGATCCCGGAGCCGCGGCGCAGACATATCCAGCTTCGCCCGCGCCGCTGAATCGATCGGTTCCTTAGGACGACCCATCGGTACTGGCTCGGTCGCCGGAGCCTCGTATGCTTTCCACGTCAGCAATCTAAACTCAGCCGCCGCGGATCTCGGTCCCGCACAGGCATCGCGGCAATCCGGGCCCATCTTCGAGGCGAGCTCAACGGACGGTTCGCAGCAATTCGCGCCAGGATCGGCATCAACTCCGTTCAATCGCGCTGTAGTCACCGGCTCTTCCATTCGAACGGCTTCACTTTCTGCGATTGCCTCACCCGCCGGCGGCCGTCTCGCGATCGCGGCCAGTCCAATTGAATTTGCACCGTTGCGCCTCACCGATCCTGTCGCAGGTGGTCGAGGGAGCGGCACTGCGGCCGGAATCATCGTTAATTCCTCGCCGACAATAATCATTCAAAACGGCGAGCCGGGACAGATCGGTGACGCCGTAATCGACGCACTAAGGAACCATCGTGCAGAGCTTTACGAAGAAATCTACCAAGAGGCGCGCCGGCGCCTGCGGTCGGACTTCTGATGCCCGCGGCGATTTTCGAGTATCGAGGTAATGATGTTTGCCATTCTTGGTGAGATTGAGTTTGCCGTGTTGGGTTCTCCCGAACGGTTCGACTCGCGCCGCACGTACACCTATGCGGAGCATCAGGTGGTCGAGGATCGGCCACATCTGCAATGGATATCCGACGGCCTCGAAACGATCACCCTCGAATTGCTTATGCACGCGTCGTTCACAGATCCCGGCGCGCAGCTCGCAGCCTTGCAGGCCGCGGGCGACGACCATCAGGCGCGCGCACTCGTCTTCGGCAGTGGGGAACATCGCGGCTACTTCGTCCTGACCGCGCTCGGGGTGCATTCGCGCCAACTCGATGCGAACGGATACCCCATTGCAATTTTTGTGCGTGTCGAACTTAAAGAGTGGGCGATCGCTGAAGAACTCGCGGCGGCCGCGACGTTGATACCGCAAACCACGCCTCTTGCTGTCGCCCAATTGGCGCCCGGCTCCACTGCGCTTATCGCCGCGCAGACGTCGCCGGCGTCTTCTCTCGCGGGTGTGTCGGCCGTACTTTCGAGTCCGTTTCCCTCGGGCCCGGCTGGTCCGTCAATGCAGGCGGGCGACGTGCCGATTAGTCAGATCGTGCGGAGTGCAAACTAACTATCCATCCGATGATGGCAAAGGCCCGCGAAGACTCAATGAGCACAGCAACTTACATCGAACATATGACCACCGCGGGCGAGCGATGGGACCTTCTGGCATGGGTCTACTACGGCGACCCAACGCTCTATTCGTCGATAGTGATGGCGAATCCGTCGGTACCGATCGAGCCTGTATTCGAGGCTGGGATCTCGATCCTGATCCCGATTCTACAAACGAGCAGCGTCATGACGCGCGACCTGCCGCCCTGGAAAACGGCGACCATCGCCTGACGCCGGCCGAGCCATTTTAATGTCTGAAACCAATGCCACGACGACAGCTCTTGCCTATCCGGTCCGAACACCGGGCTGGATGCTTTCTTACACCGGTACGGACATCAGTGCTGATATTTCCCGGATGGTCGTAAATATCACCTATACCGACCAACTCGGCGGACGCGCGGGCGAAATCGAAGTCGATCTCGAAGACAGCGCAAAGCGGTGGCAAGGGCCCTGGTATCCCGCCCTCGGCGACTCGGTGAGCCTCTGGATCGGATATGCGGGCGAACAGCTTCTACCCTGTGGCGATTTTCAGATCGATCAACTCGAACTGAGCGGACCGCCCGACGTGTTTCACATGAAATGTCTGGCCGCCTGGGTCACACCGGCCCTGCGCACGCCCACCAGCGCCGCCTACGAAAATCAGAATCTAGCCCAGATCACGACGACGGTGGCTGCGCGCCACGGACTAAGCGTGCTGAGCCAGCCGGCGGCCCTGAACCCGGTCTTCGCAAGAATAACGCAACGGCAGGAGGGCGACGCCGCATTTCTCAAACGGATAGCCGGCACGCATGGCTACGAATTCACGGTGCGCGGCAGCCAGGTGATCTTTTACGCGCGCACCGCGCTTGAATCGCAGGTACCGGTAATGGCTATCGGCCGTAGCGATGTGGAACGTTTCTCATTTGAAAATCTCACTCGTCGGATTTATCGCGGCGCACAGGTCAGCTATCAGGATCCTGCGAGCCGTCAACTCATCAGCCAGTCCGTCAAAGCCGCTGACGTTGCGACCGGCGATACGCTCAAGTTGACGCGCCGATGCGAAAACGGGCAGCAGGCGATGCTCCGCGCGCAGGCAGCGCTCGATGACGCCAACCGGCGAATGTTCGGCACGCGCCTCACGCTGCCCGGCACGACTGTGCTCTGCGCTGGTAGCACGGTCGCTCTGAACGGCTTCGGCGACACATTCGATACGACCTATCTCATCGAGGTCGCGCGCCATCGGCTCGATCGCTCGCACGGTTATCGCACGGACATCGAGGCTCGCCATGTTGCATCATGAGGGCGCGCCGCTGATTCCACTGCGGGTCGGCATCGTCAGCGATTCCAATCCGGACAACGCGACCGTACGCGTGACGTTTCCGGACCGCGATCAATTGATTAGCTACTGGCTTCCCATTGTCGTCCCAAAGACCCAGAACGACAAGTTCTACTGGATGCCCGACGTCGGCGAGCAGGTCGTCTGCCTGATGGACGAACACGACGAAGCTGGCGCCGTGCTCGGCGCGATCTATTCGACAGTGGACAAGCCCCCGGTCGCGAGCGCCGATAAATGGCACGTAACGATCAAGGATGGCGCAACCTTTGAATACGATCGCGCCGCCCACACGCTCGCCCTGGCGCTGCCGTCGGGCGCGGTGTTCTCGCTCACCGCTAATGGCGCCGTGATCGCGATCGACACATCGGGGAATATCACGATAACCGGCGCCTCGATCGCGCTGGCCGGGGGCGGCCCAAAGGTCGCGCGCGTCGGCGACAGCGTCACCTGCCCGGCCGGTACTGGAACGATTACAACCGGAAGTTCCAAGGTGACGAGTGGCTAATCGAAGAACAGCTATTGAGCGGTCGAGGCGAGAAATGCGTGGAGACGACAGTACCCGTGAGATCATCTGTCCGATCGACTCGACCTTAAGACTAAGCGTAGCGGAGCCGAGCAAACGAGTCCGCGAGGTGCGTAGAAACGCCAGGCGAAGCGTAGCGGAGCCGAGCAAACGAGTCTGCGAGGTGCGTGGAAACGCCAGGCGAAGCGTAGCGGAGCCGAGCAAACGAGTCTGCGAGGTGCGTGGAAACGCTAGGCGAAGCAGAGCGGAGCCGAGCAA
>Ga0302326_10011924_pt1 | contig 18628 bp, 17 predicted proteins | sample Palsa_T0_3_FD_202264 | JGI IMG/M metagenome (GOLD analysis project Ga0302326, IMG submission 202264) | Peat permafrost microbial communities from Stordalen Mire near Abisko, Sweden - Palsa_T0_3 | ecosystem: Environmental > Terrestrial > Soil > Palsa > Peat permafrost | place: Sweden: Abisko...
TCGCTTCTTTTCAGCGGTCAAATTCCGGATGCGTTTGGCGGCTCACTTGCTTTGTATGAAGTGTCGCGAGCAGCAAAACGTAAACAAATAACGAAGAGAGGTTTTAATGGCAAGCCCAGTAAAAGACAAAAAGTCTGCGCCGCTACCGGCGCCCAACAGTGATTTCTATGAACTCGTCGAAACACTGCCGGCCGAAGAGTTGGCGATCGTGAAACAAGTGCGCACTTTCATGGAGACGAAGATCGCACCCATTATCACCAAGTACTGGGTCGAAGATGCTTTCCCATTCGAAATCCTGCCGGCGCTGAAAGAACTCAACATTGGCGGCGTCGCCATGCAGGGATATGGCTGCAGAGGCGGAAGTGCGCAGCTATTTGGGTTGATCGCAATGGAGATGGCGCGCTTCGACTCGTCGATCGCGACATTCTTCGGCGTGCACAACGGATTGGCAATGGGCTCGATCTACCTTGGCGGGTCGGAAGAACAAAAGCAGAAATGGCTGCCGCCAATGGCTCGGTGGGAGAAAATTGGCTGTTTCGGCCTGACTGAACCGCTGGTTGGTTCGGGTACCTCGGGCGGAATGTTGACGACTGCCAAGCGGGATGGCGACACCTGGACTCTCAATGGTCAGAAGAAATGGATCGGCAACTCCCCGTGGTGCGACATATCCATTATTTGGGCGCGCGACCTAGCGGACAACCAAGTCAAAGCGTTCATCTTGGAAAACAAGACCACGCCTGGCTTCAAAGTAGAAAAAATCCAGAACAAAATCGCCCTCAAAGTAGTCCAAAACGGGCTGATCACGATGGAAAACTGCCGCATACCGGAAGCGAACCGTTTGCAACAAGATCAGTCGTTCCGCGATACCGCGCGAGTTTTGAAGATGACGCGCTTCATGGTTGGCTGGGAGGCGACTGGATGCGCCATGGGCGCCTACGAGAACGCGCTCAAATACTGCCTGGAACGCCAGCAGTTTGGAAAGCCGATCGCTTCGTTCCAGATGGTGCAAGACCTCCTAGCCAAGATGATTGCCAACATTACAGCATCGCAATGCCTCTTGGTTCGCATGGGCCAATTGCAGGCCCAAGGCAAGATGACCGATGCGCATGCTTCGCTCGCCAAAGCATTCACCACTGCCAAGTGCCGCGAGACGGTCGCGTGGGCGCGCGAGCTTTTGGGCGGCAACGGCATCGCTGCCGACTACAACGTGGGCCGTTTCTTTGCCGATGCGGAAGCGCTCTACTCCTACGAGGGCACCTTCCAGATACAGAACCTGATTCTGGGCAAAGCCATAACGGGCTTCAGCGCCTTCGTATAACGGAAGGGAAGCGAACTGCAGTTTCCTATTCAACCTGCCTTGCCACAACCGAAGTAAGAATGAATAAGGAGCGAAGAAAATTCATGACCGTTAATTCTTCTAAATGGGAAGTCAAAAAAGCCACCGCAAAGGCCAAGACGGCCCGCTTGTTCTTTCTCAGCGCGAGCAGCGGCCAGGTATTCTCCGCGAACCCCGACGGCTCCGACCTTAAGGTAATTGTGAGCGAGGGAAGACGACTGCCGGACGGCATTGTTGTGGACCTCGAAGCAGGTCACCTCTACTGGACCAACATGGGGAATCCCAGCGCCAATGACGGATCCATCGAACGTTCGGATTTTGACGGACAAAACCTTACCCACATCGTTCCTCCGGGCGCCACCTTCACCCCCAAACAACTACAACTCGATGAGAAGAACCGGAAGCTTTATTGGTGCGATCGCGAAGGGATGCGGATCATGCGCGCGAACCTGGATGGCTCCAACCTCGAAACCCTTCTCGATACCAGCGAAGGCGACTCGCGTCCTGGGAAGGACATAAAGAAATGGTGTGTCGGAATTGCGCTGGATGTCGAAGCCAGCAAACTTTATTGGACTCAGAAGGGCTCCGACAATGCCGGTGAAGGACGTATTTTTCGCGCCAATCTCGAAATTCCGAAGGGCCAGACTCCAGCGAATCGCAAAGATGCCGAACTCTTATACGACAATCTACCCGAACCCATCGACCTCGAACTGGACCTCGCCAATCGGACGATCTACTGGACGGACCGCGGCGATCCACCGCGCGGCAATACGGTGAATCGGGCACCCATGAATCCGGCTCAGGGAAATGGCAAGAAAGAACCGGTGATCATTTTCGACCATTTGATGGAAGGAATCGGTATCGCCCTGGATCTGAAAGGCGGCCGCATGTTTCTGACTGACCTGGGTGGGTCCGTCTACAGCGCGAATCTCGATGGTTCGAACAAGAAGACGGTGCTAGCGGCGGAAGGAAACTTGACCGGCATCGTGTACGCCGAAATTCCTGCCGCGTAATGCCGAACACCACGATAAATCCGCAACGATTAATAAAGGAAAAACAAATGGGCTCGCTAGCCTCTGCTCTAAAACTCGAGAACGTTGGATACGACAAGAAAGGTCCGATTGCCTATGTGACGCTGAATCGGCCCAAGGTCATGAACGCGTTGAACAAGGCGACAATCAACGAACTGCGCGCAGCGTTCGAGGATGCCCGTGACGATTCAGCCGTCCGTGGAGTCATCCTCACGGGCGCCGGTGACAAAGCGTTTGCTGCGGGTGCAGACATCGCGGAAATTGCCAATAACACAGCTGTCGAAGCCGAGGCGGCGACTCGTCGAGGACAGGCATTGACCGACCTCATCGAGAACCTTGGCAAGCCGGTCATCGCCGCGGTGAATGGCTTTGCCCTGGGCGGTGGGTGCGAGTTGGCGATGGCGTGCACCATCAGGATCGCTTCCGAGAGCGCGAAGTTCGGCCAGCCAGAAGTAAAGCTTGGAGTTATGCCAGGGTATGGAGGCACGCAGCGCCTCCCTCGCCTGGTAGGGAAAGGCCGGGCACTCAAGCTCATCCTCTCCGGCGACATCATCGATGCAGCAGAGGCTTATCGCATTGGCTTGGTGGACGAACTCGAGCCGGACGCGCACGTCATCGAGCGTGCAGAAACTGTGTTGAAGAAAATCATTGCGAACGCTCCCCTTAGTGTGAAGTACGCGCTTGAGGCGGTCAACAAAGGCCTGGAGACGAGCGTCTCCGAAGGCTTGCTTATTGAAGCCTCACTTTTCGCAGTCTGCGCCTCGACCGCCGACAAGAAAGAAGGTACGTCGGCGTTCCTCGAGAAACGTGCGCCGAAATTTCAGGGACAGTAGAACTCTGCGCGCCACTTCGTAGTCTCAAACGACTGGCTGCGGTAAGTAGTGATCGTGAAGAAGGAGACCAAAATGGCAGAAGAGAACATATTTTCCGGATTGAAGGTCGTGGATCTGTCGAGCTTCATTGCCGGCCCGGGCGCTGCAACCATCCTGTCCGATTTCGGTGCAGACGTTGTCAAAGTCGAGCCGCCTGAGGGAGAGCTATGGAGAAAAGGGCAGAAAATCCCGCCCCAGCCGCATTCGGAAGAGCCCTATCCCTTCCAGTTGGCGAATCGAAATAAGCGTGGGGTTGCGCTCAACCTGAAAGCTGCAAGCGCGCAGCAGGTTCTCGAGCGGTTAGCCACGTGGGCGGACGTGTTCATCGTCAACACACCACATTCCGCACGCAAGAAATTGAAGCTTGAATATGACGATGTCGCGCAGTGGAATCCGCGTCTGATCTATGCCGATCTCACCGGCTTCGGAGAGAAAGGTCCGGACGCAAATCTTCCGGGATTCGATCTCACGGCTTTCTGGGCGCGAAGTGGCCTGTTATTCATGACGCGCGATGCTGGGGAGCCGCCGACCTGGCCAGTGGCAGGCAGCGGTGATAATGCAACTGCGGTCTGCATTTATGCAGCTATTCTGACCGCACTTTATCGCCGCGAACGCACTGGTAAAGGATCCTACGTCACGACTTCGCTCCTCGCAGCAGGTATCTGGTCGGCCAGCGTCTTTATCCAGGCCGCTCTATGTGGTGCGAGTTTCTACGGGCTACACGATCGAACGCATCCCGCGAATTCCGCTTTGAACACGTATCGCTCTTCCGATGGCACTTGGTTCGTTGTTGTAGCCACGCCGGACAAGATACCCGGGGTTCTGAAAGCAATGGGTCGTGAGGATATCCTCAAGGATCCGCGATTCTCGGATCCTGCCAAACTGGCGCAGAACCGGCCGCAACTGACGGCGATGCTCGATGAGATCTTTTGTTCGCAGCCGATGTCGCACTGGTATGAGGTCTTCAACGGCGTTCACGTCCCCTTCGGCGCCGTGCGTGGGCCGGAGGAAGTAGCTAATGATCCGCAATTGCGAGCGAACGACATCGTCGTTCCGCTCGAAGGGGCCGGCGAGAAACTCACTTCGACCGTGAGCAGTCCTATTCAAGTGCATGGTGTTTCGAAAGTGCCTGCGAAGCGCGCCCCGCGAATCGGCGAACACAATGATGAAGTCCTGAAAGAGCTGGGTTTCACCACTAACGATATCGACGGTTTTCGGGCGAGCGGTGCGATCCCAGCCACGCGACGGGAATCGAGCGCGGCGGACTGAAACAAGTCGAGGAACAAATGGCTCAGCCACGGATCGTTATAGTCGGAGGAGGTTTTGGCGGCCTTGCCGCCGCCAAGGCTCTCAGGAAAACACTCGCGGAGGTGATCCTGATCGACCGCTCCAACCACCACTTGTTTCAGCCCCTGCTTTACCAAGTGGCAACAGCAGTGCTGTCTCCTAGCCAGATTGCGACACCCATACGAACTATTCTTCGCAATCACAAGAACGTTACGGTAATCAGGGGAGAAGTCACCGGAGTGGACAAGGAGCAAAAGCAAGTACTGGTTAGCGATGCAGATCGACAGGCAGTACCCCTGGCCTACGATTACCTGATCCTTGCTTCGGGCGCCACGCACAGCTACTTCGGGCATAACGAATTTGAGGAGTTCGCGCCAGGCATGAAGAGCGTGGCCGACGCTGTTTCGAGTCGAAACAAGATCCTGCAAGCATTCGAACAAGCGGAAGCCGAAGAAGATCCAATCCGCCATCGCGATCTGTTGACCTTCGTTCTGATCGGTGCAGGCCCCACAGGCGTGGAGATGGCTAGCGCTCTAGCGGTTCTGATTCGAAGTTCGCTGAAATCAGAATTCCGGCGGATCAATCCCGCCTCCGCAAGAATTGTGCTCGCCGACATGGCGCCGCGAGTTTTGCCTCCGTTTTCAGAGGATCTCTCGGAAGCCGCGAAGAGACGGCTGGAGAAACTGGGCGTCGAGGTACGGCTCGGACATAGTGTGGATCGCATTGATGCCGATGGCATCGTGGTCGGCGGCGAGCGCATCGCGAGCAAGACCGTCATCTGGACGGCGGGAGTCGCCCGCGGGCAAGTGGCTGAAAGTGGAAACCGACCCCGCCGGCCGCGTGCGTGTTCAAAACGATGTCACCGTGCCCGGACACCCGGAGATCTTTGTCGTCGGCGATACGGCGTCATTCGAAGAAAACGGCAAGCCGCTTCCCGGCGTTGCCCAGGTGGCCATGCAGCAAGGTCGTTATGCAGGAAAGGTCCTTCGCGCTCGCATAACCGGCAGCACGCCGCCCAGGCCGTTTAGTTACTTCGACAAAGGCAACATGGCGGTCGTTGGGAAAGGCTTTGCCGTCTTGCAAAGTCACAAGGTCCGAGTAAGCGGGTTCTTAGCATGGCTCGCCTGGGCGACGGTCCACCTCCAGTTTCTGGCGACCTCAAGCCTTCGTTTGACCGTTTTCCTGCAATGGGTTTGGACTTATTTCACCGGCCAACGGGGTTCTCGTCTCATCGTGAATCACCATGCGCCCCAACCAGCGAAGGCTGCGGAAGATACGCCGAGCAAGTCAGCACTCGCTTAACTATGAAATGGAGAGAATTCTTATGGCGAAAAACAAACAGATTCAAAAGATAGCAATCGTGGGTACAGGGGTGATTGGCGCGAGTTGGGCGGCCTTGTACCTGGCACGCGGTCTCAACGTTATCGCCACCGATCCAGCGCCGAACGCAGAAGCAAACCTGCGCAAGTTCATTGATGCCGCTTGGAAAGACCTGGAAGTGATTGGGCTCTCTCCGAACGCATCGCGCGATCATCTGCAGTTCACGCCTGATATGAAGAAGGCACTCTCCAACGCCGACCTAGTTCAGGAGAATGGCCCCGAACGGCAGGATTTCAAGATCAAGCTGTTCGCCGACATGGACGCTGCGACGCCGGAAGATTCAATCATCGCGTCCAGTTCATCCGGATTGACGATGAGCGTGATGCAGTCTGCTTGCAAGCATCCCGAACGCTGCGTGACCGGCCACCCCTTTAATCCTCCTCACATTATTCCGCTGGTCGAGGTCGTCGCAGGCTCGAAAACGTCGCCGGAAACTGTTGAGCGGGCCATCGTCTTCTACACCTCGATCGGTAAGAAACCGATTCACGTTCGCAAAGAAGTAGTCGGCCACGTCGCGAATCGCCTGCAAGCCGCGCTCTATCGCGAAATCGTTTACCTCATCGAACACGGTGTCTTGGATGTCGCCGATTCCGATGTCGCGGTCTGCTGGGGTCCTGGATTACGGTGGGGCCTAATGGGACCCAATCTTCTATTCCATCTCGCAGGCGGTCAAGGCGGGATTCAACATTTCATGGAACAGTTTACGGGGCCGATGGCGGCATGGTGGAAAGACCTCGGCGCGATTACAGAGTTCAATCCCGAGGTAAAGCAAACCATTGTCAGCGGCGTATTGAAGGAAGCCAATGGTCGTTCGATCGCAGAACTCGAACGCGCGCGTGACTCCATGCTACTGGAATTGCTCACGACCCGTTCGAAAGAGGAGAAAACCGTATCCGCCGGGGCAGACGCTGCGGCCGATTAGGCCTGTTTCCGCTCGTGTGATTCGAGGAGAGCAGAAAGCAAACGCAGAAACCGCGGAGCAGAAATGAGAACAGAAGATGATTTATGTTCATTCTCTCGGCCGGGCATTGCGATTCTATCCCGGCCGAGCTGCGCTTGCTCGTGACGGTCGACTCCTGACCTTTCGCGAACTCCATACTCGGGTAGAAGGCATTGCAGCGACGCTCGCCAGCCACGGTTTTGGGGCGGGAGACCGCCTGGCTCTTTTGCTGCCTAACGGGCCCGACTACATCGAGCTCATTTATGCGTGCAGCATGCTGGGCGTGATTGCCGTTCCGCTGAACACTCGCCTGTCGACCACTGAGATCGACCGGGTGCTCGAGGATGCGCGTCCGCATGGGATCGTCCGCCATTCCTCACTTGCCGTCCCCCAGGTACAGCTGAGCTGGCAGCGGGTTATCGACCAGGAGCTCCTCCCAGTCAGCGGCGACCCTGTTCGGAAGATCTTTTACGAGCCTGAGGCCGTCCTGGGCCTTATCTATACGAGTGGCACGACGGGGCAGCCAAAAGGAGTCATGGTGACGCATAAGAATGTCCTTGCTGATATTCACAACTTCAACTACTGGATGCGCTACATCGAAGGCGGGACCTATCTGCACGCCGCTCCGATCTTCCACATCGCGGATTTTCCCAGCATTTTCGCGGTCCCGGCATTCGGCGCCAGTCAGATCACAATTCCGAAATTTAGCGCACAGACTTTTTGCGAGACGGCGGAACGAGAACATGTGACTCACACCGTGCTCGTGCCCACGATGATCAATTTGATTACACAGTTTCCGGACGCAAGAAAATATGACTTGAGCAGCCTGCAAGTGCTGGCGTATGGCGGATCACCCATGGCTCCGGAACTTGTCCATCGGACGCGGGAACTCCTGCCGAATGTCAAATTGATTCGAGTGTACGGATTGAGTGAGACAGGTTTCCTCACCGGCTTACAGGACCATGAACACACTGAAGACAAACTCATGTCCTGCGGGCGCCCCTGTCCCGGTGTCGATCTTCAGGTAACAGACACGTCGGGGAGACAAGACGATCCGGGACAGCCCGGCGAATTAGTCGTGCGAGGCGCCAACGTCATGCGCGGTTATTGGAACAATCCGGAAGAAACCGCTAAAGCGTTTCGCGACGGATTCTTTCGTACGGGGGATATTGGACAGCAGGACACTGCCGGATACTTTTACATCCTCGACCGGCTAAAGGACATGATTGTTACCGGTGGTGAGAACGTTTATTCCGGAGAGGTGGAAGCGGTGATCTATGGGCATCCCGCCGTTCGTGAAGCAGCCGTCTTCGGCGTACCCGATTCACAATGGGGCGAGCTTGTGATGGCGTGCGTAGTTTTGAAGCCAGATGCGACTCTTACCGCCGACGATCTAGTTGCTTTTTGCAGGCGCAGCCTTGCGAGCTATAAAGTTCCCAGACGTATTGAGTTTTCTGATACGGATCTGCCCAAGAGCAGTTCCGGCAAGGTACTCAAGAAGACTCTGCGCGAGCGTTTCTGGACACACCAGGAACGCGCTGTAAGCTGACGCAAAACTGCTCAAGCTCCAGTTGAGAAGGCGGATGATTTTCATCCAATGATGAATGTGAAAGCCGCAGGGCCTCGTTTGAACCTCTTTTCATTCCAGTGGCGACGATCGCAGGACGAATAGTCTTGGCACGTTCAACCCCACCGACTGCGTCGTTTGATTGGATATCTCAGTGGCGCGAGAGCTTGCGCGACGGAGTGTATGCCGTCCCCGGATTTCTGATTATTCCCGCTGGAAAGAGTGACGCGCGTTTTGTCGGGAATCGCCCAAGCGCTGAGGTGCGCTGGCAAGCAAATCGTTGCCTCTGGTTTCAGGCCGACTACGGAATTTTTACGCGGGATATTTCGTAAAGGAGAGTCAGCCCGACCGCAACCTCAACTACTGGGCATTGTGGGCTGGTTATAAGTTCTAGGGGCCGGATCGTACAACGGTACAGGGTTCTGATAGGAAAGGTCAGCAAGAGGGTGCAACGAGTGTTATTCAGTTCGGCAGGTTCGGTTCCGACCAGACCGCTGTCACGTTGGGCATAAGCTCGGTCTAGCCACTCGAACGCTTCGTCGGACTCGCTCCTGAAAGCATAAACCTGTGCGATCTGGTAGGCCATGCTTGCATGGTATTTCGTAACTAACTCCCTCAATGCGGCATCTGATTCCTTTTTCCGACCAAGCGCGTGGTATGCGATCGGATACAGAAACGTACGGTGGCGGTCATAGTGTACGAGTTCGATTTCAGGCAAAGCATCCTGAGGCCGCCCCTGCATCACATAAATTTGGCTTAACACCACATGGGCGGCCACAACATCGGGGTTCAGGTCGAGCGCCTTCTTGAAATTCGCTACGGCTTCGTCTAACTGCCCCATAAAGAACTCGGTCTCTGCACGGGACTCCCAACTCTCTGCATTGAGCGGATCCAAGTCAACGGCTCGGCGTTTCAATCGAAGAGCTTCGTGAAAGCGGCCGAACATGCCTGCTGAGGAAGCTGCCGTCCTTACAACCTCGGCATTTCCGGGATCGAGAGCAACCGCCCGCTGGAAGGAAGCATCCGCTCCAGCCCAATCGAAGTCGACCTGTCGCTGAATCCGTCCCTTTTGGGCATGCGCCTCTGCCAGGTTTGGATTCAGCGCTAGAGCTCGCTCCACCGCTTCTCGCGCAAGCCGGTGACCCTCCTCAGCCGGAATCGCGCCTGTGTTGGCCTGCAAGTTTCGTACCCGAGACAACCCGACCCAAGCCAGGGCGTAGGAGGGATCAAGCTGAGTCGCTCGTTCGAAATATTTTGCAGCCATCTCTGTATCTTTCTTGCTATCCCGTTCAAAGTAGTAGTGCCCCTGCAAGTAGGCATCAAAGGCTTCCGAATTAACCGGGTCCGACTGGGCCAACTCTGCTTGCTGTTGCGATGTCAGACGTAGTCGGATTTCGCGGGCAACCGCCTTGGCTACATCGTCTTCCACATTAAGAATGTCTTTCGCCGGATAGTCGTAATCTTGTGACCACAAATGACTTTGGTCCTTCACCTGAATCAGCTGAGTGGTGAGGCGCATGTGGTCTCCGCTCTCGCGAAGGCTGTTCTCCAGCACATACTGCACGGAAAGATCGCGTCCAATCTGATCCAGGCGTTCGTCCTTGTGTTTGTATCCCATGACGGACGTTCGCGCGATGACGCCCAACTGTTCCGGGTTGAGCTGGCCCAACTGTGAAATCGTCTCCTCGGTCAGGCCGTCGGCAAGATATTCCTTGTTGGGATCGCCAGTGAGATTCTCAAACGGCAGTACGGCGAGCATGATCTTGCTGGGTATTGGTGGTCCCGGAGCGCGAAAGTGCCGCCAGGAGAAATAGCCCGCGCCCGCCAAGACGACAACAGATGCGAGCACGACCGCCGCCTTCCACGAGTGAGGCTTCATCTGCCGCTCAACTCGCGCGGTGTTCTCGCTCATTTCGGCGGCAGAAGGCTCACGCTGTTCTGGGTCCTTCCCGAAGGCGTTTCCTGGCGTTAACTCCCGGCATTCGAGGGCCGGTATCAAACGAGCCACGCCGGGCCAAGGTCTCGATGTAACGAGGGTCGTCGGCGGAATCCCCTAAGGCGCGCCGAAGGGTATTGATCGTCGCGTTGATGCTATGGTCAAAACCCACAACTGTATCGTCCGGCCACAGCCTTCCCTTGATTTCCTCGCGAGTAACAATCTTGCCCTCACGTTCAAGGAGCATCCGCAGGACCTGAAACACCTGTTCTCTGAGGATGATCTTATTGTTAGGATAAGGCGCCTCAATGGATCGTAGTTCGCCAGTGCTGAGGTCGAGCTCAAAGGTTCCGAACAGGATGCGGCCTGAGGAAAGGGTGGGAATAGCAACCGAACACAGAATAAGAACGTGTACCAATGCTACCCGAAATTGTCGGAATCAAGCTGAGAGTAGCACGAAATTCCTTCAGCGCATCTGCTGAAGAATCAATACCTTGCTGGCTTGACTCCCATTTTATCGCAAAATGACCACGGTTCCATTTACAGCCGTCCCTCCCTTCAAGTAAACAGGCGTGTACCGCTGTGATTGATCCACACGATATGGGGTTTGCGCCATGCCAAGGGGCCAAACGTCCAAGCTGATCGCCATCATCGATGACGATGAATCGATTGGTGATTCGCTACGGGACTTAATGGAGTCGGCTGGGCTCGTGGCTCGATGCTTCGGATCCGCGGAAGAATTCCTCGAATCCGGTTTGCACCCCCAAGTCGCATGCCTGATAACTGACATCCTCATGCCGAAGATGTCGGGTCTGCACTTGCAGGCCAGGTTGAAAGAAGAGGAATGCGATATCCCGATCACCTTCATTACTACTTTCGGAGACGCCAGGATGCGGATTCAAGCGATGAGAGGGGGTGCGGTCGAGTTCCTGGCGAAACCGTTCGATCATCAATTGATGCTCAAAACGGTCCGTGCCGCACTTGATTTGTGAGCGAACGGCTAAACAATCGGTCGAATGGTAGGAGACTTCAATGCCAGAGCATGATCGAATATTCGAGCGGATTATCGGCAATAGCGCCGCCCTGGAATCTGTTCTCGAACAAGTAGAACAGGTGGCTTCCACTGATTCGACTGTCCTCATCGAGGGGGAAACCGGCACAGGAAAGGAACTCGTCGCACATGCGATTCACAACGGCAGTCAGCGCGTCGGGCGCGCTTTCATTAAGCTCAATTGCGCGGCCATTCCGCTGGATCTTCTGGAAAGCGAGATGTTCGGTCACGAGAAGGGCGCTTTTACCGGAGCCATCGCTCAGAAGATCGGGCGCTTCGAAATGGCCGATAAAGGCACGCTCTTTCTCGACGAGGTGGGCGACATCCCTTCGGCGTTGCAGCCGAAGTTGTTGCGTGTGTTGCAAGAGCAGGAATTCGAGCGTTTAGGAAGCGGTCGCACGCACAAAGTGGATGTCCGGCTGGTCGCGGCGAGCAATCGGAGTCTCGTCAGGATGGTCGCTCGCGGGCAATTTCGCAGTGACCTGTACTATCGTCTGAACGTCTTCCCCGTCTTGCTGCCGGCGCTGCGAGAACGCCGGGAAGACATACCTGCGCTTGTCACGCATTTCGTGAAGCTGTTTAGCCGCCGCATGGGGAAGCAAGTCGAGACCATTCCTCCCGAAACCATGGCTGCTTTCCAGTCATACTCTTGGCCTGGCAACATTCGCGAGTTGCAGAACTTGGTGGAACGCGGCATTATCCTTACGCGGGACGGTGTGCTCCATAACCCACTTCACAAAGACCAAAAAGAGCTCATGATCCCCAGTTTGTATCGCACTCGAATTTTTTACTCATCGAAGACCTTAGGAGCCTCGGATCGCGCTTTGATTTTGGAAACACTTGAGCAGGCCCGATGGGTAGTCGGTGGACCGCACGGCGCCGCAGCCAAACTAGGATTGAAGAGAACCACATTGCTCACCATGATGACAAGGTTGGCTATTTCGCGCCCCATTCATCAGGAACGAGCAGACGAGCGCGGTACGACGCTTCAATGAGCCAATCCCCCTTGCCATTCAAGACACTTTCTCACCGCCCTGCATGCCCTATTCGCTGTTTTCCAAGATCGAATTCTTGCTCCATTTATGATCCACGAACTGTTATTATCCCCTACTGAAGCCGCTTCAGGTAGCCATCAAGCGGGCGCCGATCCGAAGAAAACTTGATGCCGTGTCGAACAGTTCCGAAGAGCCGTTTCCACCCATGGCTGTTTCGCACGCGCTAAGAACAATAATAGGGCGACTGCGAAGAACGTGCATAGAGAGGATATCGTTCTCTGAAAACATCGTCAGTTCGCCATCAGTGTTCACAACCACCAATCCCGATTGATCGGCGCGGCGGGCTCCATGGCCAGAATAAAAGAAGTGATCAGCACCTGGCATAAACTCGGCTAGACGTTCCGGCGTTGGGGCACTCTCAACGACATCCACATCGGGAGCGAGCGTGATTCCGCTGGCTATGCAACAGCGCCACGCAGCAGAAGTCTTGCTGGCCGGGAAGACAGCCTACGACAAACTCCTCAATCTCTGCGTCTGGACGAAAGATAATGGCGGGATGGGTTCGTTTTACCGGTCGCAGCATGAGTTGGTCTTCGTGTTCAGAATGGGAAAAGAGGCGCATCGCAACTCCGACCGCCGCTGCAAACGTCTGGCGGCGGTCGGTTTCTGCTCAAAGCCTTACAATTTTCGTCCGCGCCTAGAAAGCTTTATAGGCGACCTCAACTGTACCCGTACCCTTCTTCCCCAGTTCCATGTCGTACTCTGCGAAAATTGATCCGTCAGTGTTTTGCAGGGGCCCTAAAACGTACTCGAAGATCTGGCACGAGTTGGGACCGCCGGAAATGTCTTGCGAAAATGCACCGTTGAACGCGCTGCCGGAGAGGAACTCCAACTGCAACCCATACCCGCCCTCGTTATATCCCCACGCCGTGCGGTAAGTGTAATCAAAGCTATTGGAGCTGAATCCGTCGACATCTACATCGGCGTAGCGCAGCAACCCAACGTGGTGTGAAGTGGTCGCATTGTTCTTCAGCGCCATCGTGATTTGAACGAGTTCATTGCCGGCGTTCTGTGCGATGGTCTGTGTCAGGGTGAAGATACCGTCGCTCGTTGTTCGCGAGATCTTCACGCTGGTTGCGGACGAACTCACCGTGACCGGCGCCTTCCAATTGCCGCTGTCTCCATAGCCGGCATAATCGTAGTACTGTGTGCTCGAATCATAGTCACAGAAGGCGTAACCTTCGCCGATGGTTCCGGTGTTGATGTATTCGTGTCCGGACGGGCTCTCGAACTGCACGATGTTTCCATTTGCGGTAACGCAGTACTTCATGAACTTGTTGCCGGTTCCGGTTGTAAAGTTGAATGAGCAAGTCGTCGTCGAGTCTGGACTGGCAGCACCGACGTACTGCAGTTTCGCTTCGCGGGCGACTTGTTCCATCGCCGGATCCGGATGGCGTGCCGTCTGGCTGTGAGCCGCAGTTGCGAGGCTGAGAACGAACATTGCGATCAATTGCGTCGATTTCTTCATAGCTTGTTTTCTCCTTAGAGTCACAGAATGCATTGGTTATTGTTCTTGGACCGTAATGACCCATAATGACGAACCGTTTCTGTCCTCTGTATCTAACAGCGCAAAGCTGTAGGCAAATCTTGTCATCGATTGCAAAAATATTTACGGACTGCGACCCGACTGCCGTAAGTAGGTAATTTGTCAATCAGTTCCAGTTGACATCCGTGGGAGGCATCACTAGTCTGCTAGCCAAACGCTTCGGCCTTTCCAAGGTGGGTTGTGGGGCACGAGTCGTCGGGTGAGATTTCGCAGTTGTTACTGGGCTGGCGGGGGGGCGACCGCAAGGCATTGGACGCCCTGTTGCCAGTCGTTTACAAGGAATTGCGCCGTTTGGCCCACGTCCAGTTGCGCCACGAACGTCCCGACCACACGCTGCAAAGTTCGGCTCTGGTGCATGAGGCGTATCTGCGCCTTGTGGGACTAAACGCTCCGCAGTGGGAGAACCGCGCCCATTTCTTTGCCATCGCTGCCCAACTGATGCGGCAGATACTTGTCGACTATGCGCGCCGCCGCGGTGCCGGGAAACGAGGAGGAAGGGTCGGCACACTATCATTAGAGGATGCGGAGATGTTGGCGCCCGGCAAAGAGAAAGATCTGGACGTGGTGGCGATCGACGACGCATTGAAAGCGCTGTCGCAAATCGATGCCCGCAAAGCGCAGGTGGTGGAACTACGCTTTTTTGGGGGGTTGAACTTCGACCAAACGGCGGAAGTACTCGGTGTCTCGGCAGCCACGGTGGCGCGCGACTGGAGCACGGCACGAGCATGGCTGTACCGCGAAATGAGTCATGGATCCTCCGATGGATGCTGAACGCTGGAAACAAGTGGACGATCTGCTGCAGTCGGTGCTGCTCGTGCCGGCCGATCAGCAGGACGGGTTTCTGCGCGAGGCGTGCACCAATGACACTGAGCTGTTGCAAGAAGTGCAGTCCCTGCTGAAGGCTCATCGGAACGCCGGAAGTTTCCTCGAGCCCCCCACCATGGACGTGGCCGTGCTGGCCGCTGCTCTTAACTCGACCTCGCCCGCTAAGCCTCCCATGACAGGCCAGACGGTCTCGCACTATCGCGTGCTCGGCCAGTTGGGTGCCGGCGGCATGGGCGTCGTCTATAAGGCTGAAGATATTTCCCTGGGCCGGTTGGCGGCGCTGAAGTTTCTTCCCGAAGACGCGGCTCAAGAACCGTCAGCCTTGGAGCGCTTCCGGCGCGAGGCGCGAGCGGCATCAGCACTGAATCATCCCAATATCTGCACGGTTTACGAAATCGGGGATCACGACGGGCAAGCATTCATCGCCATGGAGTTTTTAGATGGCGTAACGCTGCGGCAGCGCATAGGAGCGCGTCCGCTGGAGATGGAATCCATCGTGTCTCTGGGCATTGAAATTGCCGACGCGCTGGAGGCAGCCCATTCGCAAGGCATCGTGCACCGCGATATCAAGCCGGCGAACATCTTTGTTACGACCCGCGGAAGCGCCAAGGTGCTCGACTTCGGCTTGGCGAAGCTGACGGGAACGCGACGGGCAGGGTACGCCGTGGCTGGCGATGAAAAGATGGCTTTACCCACCGAACCACTGACCGGTCGAGGTTCGGCGTTGGGGACGGTTTCGTACATGTCGCCGGAGCAGGCGAGGGCCAAGGAGTTGGACGGCCGAACGGATGTGTTTTCGTTTGGGGCAGTGCTCTATGAGATGGCGACAGGGAGGCAGCCGTTCCACCGGGAGAGTGACGCCCTTACCTACGACGCGATTCTGAATCGCGATCCCGTACCGCCCGAAGAGCTGAATCCTGAAGTCCCGATGAAGTTGGGCGACATTATCCGCAAGACGCTGGAGAAGGACCGGAACCTTCGCTACCAGCACGCAGCCGACATACGCGCGGATTTGCAGCGGCTGAGGCGCGACACGGAGAGCGGACGCCAGGCGGTTCCTGGCGCGGTGGCTAGGGATCGAGCAACTATTCCCCATAAAGGGAAGCTCTGGAGAGTTGTGTTGCTGGGATGCGCGCTGGTTGCCGCCGCGATTGCGAGTGGGCTCTATTATCGTTCGCATCGCACCAGGCCGCTGACCTTGAAAGATACTGTGGTTCTTGCCGACTTCGACAACACAACCGGCGAAGCGGTATTTAATGATGCGCTACGCCAGGGCCTGGAGGTCGGGCTTGCGCAGTCGCCGTTCATCCAAGTGATGCCCGATCGCAAGGTGCTGGTGATCATGAAACAGATGGGGCACTCGCCCGACGAACGCCTGTCTGGTCGCAACGCCATCGAAGTCTGCCAGCGCACAGGAAGTAAGGTTACCGTGCAAGGTTCAATCGCCAGTCTCGGGACAAACTATCTGCTCGGACTCCAGGCGATCCGCTGCGACACGGGTGAGCTCATCGCCAATGAACAGGTGCAAGCTAAACGCAAGGAGGCCGTGATCGACGCCCTCGGACGTGCGACCGCCCAATTGCGAGCACGTCTGGGCGAATCGCTTCCCTCGATCCAGAAATACAACGCTCCCTTGGAGCAGGCCACCACATCCTCCCTCGACGCTCTCAACGCCTATGGCTTGGCTCTTTCCACATGGGATAGGAAAGGCGATCCGACATCGGTTCCGTACTTCAAGAAAGCGATCGAGATTGATCCCAACTTTGCCATGGCTTACGGCGGGCTCGCCACCATTTATCACAATCTTAACGAAGCGGAACTTGCCCGCGCAAATGCAACCAAGGCCTATGACCTCCGGAATAGAGTGACGGAAATCGAAAAACTGTCGATTGAATCGCGATACTTCCTCTATGTCACCGGAGATTTGGAAAAGGCCATGCAGGTGTATGAGTTTGCGGCGCAGAACTATCCGCAGTCGGCGGGAGCTTTCAACCATCTTGGAACCACCTACGAGGAATTGGGCCGATACGAAAAGGCAGTCGATAGTCTGCGGAAGGCCCTGGCCCTTGACCCCACGAGAGCCCAGACGTACTTCAATCTCGCAATCAACTTGCTGGCTCTGGAGCAGGTTGAAGATGCGGCTGCGGTTCTGGCGGACGCGGACAACCTCAAGTTCCGTACTGATGGTTTGGCTCAGGTCGAATATCGGATAGCGTTCTTGCGTGGCGATAGCGCGGCGATGCAGTCCATTCTTCTCAAATCCATGGATGTCCCGGGAGCCCGATCGCTCCTCCTTTCTGAGCAGGCCAATACCGAGGCATACTATGGACGCTTCGAAAAAGCGCGGGACCTTTCACGGCAGGCTGCGGAACAGATGAAGCACGATGGCAACCTGGAATCAGCCGCGGATTGTCTGGCTGTGGCTGCAGTACGCGAAGCCGAAGTCGGAGAAGCGGCCCGTGCCGAGGATGACATCGCGCGGGCCCTGAAGGTGGCTCGCGGTCGCGGTGTGGTGATATTGGCGACGCTGGTAAAAGCGCGCGCAGGCGACCTCAAACAGGCGAAGGCGCAGAGTGTGAAGCTGAATTCGCAATATCCCACGGACACTATCGTGCAAGGATATTGGCTTCCCACCATTCGCGCTGAACTGGCTCTGCGCGAGGAGAAACCAGGGCAGGCGATCGACGCCCTCAAGGCAGCGGAACCCTTGGAAGCGGCGGCTCCCTCTTTTTCCGTTGCGACCCTCGACCCGGCCTACGCGCGCGGCGAGGCCTACCTGGCGGCAGGCGACGGCCAAAATGCGCTGACCCAATTTCAGAAGCTGACGAGCCAGCCCGGCCTGCTTGTGAATTCGCCGCTTGGAGCCATGGCTCGCCTGGGTGTTGCGCGCGCATACTCGCTCACGCATAATCCTGCAAGAGCTCGGGATGGGTATATTGACTTCCTCCAGCTCTGGAAAGATGCCGACCCGGGGGTTCCCATCCTGAAGGAAGCCCAGGCGGAATACGCGAAGCTGCAATAGCGGCGTTCGATTTCCTTCACTTCGACGGTGTAAAGACCTGGGAAGTTAACTGGATATCTGCGCGCTAGGAAGTCAAGCCCGCTTTCGCCTCGTCATCGTTTTGCGATCGCATTGCATTCGCCCAACGGAGTTTTTGAAACCGGACCTCCAAGATGCCTTCCGGAGAAAATATCATAAAACGAACCTGCTTCCGGCATGATCTCGTCCAGGATGTTTACATCGTGCACATCGCCGCTGGTGACGCGGATGAACGTGGGAATGTTGCCGTGCAGGTCCAGCAAAGTATGCATCTTCACGGCGGCCTTGCGTCGACGAAACTTCGCCCACGGAAATAGCGACAGGCACAGATCGATGGTCGTTGAATCCAGAGCATAGAGACTTTGATCCAGATCGATGCCGATCGGGTCCTGCACATGCAGCGGCCGGGCAATGCCGATCAATACTTGAGCGAACTCCGCAAAGATCCTCTAATCATGAGATTCGTTCGCATCGGCCAGCGTCGAACGCGACACTTTGCCGCGGAACCCCATGTGATAGAGCTTGCTTTGTAGAGCGCGCAAGCAGGACTCGATATCGCGCAGGCTCTCGCGATAGGTGAGTTGCGCGAAGGCCATCGCCAGTAATTGGTCCCAACAGGAAAATCCCCTGAAGTTAGAGTCGCCATTGTGGCGGGCAACACACTTTTGAAATTCTTTTTCGGGGAGATGTTGAATCAGTTGCGAGAAGACGGTGCGTCCAGAGTTCACCCGTCATTGTTTCATCCCATCGACAAGCGGAAAG
>Ga0302326_10011925_pt1 | contig 18628 bp, 11 predicted proteins | sample Palsa_T0_3_FD_202264 | JGI IMG/M metagenome (GOLD analysis project Ga0302326, IMG submission 202264) | Peat permafrost microbial communities from Stordalen Mire near Abisko, Sweden - Palsa_T0_3 | ecosystem: Environmental > Terrestrial > Soil > Palsa > Peat permafrost | place: Sweden: Abisko...
GGCGCATTGACCAAGCTGGATGTCAAAGTCCTCAAAGACGACAAGCAAGCCTTCCCGCCCTATCAGGCCTGCATCGTAGTCCGTTCCGAACTGTTGGCGGCGAACCCGCAAATTCGCAAAGTTTTGTCCGAACTATCGGGTAAAATTTCAGACGACGCCATGCGATCCATGAACTACGCGGTGGACGCTGAACACAAGCAAGTCCGCGAAGTAGCCAAGGACTTTTTGCAACACTTGTAGCGCACGAGATCAACTCCCCACATTGCTCTGCCCCACGCGCGAAATCGCCCGAACCAGTTTGCGGTAAGGCGTCTGTGCCAGATCGTGAAACCCAATCCACTCGCCGTCGCTCCAGGTAGAGTAGTGCCAGCGCGCCAGCAAAGCCAGGTGTTCCTGTTTCTCCCCGAGCGGCGCCATCACCGGCTCAAGCGATGCCACCATTTCGCGCAGCCGCTGATCCATGGAAACGTGCGAGGTCAAAGGAAATTCGAGCGGAGCCTGCCAGCATCCCTGACACGCGAACCAAAGCAAAACGGTATCTGGTGTGGGGGCAGGCGCCACAGCCACGCCAAAGAGCCGATCGATGTCACACACCAGATCGTCCCGCAGCGCGAGCACTTTCTGGATGCTCTCCAGGCGCTTATGCTGGCGCGCGGCTTCTTCGAAATTCATTTCATGGCTCAACCGCTCCCGTGCGGCCGACGTCACATTCACCAGCGATAACCCGTCACCGTTCAGGAACTCGCGTACACGCTCCACTTCCGTCATGTATTCCTCCCGGCCCACCACTTGCTGGCACGGCCGCAGGCACATGTTCATTTCGCCGTAGATGCAACCTGGATGCTGCGGGCTCGGCTCCAGGTTTTCCTGACAGCGCCGCATCTGGAACAGATCCAGGAATTGGTTTTCGAATAATTCCGCGGCGGCGCGCGTCCGAAACGGCCCGTAATAGAGACCGGGTCCGCCGCTCAGACGCGTGGTAACCTGCGAGCGCGGAAATTCGTTCGCCAAAATCAGTTTCACGTAGGCGGGCATTCGCAGTTTTACCAGCCGCAAATAGTCGTCGGGATAGTGGCGCTTCGCCAACGCGTAGTGCAGCAGCGTGGATTCAAAGCGCGAAGCGGTCAACCAGTATTCCACCCGCGTAACCACGTCACGCAGATTCAGCGACCGCCCGGGCGCCCCGCCCGGCTTCAAAATCCGCAACAGCCGCCGCCGCAACATACTGGTCTTGGCCAGATACGCGGATCGCTCGCCGGCCGAAACCAGAAACACTGCGTCGCTGTTGGGAAGCGCGTTCATCGCCTCGTCTAATGACGCGACATCCAGAAGCTGCGGCTCCGGTACCACCATCCTTCTCTAGTCTCTCGTTTTTACAGTGGGGCAGGCGCTTCCGCCTGCCAACCCGTTTTGCTGCGTCTGACGGAGCCGGCGTAACAGAAGCGCTAACATGGAATACTCTGGTTCAAATCAGGGCAACGGAAAGAACGCTGGTCTAAACCGCTGCATGGTCGGCAAGACTGTCCAGAACTATCGGATCGTCGAAATATTAGGACAAGGCGGCATGGGCACCGTCTACAAAGCCCTGGATCTGCGTCTGAATCGCTTTCTGGCGCTCAAGTTCCTGGTGCCTGAGCGCGTCACCGCGGACCGTAAACGCCGTTTCTTTCAGGAGGCCAAAGCGGCATCCGCTTTGAACCATCCCAGCATCGTACACATCTACGACATCGGGCAATTCGAAGGCGCGGACTTCATCGCAATGGAGTATGTCGAAGGACGCACCCTGCAGCACATGCTCCGCGACGGGCCCATGCAGATCGACGACGCACTGCGCTACTCCATTCAGGTTGCCGACGCCATGTCGGTGGCGCACGCGGCCAACATTGTCCACCGGGATTTGAAGCCGGCCAACGTGATGGTGACCGCGCGGGGCCTGGTAAAGATTCTGGATTTCGGCGTCGCGAAACTGAACGACCCGGTTGTCGCGCGGCCGGCCGAGCAACGTCCGTCCTCCGCGGAAACCCAGACCTTCGTGGACGCCAGCCAAACCATGGAAGGCATGGTGGTGGGCAGCCCGGCCTACATGTCCCCGGAACAGGCCATGGGCAAACCGGTGGATGCGCGCTCCGACATCTTCGAATTCGGCGTCCTACTGCACGAGATGCTAACCGGGAAGGCCGCGTTCGGCGGCGGAACGAAACTGGAAGTGCTCTCCTCAATCCTGCGCACGGATCCGCCCAAGCCCAGCACCATCAATCCCGCCGTGACCCCGGAGTTGGAATGGGTCATCGCGCACTGCTTGCGCAAGGATCGCGAACGTCGCTTCCAAAGCATGTCGGAAGTAAAGGTCGCGCTCGACGATTTGCGAACCGAGACCAGCGTCTCCGGATTTCGCGCCCCCGTTCTTCCCCCGCCTCCAGTTTCCCCCTCGACGGTTTCCACCGGGGCCGTTCCCGCTCAGCCGCCCACCCCCAGCCATCGAACCTGGATATGGGGAATCGCAATCGCGCTCGGACTCATCCTCGCAACCACTGGAGCGTACCTCATGCTGAGGCTGTGGCGGCCTGAGCCCTCGGCTGCAACCAATGCATTGCCCGAGATCAGCCGCATCACTACCGAAAGCGGGTTGTGCGTCAATCCCGCGATTTCCCCCAACGGAACCATGCTGGCTTACGCTTCCGACCGCAGCGGCGACGGCAACTTCGACATCTGGGTCCGCCAGATCGGCGGCGGCGATGCCATGCGCCTTACTAAAAACCCAGCCGACGACGTCGAGCCCGACTTTTCACCCGATGGTACAAAGATAGTTTTTCGATCCACCCGCGATGGCGGCGGGCTCTATATTATTCCAGCCCTGGGCGGAGAAGAGCGCCGCATCGCCAACGGCGGCCGCCAGCCGCAGTTTTCCCCGGACGGTTCCAAAATCGCGTTCTGGACCGGCCCCGCGGACCCGCTCCCGTTGCGCAACGGTAGCGCCCACGCTTTCGTTCTCGATCTGGCCTCCTCCGCCGTCCGCAGGTTGCGCCCCGATTTTGCCGCATCCGCCCACCCTGTGTGGAATCCGGATGGAACCCATATCGGGTTCCTTGGCTTGCACGACGCCCGCGACACGCAAAGCTACAACTGGTGGATCGCGCCCGTCGAGGGGACTTCGCCGGCCGTCAAATGCCCCATCGTCGGCGATTACTTCTCCGTCGATCCCTTCGCCTGGCGAGGCGATCGGGTTTACTTCAACAAGAACGACGGAGACCGCATCACCATCGGAGAAGTGCGCATCGACCCTAAGAAATGGACGCCCATTGGGGACCTGCTGCCGCGCACCTCCGGTACCACCAACGAATATTCTCCGTCGGTATCCAAGGACGGCAAACTGGTGTTCGCCAGCGTCACTGAGAATATGCACCTTTACACTCTTCCGCTCGATGCGAATCGTGCCGCGGTGCGCGGCGTTGTCGAACAATTGACACAAGATGCCGGCGTGGATACAGCTCGATCCATTTCCCGCGACGGCACGAGAATCGCATTCACCTCCAGCCGCAACGGCGCCACGCAAATTTGGGTGAAGGATCTGATCTCCGGCGTGGAGCGAGGTTTGACCACTGGTACCGAAAAAACGCAACCCGTAATCAGCCCGGATGGTACGGTGGTCGCTTGGACGGAAAATAGTGTGGAAAAAAATCAGATTTTTGTGACGCCGTTCGAAGGCGGCGTCGCTAAACAAGTCTGCGCCGACTGCGGCAGTCCAACCAGTCCGTCTGCCGATGGCCGCTATCTCACCTATAGAACCTCACCCATGACGTTCGTCGGTCTCCTGGATGTCGCTACCGGCAATCGGACCCAGTACCTGAAGAGCCCGCCGCTGGTATTTGGCGAGAATTCCATCTCGCCGGACGCCCAGTGGATCGTATTCGCCGCCCATCGCGATACCCGCGACTTTACCATCTATGCCGCTCCGTTCTCCATCAGCCAGCCGCCCCCGCCGTCCCAGTGGGTGGAAATCGTTCGGTCTCCGGAAACGGACCCGAACGCCGCCTGGTCGCCCGACGGGAACTTGCTCTACTTCAGCTCCGAGCGCGACGGATACACGTGCTTATGGGCCCTGCGGCTTGACCCATTGACCAAACATCCCCGAGGCCCCTTGTTCCCGGTGCGTCACTTCCATGCCCCGTCCCAAACCATGGCCGCTCCCTCGTTCCATTACCCGCCCGCACTGGCGCAAGATAAAATCATTGTCAGCCTTAAGGAACGCGCCGGCGGCATCTGGATGTTGCAACTGGCGGACCAAAATTAATGGATTAAAACTAATTGTGATTCTCCCCGGCTTCTGGTAACATGGCTCGATACAAAAAGGAGACGTCGATCATGACGCTAGAGTTCTTCGATGGCCCAATCTCGAGACACTATCGCGACATTCTCGAATCCGAATCACGCTTAGAAACCGCGCCGTCCCCGAAGGCGGGAACGGGTGGCACCAAATGTAAAAGCGCACCCCTCGTCTGCCCAAAGCCGGGAACGGAGGGCGTCAAGTGCAAATCCGAGTCCACATGCCCCAAGAAGAAGTTTGGAACGGAGGGGGTGAAATGCAAGTCTGATACGCGCGTTTGCCCCAAGGCCGGTGCATTCACCCCAAGCGTGCCAGGCTGGTCTCTTCCGCCTGCTCCGCTTTCCGAGCCGCGAGCGTAAGCGGCTGACCTTTGCAGGATGAACTGAGCGCCATCCTCGCCTCCGATCTGCCGGACCAGGACAATGAGCAGAAGCTCGCCACCCTTCTGTACAACCGCTGTTACACGGTGTCGATCTTCGATCCCCCGAACGCACGCGCCGATACACAAGACTTGACCCCCAGCCTGGCCGCCGCCAATCAAAGCCGCGCGGCTTGGGATGCAGGCTGGAAAATCGATCAAGTGCTCGACGCCGGACAGATTCTGGCGCGCAAAGGCGGCGCCGCGCGATCCTTTCTGCCCGGAGAATTTATTACCCAGCGCGGCCTGGGCACGGGTCCGGCGGCAGATGCGAAAGTAACCGTTTTCCTGGCGCCGGGTTCGGCGGATTTGCAGCCTGCTTACTATTACGCTTTCTCGGAAACGGCCGGCGAGTCCGGCGAGAGCGAACAAATAGTCCGCTTCTTCTGGAATATTTCCCCAGCCGGCGCCGCGCCGTTAATGGAAACCATCACACGGAAGTTGAACCGGTTTCAAGTTCCGTTTCGCTTCAAGTGCGCTTGCCGCACATCGGATTTCCCCAGGCGCGACGCCGCCGTTTTGTACCTGCACGCCCGCTACTACCCAGTCACCGCGATGATCGTCCAGTCCGTTCACTCAGAACTCCGGCCCTGGCTCGGATCAGGAACCCCGCTATTTTCAAAACATCTGGCGGACGGCTTGGGGTTCGCCGAAGATCCGGGCGAAAGTTTTGGCGACAATCGCACCAGAATTCTGGCCGCGGCCATGATTCGAACACGTGGCAGGCCCGTCGGGGAACGGCTGGCCGAGCTCCACCGGCAATTCCAGCAGCGCCATCTCTCACTCGAACAACCCTGGCTCAACGCCGGATCTGTGGACCGCTATGACTTCCCTTTTCCGGTCACATGAATCAGGATTATCTGGAACTGGCGGAGAGAATCGGCGCGCGCATTTGCCGCGATGCGGTGTGGCGCCGCGGCCGCTGCAACTGGACCGCCGACTTCTTGGACGGCAACAGCATAGTGCACGGCGCGCTGGGTCCGGATCTATATGACGGGTCCAGCGGCATCGCTCTCTTTTTGTGGCGGCTGGCGGCGTCAACCGGCGAACGGATTTTCCGCGTCACGGCCGAAGCGGCCTTAGGGCAGGCTCTGGATCGACTGCCGGTCCACGGATGTGGCCTCTATTCCGGCGGACTTGGCATACTTTACGCCGCCGCTGAAATCAGGCAGGATTATGACCAGGAAACACTGCTTCGGCAAGCCGCGCCGGACCGCGAGAAATTGGACCTGATCGACGGCAGCGCCGGCGCCATTGCCGCATTGCTCCACCTGTATGCTCACTCGCCGTGCACAGAGCTGCTCGACGCCGCCATCGTGCATGGCGATCTCCTGCTCACCGAAGCCTGCCGGAGTGCCCACGGCTGGAGCTGGAGAACGATCAGCGCGGCGCGAAACCTCACCGGATTTTCGCACGGCGCCTCGGGAATCGCGTGGGCGCTCCTGGAGCTATATAGCGCCACTGGCGAACTTCGCTTTCGCGACGCTGCACTGGAGGCGTTCCGTTACGAACGGCACTGGTTCAATCCAATCGAGCAAAACTGGCCGGACTTCCGCGACCAGCACACAACTTATCCGGTTTACTGGTGCCACGGAGCCGCCGGAATCGCGCTCTGCCGCCTGCGCGCGTGGCAAATTTTGAGAGACGAAACACTCCTGGCCGAAGCGCGCGTCGCACTCCACAAAGTAGCTGATAGCTCCTCATCCCTGAGAAATTTCTCGCTCTGTCACGGACAGTCGGGAAACGGAGATGTTCTAATCTACGCATCCCAACTGCTAGAGGAAGAAAGCTGGCTCCGACCCGCTGAGAAAATTGCCCAGGAAGGCTTCGAATGTTTCGAGCAGCGCCGCGTCCCCTGGCCCTGCGGACTGCCGGACGCCAATGAAACTCCCGATCTCATGCTCGGCCTGGCCGGGATCGGTTATTTCTATCTACGCCTCGCCGATGCCGCCGCTACTCCAAGTGTCTTGCTGCCGGTTCGGCAAATGGGATGACAGGCGTCCAAACTCCAAGTCAGAACTTGAATATTACATCCATCGCCAGTTGGAACTGGCTCTGGCGCGTACCGTTGTCATAAGCGCGCCGGTCGAAAGCGCGGTCGAACCTCACTTCCGGACGCAACAGAACCGTACTCCCCACCCAGTGGCCCCACATAAGAGTTTCTTCCGCATAACGAGTCTTGTAACCCGTTCGCTGTCCCTTCAGATCATCCAAAAAGTCCGTGCGAATCGAAACGTAATTCTTGGCTGATAGTTGCTTTTCCACGTAATTCACCGCGGCCCATTCAGGCGCGAAGCAACGAATCTCCCCCGCGGAACAAACTGCGCCGTTGCTACCCTTCTCGGGCTGCAATGGGCCGAAAACGCTGGGCACGCCGCGCTGATACATGTACCAGACTTCGCTCGCCATATGCCAGGATGCGTTGAATTTGTGGTACCAGGTGGTGTCAAACATCTGCAGGTTGTTGTAGGCATAATTGCCGCGATTGATTCCGTTCACGCAAGGATACAGATTGTCGTTGCCTTGATGGAATGTGTAGCTGACGCAGGCCGTCGCCGCAGGCTTTGCATCCTTCGACCAGGGAGCCACATCGTGGCTTGCCGTGATCCCGAGCTGAACTAGCCAATGGTCGTTCACCCGCACCGTACCCAGGATCCCCGTGTCGGTAAACGGATCCACGGCATACAGCAAGGAATGTGTGTAGACGTAATTATTAGGCGCCAGTTGCGCTTCAATCCCAGGAATCGAGATGAAACGCCCAACGCGAATGTTGAGCCCCTCGCCGATTTGCGGAATGTAAAGATCCACGTATTCCAGCGCCGGATCAAAACCGTACACGCGATGGTCGTCCAGCAATTGCCCGCTGAAATAGCCCAGGTTCGTAGTGAAACGGTAACTGGTGCCGTACAAGCCGGTGAGGTGGAATCCCCAATCGAAGTGATCGGTTTGAACGCTATCGGGAAGGCGTTCCATATAAACCACGGCCTGGTCGAATTCGATCCGATTCGCGAATATGTCGTAGGCGGATGGGTAATTCGAATTGTGCGAGGTGCTGAGATTGAAGCTTCCTTCCAGCCAGCCGTACGCTTTGACCTTGCTCTGCTCCCACGCTGGCCCATTCGATCCACCGTAAATTGCTTCCATCAGCGGTGGCACATTGGTATCCGGCGCGCCGATTTCAGGCGATCCGCCGTAGGACCAATCCGAGTTCGGAAACGGCGGCGAGTTCAGCGGCGAGGGCAGTGTTCGACGCGGAGGCTCTGGACCACTCGCGTCGGTCCCTTGCCAATCCTGCGCATAAGCATGAACAAGTCTCTTCAGAAATCCCTGGCTCGCGCCCAGTGTCAGATTTAAAGCCACATCGGCGCCGGAGGTAACATCTCGTTCGGCCACCGGGGAGTCCGCAAAACCATGTTTCGTCGCTCGGAACTGGTAGTGGCCCGGCTTGAGCGCAGGCATCGCGAACCGTCCATCGGCGCCGCTGACCGCCGTCCGATCCGTATTTTCGCTGGCGCTGTGCGCCACCACTTGAGCGCCCGCGATCGGCGATCCAGCTAGGTCCTGGATCAGACCATGTACCTGCGCGTCGGCTCCAACAACGGATAGAAAGATCAATCCAACGCGTGCGCGCAGCTGGATAACGGTAAGAGAGCTCAATCCCGATTTTCCCATACGGCAGGCTCCAACTCGCCAATAACAGAATGCTACCGTGAAGAATGCCTCGCATTACCCGACGCGATTTTGCTAAAGTTGCCGTTTCCATCGGTGCTTCCTCCGCATGGGGACAGACCGCCGGGAAGCAGTCTCGCATTCCATGGCGCGAACACCGCGCTGCGTATCCCGAAGGGGTCGCTTCAGCCGATCCCGACAGCCATAGCGTGCTGTTGTGGACTCGTCACCCGTACGACGCGGATCACCAGCTGACCGTTGAGGTGGCCGAAGACCCCGCTTTTGAAAACGTCGTGGCTACGGCGGCCACGCTGGTTTCAAAAGAATCCGACTGGACCTGTCGCGTCCTGGCCGGCGGACTGAAGCCCGCCCACGTTTATTGGTACCGCTTTACGGACCGCGAAGGATCGGGCAGCCGAATCGGGCGGACCATCACCGCTCCATCCCCGGACGACCCAAGGCCCGTAACCTTCGCCTTCGTCAGTTGTCAAAACGCCAATGACGGCGCCCAGACCGCCTATCGCCGCATGATCTTCGAAGACCTGCGCGCCGCTGAGCACGATCGGCTCGGCTTCGTTTTACATCTCGGCGATTTCATCTACGAAATTGTCTGGTATCCCGAAGACCGCCCGCAAGGCATGTACGATCGCAAACTCCGCGACATCGTCCGCTATGAGCACGGCGAAAAGATCGACGATTTTCACATTCCAACCACGCTCGCGGATTATCGCGCAGTCTATCGCGCCTATCTTCACGATCCCGACTTAGAGGATGCCCGCGCACGCTGGCCCTTCGTGAACATGTGGGACAACCACGAGTTCAGTTGGCTCGGATATCAGGGCATGCAGATATTCAAAGGAGTAACTCGGCCGGCCCAGACCAGAAAGGTCGCAGCCAATCAGGCCTTCTTCGAATATCAACCGGCGCGAATGTCAAAACCCGGCGGCCCATCACTGGAAAGCTTCCATCCACCCCGCGTAGTCGACGCGGCGATTTCTCACTTTGACGGCCACGGCCTGGGCCTGGAAGCGAACAATCTCGCGGCCATCCATAGCCTCAGAGGATATCGGAAACTTCGCTGGGGCCGCCATGTGGATCTGATCATTACCGATCAGCACAGCTACCGTTCGGAAGATCCGGCGGGAAGACCCGAGGCAAAAGTTTTTTCCAGCAAGGATTTCCCGGAATTCTTTCCCGAAGAAGTCATGGAAATTCTGGACGCAGGGCTGGCGCATAATCAAAGCCACCCTCCAGCCGCTATCCGCTTCGGCGACGTGGAAGTCCCCAACTTCCGTAAGGACGCGCCCGTGCAAACCGTGCTGGGGGCGGAGCAGAAGGCCTGGTTCCTCGATCAGCTCAAAACCTCCAGCGCCACCTGGAAAATATGGGGAAACACCGCCGGCACGCTGGACATGCGCGCCGATCCACAAAACTTGCCCGCGGGTTTGACCAAGCCGTGGCCGGGATCCGGTTATGCGACCTTCGCCATGGGAGATCCGAGCAGCGCGTTCACCGAGCGCGCCGAGATTTACGATTTCGTGCGCGCCCAGGGAATCGCCGGATTCGTCACAGTGGCGGGGGACCGCCACAGTTTCTGGGCCGGACTCGCCACTAAATCGCTTCCCCCAAAATCGTTTGAGCCTGTTGGAGTCGCTTTTATCACCGGCTCCATCTCCGCGCCCGGATTGGTGGAAGCGCTGGAGCACAATCTCCCGAAAGAGCACCCGTTGCGCCATCTGTTCGTCGGCCAGGGACCGGCTGACACCCGTCCGCAGCCGACAGTAAATCTGCTGTTGCGCCATGGTGTGCGATCCTGCCTGGAATATGCGAAAAGTGGAGACCTGGCCCGGGCTCGGTCGCTTTCCAATCCCGATCTTTCGCCGCATCTGAAATTTGTCGACATGGGCGGCCACGGTTATGCGGTGGTGCGCGCCACGGGCGACTGGATGGAAACCGAGTTCGTCTGCATCCCGCGGCCAGTGGAGCGCAGCCAGCGCGAGGACGGCGGTCCGCTGCTCTATCGAGTCAAATATCGCGCTAAACATTGGAGCGGACCCGAGCAGCCGGAACTCGAGGGACAAATCCTGGAGGGCGATCCTCGCTTCTCAATTTGATCAATCCGCGCGCAGGGCCGTGAGCGGATCTATATGAATCGCGCGGCGCGCCGGCGCCCAGCACGCCACCAATGCCACCACCGCCATCAACGCGATCGCCGAGAAATACGTCAAAGGATCGTGTGCGCTAATGCCGTAAAGGATCTGGCTGAAGAAGCTTCCCGCCGCGAACGCCAGCGCGAAGCCAATCGCTATCCCCACTGCCAGCAGCTGCGCCGTTCGCGTCAGCACCATGCGCGCCACCTGCGTTGGAGCAGCGCCCAGCGCCATGCGGATGCCGATCTCCCGTGTTCTTCTGGATACCGCGTAGGCCATGATTCCGTAGACACCGGTGGCCGCTAGAATCACCGCCAGTACTCCGAACGATCCCAGCACCACCGCCGCCATTCTGGCCGGGAACAATGCCAATCCCAGCGCTCTGGTGACGCTGCCGTCCTCAAAGACAGTCAGTGAGGGGTCCAGTTCCAAAACGGCACGGCGCAGCAGGCGGACGGTCTCAGTTTCCGGCAGCGCAGAGCGCGCAATCACTGTCTGGTCTTGACTCCAGCGTTGGGCCATTGCTTCAAAAATGGCGAGATTAGGCGCTTCACTCAACGAACCATACTTTCCGTCCTCAACTACACCTGCGATCTGAATCCATTTCCCGGCCGGGCCATGGCGGAATCGCTTACCGATGGGATCTTGCCCGGCCAGCAGCTGCCGGGCGAAGGTCTCATTCACCAGCGCAACCAGCGGTGCGCCTTGTTTGTCGCCTAGATCCAGATCGCGGCCGGCCATCAGACGTGTGTGCATGGCTTGCAGGTATCCGGGCGTGATGCTGTACAGATTCGCGCTCGGGATCTCGCCTGGGCGCGGCTCGGGCTGCCCTTCCAGATAAATGACGTCACTCATGTTTCCCGTCGCCGTTAAAGGCAGGCCCGAAACGATTCCAGCAACCTGAATTCCCGGTAGCGCGCGAACCTTTTCCAGCAGGCGGCGCTGGAACTCGCGGCTGCGCTGCTCGCTGTAGCTTTGACCGGCCAGATCCAGCGACAGGACTGTGGCATGTTCGGGCTGGAATCCGAGTTTCAGACTGAGCGCGTGCTGCAAACTTCGCACTACCAGAATGCTGCCGATGAGCAAGATCACCGAGAGAGCCACCTGGACGGTGACGAGAATGTCGCGCAGGTTCAGCCGGCGAAGCTTATCCGAGGGCGCGTCGTTCTTGATGGCTCCAGCCAGGCCCACGCGAGCCGATTGCAGTGCCGGCATCAAGCCGAACAGAAACGCGCTCAGTAGCGAGACAGCGGCTGCAAAAAGGAATACGCGTGTGTCCATTTCAACGCGAGCCATGGTCAACGTGTCGATGGGCGGACGCCACACGTTTACCAATGCAGTAAGCCAGGCGGCCAGCAGCACTCCCGCCGCGCCGCCCGCCATGGACAACAGCAGGCTCTCCGTAAGAAGTTGGCGGACCAGTTGGCCTTGACTGGCGCCTAACGCCAAACGGATGGCGACCTCTTTTCTGCGATCGGCCGCACGCGCCAGCAGCAGGGCCGCCAAATTTACGCACGCAATCAGCAACACCAAGCCGGCCACCACCATTCCCACTGCAGAAAAACCGAGGATGCCTGGACGCAGATAGGTGCCGCCCATGCCAGGCGGAGAGAGAACCATGGAAACCCCTCCATCCACTTTGGGGTATTCGCGGGCCAGCTCTCGGGCGATGCTGTCGATGGGGCCTTGGGCCCCCTCCATCGTGACTCCCGGTTGTAGGCGCCCGATCGTGAAGCCCTGCAGGCTGCTGCGGTCGTCCAGCCATTCCCCCGTCATCGCTAAAGGGACAAAGACCTGCGGCGTGAAGAGAACCTCGGTGCCAATGAATGCCTGCGGGGTCACGCCGACGATGGTGTAGTCCAGACCATTGATTTTGAATTGCTTGCCGACAACATTGGGGTCGCCTCCAAAGTGCGCCTGCCAGTAACTGTAGGCGATGACGGCCACTGGATGACCGCCGCGTTGGACGTCGTCCGCCGCATGCAGCACGCGGCCCCGCAGCGCTGCAACGCCCAGCATATCGAAATAATTTCCGCTGACTGCGTAACCCCACAAACGAGTATTCTTTTCGCCGCGGTGGCTCACGTTCATGGCGTCGAAAAAGTACATCGCCAGGCCGCTCAGCACCGTGTTGCGGTCCCGATAGTCTTTGTAGTCGGGATAGGAAATCATCGGGCCCCCGCCGTTGGAGGTGTGGTAGTTGAAGGAGACCAGTTCGCGTTGGTTTTGCACTCCGAAGGGCCGGAAAACCACCGCGTCCACCATGGAGAAGATGGTGGCGTTCGCGCCGATGCCAAGCGCCAGCGTCACAATCGCGGCGGCTGTAAACCCTGGACTCGAACGAAGCCGGCGGAAGGCAAGTCTCATATCGTGTCGCAGCATAACCGTTCCAGTGGCACGTTGATAACCGCGAAAAAGCTCTATACTCTCAATTAAATCACAACATCCAGTGCCCGCTTTTGGGACGAACCGCACAGGTGGCGTAGGCGCTTTCGCCAGCGAACCAGACTGAGACCTACCCGGAGCGAGATCATTAGACAACGAGTCACCGATTGACTTCGCTACCGTGGAATCGCTACATTGGCCACCAGCGCGAAGCGGTATGACCAAGAAAACGGCCAGTCCTTCGAGTCCGATTCAACAGAAGTTCACTGAGGCGTTGGAACAACTGGTCGCCGAGGTGAAACGGGACAAGTCTATCCTGGCGGCGGTTCTTTGCGGGAGCCTGGCTCACGATGCGGTGTGGGCGAAATCCGACATTGATCTTTTGCTGATCACGGCGGATGACAAGAAGTCCGAATCTTCGGGCGTGGCTCTTTATGCAAACGGCGTAAATGTCCACGCGCTGCTGATGTCGCGAACCCAGTTCCGGCGCACAGCAGAAGGCTCCCTGCGAAACTCTTTGATGCACTCGTTCCTTACCAAAGGACGAGTCCTCTATACGCACGACGATACGATCTCGGCGCTGTGTGCGCGGCTTCAGGAGATCGGCGAGCGGGATACTCAAATCCAACTGTTGCGAGCCGGCATTCAGGCGCTGGCGCCAGTGGACAAGGCCCACAAATGGATGATCACCCGCGGGGACCTGGACTACACCGCTCTCTGGATCCTCTACGCGGCCACTCCCCTTGCCAGAATCGAGATTCTAAGCGCGCGGCGACTTACCGATCGCGAGGTGATTCCTCAGGCCATCCAGCTCAATCCGGCGTTCTTTAAAATCGTCTACGCCGACCTTCTCAACACCAGGAAGACTGTCAACAACGTGCATGCGGCTCTGGATGCCATCGACGCTTATCTTGCCCAACATGCTCCAATGCTGTTTGGGCTCATCCTCGACCATTTGCGGGAAGTCGGGGACACCCGATCGGCCAGTGACCTCGAGGCTCACTTCTCGCGCAACTTCGATGTGCAGGGCGTGACAGTCGCTTGCGAATATCTGTCCGACCGCGGACTCATCTGCAAAGTATCCACTCCGATCCAGCTTACCAAGCACAGCAACATTTCAGTTCAGGAGATGGCCTTCACTTACATACAGGAAGCGCAAGATGTCTACTAAAGGCCACCAGGGCAGCAGGAAGCCCGGCCCGCGGACTACCATCGCCGTTCAAGGCGCCCGCGTTCACAACTTGAAGAACATTTCGGTCGAGATTCCGCGCGACAAGCTGGTGGTAGTCACGGGACTGTCGGGCTCCGGCAAATCCAGCCTGGCATTCGACACCATCTACGCCGAAGGCCAACGGCGCTACATGGAGTCCCTATCCAGCTATGCCAAGCGCTTCGTCTCGCAGGTAGCGAAGCCCGATGTAGATTTCGTTTACGGCCTGTCGCCTGTAATCTCAATCGAGCAGAAGACCACCACGAACAATCCGCGCTCAACGGTTGGGACTATGACCGATATCGCGGGTTACCTGAACCTGCTCTACGCCACGATCGGCCAAGCGCATTGTCCGCGCACCGGCGAAATAACCCCGAGCCGCACCTCCAGCCAGATCCTCGAAGCGATTCTGTCCCTTCCCGAGGGCGCCGAAATCGAGCTTCGAGCCCCGGTGTTCAAGCAATACGGCGAAGAGCTCGACTTCGTTCTTACCGAGGTTCGCAAGAAAGGCTGCCGGACCGTAATTGTCAACGGGAAACCGGTCGACATCTCCGCGGAGGTGGAACTGGACGAATCCAAGATCCGCAGTATGGACGCAGTGGTCGATCGGTTCGTCGTGAGTCGCAAACATGAGAAGGCGATCAAGGCCGGAATCGCCGCTACCCTTTTGGTCGGCGATGGGCTGATGCAGATAGAGGTGACGAAGAGCCCCAACAAAAAGCCGATCGAGCTGTTCTATGCGGGGTTGTGCAGCAAGACCCTTCATTTCGTCTATGGCGACATCCAGCCCGAGTTCTTCATGTTTAACAACCCGGAAAGCGCCTGCCGGACATGCGGAGGACTGGGAGTCCATAAACGGACGCATCCTGAGCTGCTGATTCCCGATCCCCAGCGCAGCATCCTCGGCGGCTGCTTCGTGAAAGAGGCGTTCAAGTACAATCCCGATACTTGGGACGGGCATGTGATGTACAGCCTGTCCAAGGTCCTTAAGTTTTCGCTCGACACTCCGTGGGAGAAGGTGCCGGAGGCGGTGCGCAATTCCATCCTCTACGGGATCGAACAGAAGCTGCGCATGCAGGCTCCTCCCGATACCAAGGTGGAGCGGCAAAAGTGGATCGGTTCGGATATCGGCTTTGGAGGAATCGCTCACCGGATTGAGCGCTATTATCGGCGCTATCGACAGCGCGGCGAAGCAAATTCCGGAATGGAGGCCTGGCTCGACAAGGTGATGGTAGAGCACACTTGCCCGGACTGCAAGGGAGCGCGGGTTCGGGCCACGCGTCTGCTGTTCACGATCAACGGCAAAACCATCTACGACGTCGGCCAGCTCCATTTCGACAAACTGCACGAGTTTCTGGGGCAGGTCCATCCATCCGGACGGGGCGCCGACGCAGGCCGGCAAGTCCTCGGTGAAGTCCGGGGACGTCTTGAATTGCTGCTCGGGATTGGGCTGGACTATCTGAATTTCAACCGGCGTTCCGCGACGTTATCGGGCGGTGAATCGCAGCGCATTCGCTTATCCACTCAAATTGGATCCGGACTCATGGGGATGCTCTACGTGCTGGATGAGCCGAGTATAGGGCTGCATCCGAAGGACAACGTCAAGATGATCGCGATGCTGGAGCGGCTTCGCGATATCGGGAATACAGTGATCGTGGTGGAGCACGATGAGGACACAATTCGCGCCGCCGACCACATCGTCGAGATGGGCCCGGGACCAGGAGTACACGGTGGGTCCGTCGTTGTACAGGGCGTTCTTAGCGACGTGCTCGCTTCGAAGTCCTCGCCAACCGGCCAATTCCTCTCGGGTTTGCGCGCCATCGCAACTCCCTCGCGCAGAAGAAAGGGGAACGGGAAAACGCTCCGGGTGCGTGGCGCGCGCGAGAACAATCTGAAGAACGTGGATGTCACATTTCCGTTGGGTTCCTTGGTAGCAATCACCGGCGCTTCCGGATCCGGGAAGAGCACGCTGGTCAATGAGATCCTCTATAAAGCTCTTTGGAAGCGTTTAGAAGACACGCGAACGCTCCCTGGCGACCACGATGGCGTGGACGGCATGGAACATGTCCACAAGGTCGTCAACATCGATCAGTCTGCTATCGGGCGCAACAGCCGGTCGAATCCAGCGACCTATATCGGCTTCTACGACACCATTCGCGACCTGTTTACCCAGACCCCTCTAGCTGTCGAACGCGAGTATAAAGCCGGCCGCTTCAGTTTCAACGTGAAAGGTGGACGCTGCGAGGAGTGTCAGGGGGAAGGCGTGATCACAACACAGCTTTACTTCATGCCGGACGTCGAGGTCATGTGCGGAGCCTGCAAAGGCGCGCGTTTCAATGCCGAGACATTAGAGATTACGTTGCGCGGCAAGACCATTCATGACGTGCTCAACATGTCTGTTGAAGAAGGCGCTGCATTCTTCGCGAGCGAACCTGCCGTCGGCAAGAAGATCGAAGTGTTGAACGAACTGGGTCTGGGCTATCTGACTTTAGGGCAATCGGCAACCACGCTGTCCGGCGGCGAGGCCCAGCGCATCAAAATCGCAACCGAACTCAGCAAACTCCAGCGCGCCAAGCATACGGTCTACATCCTCGATGAACCTACCACGGGTCTGCATCTGGCCGACGTCGAGCGCTTGCTCGAATCCCTAAACAAACTGGTGAATGCGGGGCACACGGTGCTACTGATCGAGCACCATCTGGATGTAATAAAGACTGCCGATCACGTGATCGATCTCGGCCCCGAAGGCGGTCACGCCGGTGGCGAAGTGGTGGTAACAGGATCGCCCGAACAGGTCGCGGCCTGCAAGGCGTCGCATACTGGCCGGTTTTTGAGGACCCACCTCCGGCCCTGATCGCGGTGACAAAACTTCCCATCCGAAATCCCCTTCCTCACCATGCACCTGCAAATTCGCCCTGACCCAACCTCACCGCGCCGCCTTATCCTGATCTCAAGATGCCCGTCACACAAAACCACAGCGCCATTTCTCCGCCCTCCGCGCCGAAATTAGGCAGTCGTCTTGACGCATCGTTAATTTTCCACCTCGCAGACCTCCCGCCGGCGCGCACAATCCCTTGGCTTCGTTTTTGAAAAAATACGCCGCGCCGCGCAGTCATCGTTTTGTCATTCAAGCCTCTGCGCTCCCGCTCTGAAACAGCCATCATATGAGGTAGCATCTATGCCTCTCGAGCACCTCATGCAAGCAACCATCGCGAACGAACCCGGCGCCACCGCAGCCACCCCGCTGTCCCCCGAAGAATTGCGCAAGATCAATGCCTATTGGCACGCCGCCAACTATCTCTCCGTCGGACAAATTTATCTCTACGCCAATCCTCTGTTGACGGAGCCGCTGCGCCTGGAACATATCAAACCGCGCCTCCTCGGACACTGGGGCACCACCCCCGGCCTCAACTTCATCTACGCGCATTGCAATCGCCTCATCCGCAAGTACGATCTCAACATGATTTACATTTGTGGACCCGGCCACGGCGGCCCCGGCTTGGTCGCCAACACCTACCTCGAAGGCACTTACAGCGAACTCTTCCCCAACGTAACGCAGGATTGCGAGGGCCTCCAGCGCCTCTTCACGCAATTCTCCTTTCCCGGCGGAATTCCCAGCCACGCTGCGCCTCAAACCCCCGGCTCCATTCACGAGGGCGGCGAGCTCGGCTATTCGCTCCTGCATGCATACGGCGCGGTGTTCGACAATCCGGATTTGATCGCCTGCTGCGTCGTCGGCGATGGTGAAGCGGAGACCGGCCCGCTGGCCACCAGTTGGCACTCCAATAAATTCCTGAATCCCGCCAAGGACGGCGCCGTCATCCCCGTCCTGCATCTCAACGGATATAAAATCGCCGGCCCCACCGCCCTTGCGCGCATCAGTAAAGAAGAACTCGCCACGTTGCTGCGCGGTTATGGATACAAACCCTACTTCGTCGTTGGCCACGAACCGGAACCGATGCACCAGTTGATGGCCGCCACGCTCGAAACCGTGGTGAATCAGATCCGCGCTATCCAGAAAGACGCCCGCGAGAATGGATTTTCCGCCCGCCCCGAGTGGCCCATGATCGTTCTCGATTCGCCCAAAGGTTGGACCGGTCCCAAGGTTGTGGACGGCGTCCAAATTGAGGGAACCTTCCGCGCCCATCAGGTCCCACTTGCCGAAATGTCCAAGCCCGGACATGTCAAAGAACTCGAAGATTGGATGAAAAGCTACCGGCCCGAAGAACTTTTCGATGACCGCGGCCGGCTCATCCCCGAATTGGCGGAACTCGCTCCCATAGGCCAACGGCGCATGGGCGCCAATCCAAATGCCAATGGGGGTTTGCTTCTCAAGGACCTTCGCTTGCCGGACTTTCGCTCCTACGCTGTCGAGGTGAAGAATCCCGGTACCGATCGCGCCGAAGCCACGCGCATCTTGGGACAAATGCTGCGCGATGTCATGAAATTGAACGACGACGTTCATAACTTCC
>Ga0302326_10011929_pt1 | contig 18624 bp, 14 predicted proteins | sample Palsa_T0_3_FD_202264 | JGI IMG/M metagenome (GOLD analysis project Ga0302326, IMG submission 202264) | Peat permafrost microbial communities from Stordalen Mire near Abisko, Sweden - Palsa_T0_3 | ecosystem: Environmental > Terrestrial > Soil > Palsa > Peat permafrost | place: Sweden: Abisko...
GCCGCAGTCCCAGTGGCGGAATTGAAGACGGTACTGGATCGCGATCTGGAGCCGGCGCTCAAGGATGGCGCACTGGCGCCCGCGACCGGTGGAGGCGTAGTGATCGGTGTTGTAGAACGCGGAACCCGGCGGATTTTTGCGTACGGCCCGGTCCAGGAGGATTCGATCTTCGAGATTGGCTCGATTTCGAAAACCTTTACCGGCCTCATTTTGGCGCGCATGGTTACGCAGCACGAAGTCAGGCTGAATGAGCCGGTGCGAGAGCTGCTGCCAGCGGGCGCCGTCGCAAAACCCGAAGGGGCTGAGATTACGCTGCTGGATCTGGCGGAACAGCACTCGGGCCTGCCGCGAATGCCCGATAATTTTCATCCCGCCGACCCGCAGGACCCTTACGCCGACTATCGGCCGGCGAACCTTTACGAATTTCTCGCCAAACACGGGGTTGGCAAGCCTGAAAATCCGGGGTTCAACTACAGCAACCTTGGACTGGGCCTGCTGGGGCAGGCGTTAGCCAATCGCGCGGCGATGACCTATCCGGAATTGCTGAAAACGCAGATTACGGGACCTCTAGCATTAAACGATACAGTGGTGAAGCTTTCGCCAGAGCAGGACAAGCGCTTCGCACGCGGGCACAACCCGCAGCACCAGGTAGTGCACCCGTGGAATCTGGACGCGCTGGCTGGTGCGGGCGCGATCCGCTCGACGGCCGCCGATATGCTGACGTACCTGGAGGCGCAATTGCATCCCGAGAACGTTAAAGATCCAATGCTCGCAAGCGCCTTGAAGATGTCCCACGAATTGCGGGCGGACGCTATGCAGGGAATGAAGATCGGTTTGGCCTGGCTATTCGTAACAAAGACGGGAAATTTCTGGCACAACGGAGCTACGGGCGGCTACAGCAGCTATGCCTTGTTCAACCCCACGGAGGATTATGCCTTGGTAGTGCTCTTCAATACGACGGTGACAAACGACGGCAGCTTCGCGGATGAACTGGGCGAGCATATCGCGCAGCGCCTGAGCGGCAAGCCCGCCATTTCGCTTCGCGATTAGACTGTCCGGTTCCGGTTCAGAGTTCTCAAAACCGGACAGCGGGGAACGCCCCCGCCCTCGCGAATGCTAGAGGAATCTTGGCGATCCAAATGCATATGATACTAACGACATGCGCGATCTGCTCTCCGACATCAGCTTTGCCCTTCGAACCTTTGTAAAATCACCAGTCTTCGCCGGCGTCGCGGTCCTTTCGCTAGCCCTCGGAATCGGCGCGAATACGGCCATTTTCACACTGCTCGACCAGGTACTCTTGCGCCGGTTGCCGGTGAAAGATCCGCAACAACTGGTCCAGCTGCAGTGGCAAGGGTATTATTACGGCAGTAATACCGGTTACGCCGCGCTCTCGTACCCAATGTACAAGGATTTCCGCGACCGCAACCAGGTCTTCAGCGGAACTGTCTGCCGCTATGCGCTGCCACTGAGTCTTGGGCTGAGCGGGAGGGGAGAGCGCCTGGATGGGGAACTTGTGTCCGGCAATTATTTTCAGGTCCTCGGGGTCCAAGCGGCTCTCGGCCGCCTCATCATGCCGGATGACGATCGAATTCCCGATGGTGAATCCGTGGCCGTACTCAGCTACCGATTTTGGATGGAACGCTTCCACGGCGATCCCGCTGTGTTAGGCCAGAACCTTCTGGTGAATGGCCACCAGCTCACCGTCATCGGCGTCAGCCAGGCTGGATTTGATGGAGTGGAAGTGGGCTATTCGCCCAAGATCCGGATTCCTGTCGCGATGAAGAAAGCCATGACGCCCGGCTGGGAGCAGTATGGGCTGGAGAGCCGGCGCGGCCGCTGGGTGAATGTGTTTGCGCGCCTGAAACCTGGAATCAGTATTACCCAGGCTAAGGCATCGCTGCAGCCGCTGTTCCACTCCATTCTCGAAATGGAGGTGCGGGACAAAGAGTTCGCGCACGCCGATGCGTACGCCAAGCAGCAGTTTCTGAGGTCATCCATGGATGTGCTGCCCGGCTCGCGCGGCCGCTCCACGTTGCGGCGGCAGGCGGAGGCGCCACTCTGGGTGCTAATGGCCATGGTGGGGCTGGTGCTATTGATTGCCTGCGCCAATGTCGCCAATCTCTTGATGGCGCGGGCTACCGGAAGGCAGAAAGAAATCGCAGTGCGCCTGGCCATGGGTGCCAGCCGTCTGCGTCTGATGCGCCAATTGATGGTGGAGAGCCTGTTGCTGGCTCTTGCCGGCGGCGCGGCGGGGCTTCTGGTGGCGTCGTGGACCGACGATCTGCTGCTTCGTCTCATGTCCATTGGGAACAGCCCGTTGGAACTTTCCACGGTGCCCGATGCCCGCGTCTTGCTGTTCGCGCTGGCCATTTCATGTCTCACGGGAGTTATTTTCGGCCTCATCCCAGCGCTGCAGTCCACGCGCCCCGATTTGGCCGGCACGCTTAAAGAATCGGCGGGTGCTGTAATCGGCGGCGGCAATATGCGGATGCGCAAAGCGCTGGTGGTGTCCCAAGTATTCCTCTCGTTGTTGTTGCTGGTCGGCGCGGGATTGTTCGTCCGTTCACTGCGCAACCTGGATAACCTCGACCCCGGATTCCGCACCCACAACGTGGTCGCATTCTCCATCGATCCGCGGTTGGACGGATACTCGAAGGAGCGAACGTACATTTTTTATCGGCAGCTGTTGGGGAAACTTCGCGCGAGCGCCGGGGTGCAGTCGGCCGCCTTCGCCGTGGTTCGCGTACTCGGCAACGACGATTGGGAGAACTCCATCGCCGTGGAGGGCTACGAACCAAAACCAGGCGAGGAAATGGAACCGTTCTACAACGCGGTCTCGCCCGGATACTTCGCCACACTCGGATTGAAACTTTTGGCTGGGCGAGAGTTTCTGCCCAGTGACATAGGCAACTCCCACAAGGTTGGGATTGTGAACGAAAAGTGGGCTCAAAAGTATTTCAAGGGCCGGAACGCGGTGGGCCGCCACTTCGGATTTGGCGGAGATCCTGGCACCAAGACGGATATCGAGATTGTTGGCGTCGTCGAGGACGCCAAATACAACAACATGCGGGATGAGCTCAGTGCCCAGAACTTCGTGCCGTTCGATCAGACCGAAATCCTGACCGATGTCACGGTGTACGTGCAAACCGAGCTCAAGCCCGAACAAATGTTTACGGCGGTCCGCGGCACGGTCCATGACCTCGACGCCAATTTGCCTGTTTACGGCATGCGAACTCTGGACGCACAAATGAAGGAGTCTCTGGTGGCGGAACGAATGACTGCTTTTCTCGCTACGGTTTTCGGACTCCTGGCGACGTTGCTCGCAGCCATCGGCTTGTACGGCGTGATGGCGTATAACGTGGGTCGACGCACGCGCGAGATCGGGATCCGCATCGCTCTGGGCGCGCCATCGCCAAATGTTTTGTGGCTGGTGATGCGGGAAGTGCTGGTGATGGTGGGCTTGGGCGTGGCTATCGCCTTGCCGGCGGCATGGGGTCTAGCGCGGCTGGTCCAGAGCCAGCTCTATGGAATTGCGCCCGATGATCCGCTCAGCATGGCCGCTGCGACGTTATGCATCGCATTGGTTGCGGCACTGGCCGGCTACATCCCTGCCTTGCGCGCGACTCGCATCGATCCCATTCGCGCTTTGCGCTATGAGTGATCGCGATCACTACTCTTGAAGATCGCTGGGGCCATTTGCAAGAGCGGCACGCACCGCTGCATCGGGCGTCATCTCATATTCCATCGGAGGAATGGCGTCCGCCAGGTAACGAACGAAGTAATCCCAACGCCTGCGCGTCATGTATTGAGACGCTGGCCCGTAGCCGTGGCGGGCGTTCGGGATCATCAGAAGGTCAAAATCCTTGTTGGCTTTGATCAGCGCATCCACCACCAGCAAGGTCTCGCTCGGCGGGACATTATCGTCCATGGTTCCGTGCGCGAGCAAGAGGTGCCCCTTTAAGTTTTTGGCGAATTGCTGGTTCGCCTGCGAATCGTAGTTGCTGCTGCCGTCGGGATTCTTCACCAGCAATCCAGCCCACTTCTCCGCCCAGTCGTCTTCATAATCGCGATTGTCGTGATTGCCGCTTTCGCTGATTCCAACTTTGAAGAAGTCGGGATAATGGAACATCGCCGACGCCGTCGCGTTGCCCCCGCCGGAGTGGCCAAAGATGCCGGCGCGGTCCAGATCGATCCATGAATATCTTGCTGCTAGATCCTTCATGCCGGAGATTTGATCGGGGATCGTATTGTCTCCGAGATCGGCATAATAAGCCTCGTGAAAGGTCTTCGAGCGCCAAGGTGTACCCATCCCGTCAATACATACGACGATGAAACCAAGCTCGGCCAATGACTGCAGATCGCCACGCGACGCCAGGAAATTTCGGCCGCCACAGGAACCTGTCTGCGGCCCGGGATAAACATGATTGACTATGGGATATTTCTTGGATGCATCGAAGTTGGCCGGCTTGAACATCAGGCCATATAGATCGGTTTTGCCGTCGCGCGCTTTCACCGTGATGGGCGCAGGCGGAACCCACCCGGTGGCCAGCAGTTTCGTTATGTCCTGATTGGCGAGCTCCATCACCAGCTTGCCATCATGGTCGCGAAGGACCGCGGTTTCCGGTTGCGTCGGCGTGGAGAAGACGTCGACAAAATACCGTCCGTGGTGCGAGACATTCACCGCGTGGTCGGCGTTCTCCGGGGTAAGCAACCGCATGTTCCGGCCGTCAAACCCGATGCTGTAAAGGTGGGAGAAATAGGGGTCGCGGCCTGGTTCCTTGCCCACCGCCAGGAAGTAAATGATCCGCGCCGTTTCATCCACGTTCAATACCTGAGTGACATTTCCTTCTCCCTGGGTGATCTGGTTTTTCAGCTTGCCGCTGGTCAGGTCGTAGAGGTAAAGCTGCCCCCAGTTGTCGCGTTCACTGAACCAAAGGATCTCTTTAGATTTCGGCAGATACTTCCAGTTCACCTTCCCATTGCCGCTCTCGAAGAACTTAGCAGCCGTCTCGCTCATCACTTCCCGCACTTCGCCCGTTTCAGCATCGGCCACGCGAAGCCACTCCTGCCTGTGGTCCCGCGAAGTCGAAACGAACGCGAGATCGTTGCCGCCGGCGTTCCATTGCACATCGTCCCAAGCGGTGCCGCGGCAAGCGATATCGTCACATAACGTCGAGCGGTGTTGATCGGGAGGCATTTTCAGACGAATCACCTTGGGCGAATCGACATTGATGATCACTCGTTCGATCATTGTCACATTCGGATCGCCCACCAACGGGTACTTCCAGGCCTTCAGAGCTGGATGGCCGTTGGTCACCGGCACCAGATACATCTCGCCAGTTTTGCGCTGATCCTGCTGAAACGTTGCAATCTTCTTCGAGTCCGGCGACCATACCAGGATCGGGTTGTCACTCTGCTTCCATCCGGCGTTGTCAGTCGCGTAACCGTAATCCCTCACGCCGTCGGTTGTGAGTTGTATTTCCTGACCGGTGGTCACATCGCGCACCCACAAGTTATAGTCACGAATGAATGCTTCTCGCTTCTTGTCGGGCGAAAGTGGGAGTGAAGCTCTTGCAGTGTAGTCCGGCTTTGATTTCTCGTCCGGCGTGCCCGGAATTTTGATGGAAGCGCAGACCCCGGCGCCGCTGAGATCGCATCGAAACTGCTTCACGCCTACTTTAAGCAGCATCCCCGCGGCATGCTCAGGAAAAGAGATCTCACTGATCGCCAAATGGCGCGCGTCATCCTTTAACTGGTCATCGGATGCCTTTAAAGCGGCCGCTAGTTTAGCCTGATCAAAGGCCGGCGACTTGGTCTTGCTCGCCGGATCCACTACGACGTAATCCCAACCATCAGCCCTATAATCGCGATACCAGAATCGTCCGTCCTCCAGCCATTTGGCACGCACGACGCCCTGGTAGGCCAGCGGAGCCATGTTGTACGGCATGAACTTCTCGGCCTTCGCGTAATCATCTTTGGTGTACTGTTTGGGTTGTTGCGCCATCGCAACCGCTCCAAGGCTCGCGACCAAGAACGGGACCGTCCAACGGCGACACTGAGAGATGTATTCGGAAGACATGATGTCTACTTTAGCTCGGAAGATTCCCGAGGCGCGGCCCGCGCACACGATGCGAAACGATCGGGCATAATAGGGTAAATCGTCCGGTGGCCCAAGTGCGTCCCCCAAAACGTCCGGCCGATTTCACGCTGCAATCCCCGTCAAGTTGGACACCATAGGCCGAAGCATCGATTGAGACGACAAGGGGGTCGAGGATGGCGAATACCAGGCGGGACTTTCTGACGAAGGTAGGGCAGGCCGGCGGTTACGGCGCTGCCTTTGCGGCCATGCAATCGCTGGCACTGCTACCCAGCGTGCCTCTGTCCGCTTCGGTGGTCGATTTGCCCGAGAATGCAGGCAGGGGTGTGAAAATCGCTATTCTCGGCGGAGGGATTGCCGGGCTTGTCTCGGCGTACGAGCTGGGCAAAGCCGGATTCCATTGCACCGTGCTGGAAGCCAGGGCACGCCCAGGCGGCCGCAATTGGACGGTGCGCAATGGAACGACGGTCGAGTTCACAGACGGCACAATACAGACCGCCGCATACTCGAGCCCTGACAGCTACTTTAATTGCGGCCCGGCCCGTCTGCCCTCGGTTCACAAGACTATGCTGGGCTACTGCAAGCAGCTGGGCGTCGCCCTGGAAGTTTTCGTCAACACCAATCGCAGTTCGCTGATGGTAAGCGACAAGGCTTTTGGCGGAAAACCAGTAGAGCAACGGCAGGTCATTAACGATACGCGCGGGCACATTGCGGAGCTGCTGGCAAAGAGCGTGAACCAAGGCGCTTTAGACCAAGAGCTGACCAAAGAAGACCGGGAACGGCTGCTTCAGTTATTGCGATCCTTCGGCGATCTCAAAACGGACTACAAATATCAAGGTACGGAGCGGGCCGGTGTGACTCGCCTGCCGGGCGCCGGGGACATTACCGAGACTCCGCGGCCCTTTCTCGATCTGCACTCGCTGCTCGATTCCAACCTATGGAACAACACCACGCATGAAGAAACTCTGGATATGCAGGCGACCATGTTTCAGCCCGTTGGCGGCATGGATCACATCCCTTATGCGTTTGCCAAGAAATTGGGCAAAGTGGTGCAGTACAAATGCGTGGTGAAAGAAATCCGCAAGTCGACTGATGCCGTGAAGGTGGTTTATACGCAGAATGGAGCGGAGAAGAGCATTGTCGCCGATTACTGTATATGCGCGCTGCCCGTTAATATGCTCAAATCCATCGGCAACGACTTCTCTCCGCAAGTGAAACAAGCTATTGTGGACACGCACTACAGCGATTCGTACAAAATTGCGTGGGAGTCGCCGCGCTTTTGGGAATCCGACTATAACATTTACGGGGGCATCTCGTGGCTGCAGGGTCAGCCCATAACCATGGTGTGGTACCCCAGCGGAAAAATGCACACCGACATGGGGGTGTTGCTCTCCGGTTACGGACTTCAAAGCCTCCCCGCGTTCAATCAGCTCCCCAATATCGAAGCCCGGTTCGCCGCATCGCGGGCGGCCGTGGAGACGCTGCACCCCGGCCACGGCCAAGATCTTAAGAGTCCGATATACGTGCTTTGGGAAAAGATTCCCTACAATCAAGGCGCCTGGATTTCATCATTCGGCGACTACTACACCGGCCCCTATCGGGCCTTCATGGAACCTGATGAGCGTATCTATTTCGCGGGCGACCATTGCAGTCACGTGGTGGCCTGGCAGGAGGGTGCGGCACTTTCCGCGCACCGTACTATAAAGATGATCAGCGAACGAGTGCGTTCGGCTAAAGCATAACCTCGGAGACGACAGCATGAACCTCATCAACTCAATTTCGGCATTGGCCTTGACGGCCGCCCTGTGCGGAATCGCAGCGGCGCAAAGCGGGACAACTGTCAAACATATTCAGCCTGGGACTGGCTTCATCGCATCCGCCGTTTGGGCGGGCGACACGCTTTATGTCAGTGGGCAGTTGCCCTCGCCAGTAACCCCGGGGGATCCCGCGAAAGGCACTGCAGCGGTCTTTGGCGATACCAAGACGCAAGCCGCGAGCGTCTTCGGGAAAATCGAAGCCATACTCAAAGAGCAGGGTCTCGGAATGGGCGATGTAGTAATGATGCACGTCTTCATGGTTGGCGATCCAGCCATTGGCGGAAAGCTCGATTTTGCCGGAATGAACGCTGCGTTCACCCAATTTTTCGGCACCAAGGAGCAGCCCAATAAGCCAGCTCGAAGCGCCATGCAGGTTGCGGCCCTGGTGGTTCCAGGACCGCTGCTTGAGATCGAAGCAATCGCTGTGAAATCGAAGTAGACGATAAGAACAGGATCTTCAGGGCCAACTGCACGTTGCGGGGAGCTCCGGGGCCAATGCCGGGAGCACCAAATCCGACGTCGTAGCTGGAAGCTATCGTTCCCAGGTTGCTACCGGAAACGGTGTTGTTTATAAGATACTGTCCGCCGACAAGGATGCGACGCGACAGGTAGATTCGGAACTGCGCCGTCAAGGGTGCAGGCTAACGCTTCTCAAATGCCCTTTGCAGAAAGTGTCTCTGTTTCTATCACAGACGTAACAGGAATGTAAAACGCTAAGCATTTTTTCCGATGATCTTGTGCTAAACTTCGCCGCAAGGAGAGCCATTATGAATCGCCGCGATTTCGTGCAGCTTGCATCAGGCTCCGTCGCCTTGGCCGCCTTCCAGAACAACGCTATCGAGAAGGCGCAAGCCGCCTCACAGTCAGTGACCGGGCGCAAACCTGAGGAGGTGGCCCGCGATGAAGACTACTGGGCTGAAATCCGCGATGCCTTTACTATCGACCGGAATGTGATCAATCTCAACAATGGTTATGTAAGCCCCGCGCCGCGCCCGGTGCAGGACGCCCTGCGCCGCTATATCGAATTCAGCGATATGGGGCCGTGGCACACTATGATCGACAACCTCGAAAAGCAGGTCGAAATGGTGCGCCGCCGTCTGGCCGCTACCGCTGGCTGCGATCCGGAGGAGATGGCGATCACCCGCAACGCCAGCGAATCTCTTGAAATCGCTCAATACGGCATCGATCTGAAGCCGGGCGACGAAGTGCTTACCACCAATCAGGATTATCCCCGCATGCTCACGACGTTCCGGCAGCGGGAGCGCCGCGAAGGGATCGTACTCAAAACAATTTCATTCCCGGTACCCCCACCGAGCCTGGACGATCTTTACCAGCGCTTCGAGCGCGCCGTGACGCCGAAAACCAAACTGATTCTGGCTTGCCACATCACAAATCGCACCGGCGTGATTTTTCCTGTTAAGCGAATCTGCGAGATGGCCCATGCGCGCAACATCCCGGTTATCGTCGATGGAGCTCATGCGTTCAGCCACTTTCCGTTTTCAATCGCCGATCTGGGTTGCGACTACTATGGAACCAGTCTTCACAAGTGGACCTGCGCTCCTATTGGAACGGGGTTTCTGTATGTGCGGAAATCGCGGATCGCCGGCACTTGGCCGTTAATGGCCGCCGAGGCGCGCCAGGACAACGATGTTCGGAAATTCGAAGAGATCGGGACGCATCCTGCCGCTAACCACAACGCGATCAGCCAGGCGCTGGTGTTCAGCGAGAACATTGGGATCGATCGCAAAGTGGAGCGCCTGCGCTACCTGCGGGATCGCTGGGCGCACCGGCTGGCTGAAAACCCGCGGGTAAAAATTCTTCATAGCCCCGATCCAGCAATGTCTGCCGGCATCGGATTTCTCGCTTTCACCGATGCGGACCCGGGGAAGATTCACGACGCGCTTTTCAGCAAGTACAACATCATTACCGCGCGAGTCGCTCACGAAGAATACGATGGTCTTCGGATCACGCCGCACATTTACAGCACCGCTAGCGACATTGATGTTTTTGCCAGCGCTGTCGAGAAAGAGCTGAAAGGCGCCTAAGGCACTCAGGCAGCAGGGGGGTAGAGACGCAAGGCATTGTCGTGCAAGTAGCCATGCGCGAGTTCCAACGCCTTGTCTTCGGTTATTTCGTTGGAAGCCACCATTTCGGCAAGCGCAGCCGCTAGAGCGTCGCGCGCCGAGTAGACGCCCAACCAATACGTTTCCTCTGAACCCAAAGCCGCGCTATATGGGTACGAGTCCGAGCCGAAGGTAATCTTGTCAGGGTAGGTCTCCAGCCAATACTTCAAAACATTCTTCATCTCCGAAGGGTAGACGAGCGTTTCGATTTCCGAGCTGTCCAGGTAAACATTCTTCATCGACGCCAGCCAGATGACCTCGCGGAAATACGGATAGCCGCCGTGGATGAGGACGAATGTTGTGTTGAGGTAGCGCGGATCTTTGACGACATTCTCCAGATTGAGGACGTCACCTTTGCGCAAGCTGAAATAGTCGCCTTCGCCCACGGCCGTGTGAATATGCACCGGCAAATGGAGCCGGCCACCCTCGGTGACCAGGTAGCGGAAAACGTAATCCTGAAAAATCTTATATTCTTCTGGCGTGGGGACCCCGCCCGAACGGTATTTCTGATAGACGCCCACGGCCGCTTGGCGCGGAGGATCGGCGAAATAGAGCGAACGGAAGTAGCCGGCCTCAAACTTCTCGGCGATTCCGCCCTTCTTCTGGTTCTCTTCGAGAATGCGCGTGATGAATGCGAGATATTCATCGAAGTTTTTGGGCAAGCCGCCCAGGCTGGCTTGCTGCATGTAGCGATGCAGAACTTTTTCCTGGAGCGGGATGTAGACCCCTTCGTCGGGATTCTCGGCGATCACGGTCTTGTTATCGAACGGAAACAGGAACGAGTCCACGAAGAACACCCAACGAAATCTTTTGGGATCCAGATAACCCGCCATGGCAACGCGATTCGCCACTGACGACTCGATGCCGCATTGGTCGAGGATGTGGTCCCAGTAAGCGGTGCCCCCGACCTTCTCAGCGCCGCTGGATCGTTGCTGCAGCCAGCCCATGTGCTCGGCGGACAAATCCGAGTAGGGGTAATCGAACAATGCCTTCACCGCCGCTACCAGTTCCGGATTCGTCTCGCGCTCACGGAACGGCAGGTGTTCGGGCGGCGTGGCTTGCGCGTCCACATCGGAATCGTCGCCATATCCGGGATGCGCATGGTGGTCGAAGATCTTGATCGATTTGATCTTCTCCAACAGCCGTTGATAAATCGCCTGGACATCGCCGGAAGGCAGTGCGCGCGACTGCGCTCTAGCCGGAAGCGCCGCTGTAGCGGCGAAGATTGCAATGAGAACCCAATGCGTCTGCTTGCGCTGCATCGTCGGCCCCTCCTGTCGGGCCCTGCACAACAGCTACCCAAGCAAGCGAACGAGGCACAAAAGCTACCGGTGGGTATTGAATAATGTACCACTATTACTTCTGCCGCTTCACCGTCGTCGCCACTTGCATCAGTACTTGATCCAGGGCGGCACGATCGAACATTCGTCCGTGGGTTAAGACGGCGCTGATCTTCTTGCTATTGCGGATGTCGTCGAGCGGGTTTGCCGCGAGCAGCACTAGGTCGGCGATCTTGCCCGTTTCGACCGAACCCAAGCTCGCTTGCATCCCCAGAAATCTGGCGGGATTGCTGGTCGCAGTTTGGAGCGATTCCATGGGCGTGAAGCCGGCTTCCACAAAATTGGCGAGCTCATCGTGCAAACTGAAGCCCGGCATGATGTAGACGCCCGGGGCGGCGTCGGTACCGGCCATGAATGGCACACCGGCGCGGTGCATCGCCCCAACGATTTGCAAGTTGCGCGCGAAGTATTCTTGACGCAGGGCCAGGGGGTCGTGTAACAGGTCGGGCATCATTTCGTCGGTGAAGCGGCGCCAGGTTACGTCGCGCCAATAGGGTGGAACGTATTTGTCGAGAGATGCGCGCTTGGCATCGGGTTGGTCGAGAAACTCTCCACCGCGTTGCCAGGCCAGCGTAGGTACCTGCCACGTTTGATGTTGTGCGAGCAATTTGATCAGTGCGTCGCAGCGCTGTTTGTCCTGCGTGCTGAGCAGCAGCTTTAGATTGCCTTCGCCTCTGATAAATTTGTCTTCTTGGGTGGAGCAGCCTTCAAAGATCCCCATCAGGTGCTCCACGCTCTTCTGCCCCGCTGCGACCACTTCCCGCAAGCGAACTTTATCGGGGACATGGCCGACAAAGGGCAAGCCTAGTTTGTGGGCTTCGGCGGCTGCCGCCACATACGCGTCGGGCGAAATCTCGGACTGGACTTTGATGAAGTCCACGCCCTGCTTCTTCAGCGAGTCTACGGCGGCGACCGCGTCGGCCGGACTAGTTACGGCGATGGAACTCGGGAAGCGCAGCTTACCTGACGGAAGATATCCGTCGAGCATGGGTCCAGCGATGACCATACGTGGACCGATAATTTTGCCTTCAGCAATCTCTCTCCGCCACGCCATGAGAACCGGGACATCTCCGCCCATATCGCGCACGCCGGTGATACCGTTGGCGATAAAGAGCGGCAGAATGATGTCGCGTCCGCCGGGAAACCAGTCGCCGAATGCGGAATGGACATGCATGTCCCAGAGTCCCGGGATGAGAAATTGACCTGTAGCATCGATGACGCGCGCGCTCTGTGGAGGGTGAACCTTTGCCGCATCGGAAACGGAGGCGATGGCTTCGTCGCTAATGACAACGATCCGATTGGTCTGAACCCGATTGGCCACAACTGACGCGCCCGGATTGATCACCGTCACGTGGGTAAAGGCTATCGAGGTTTGACAGAACGCATTTGCGGCTAACAACCCGCATAGGACAAGAACACGCATGCTAGAGGGTACTACGAACTCCGCGCGGCCGCATTTCCGCGAAGCGTTACCCGCGCGGATCTCCGGACGTGGTACATTACGATTTCTCCGTCGACGATCTCACTCAGTTCACCCAGCCGTGGACGCCGAGCCTGGCGCGAGCGCCGTGAAAGGAAATAGCATGCTTCGACAGTCGCTTCTGTCGGTTTGCATCGCAATGGTTGCGGGCGCTCAGACGCCGCCTAAAACCGACGCGGGCCAACCGGATTTACAAGGCATCTGGAGTAACGCGACCATCACACCGCTGGAGCGTCCAGCCGATTTGGGCGGCAAGCAAACTTTCACTGCTGAGGAGGCCGCGGCCTATGAAAAGCAAGCGGTGGCGCGCAACAATGCTGATCAACGTGGGACCAACACCGAAGCTGACGTCGCGGGCGGGTATAACAATTTTTGGTACGATCGCGGCACCAAAGCCGTGGGCACGCGGCGAACGTCCTTAATCGTGGATCCCGGCGACGGACGCATTCCAGCGCTGTTACCGGAAGCAGCGAAGCGCGCCAAAGAAAAGCGGGAATGGATGGATGAGCACGCCACCGATTTCCCGGAGGGGCGGTCCCTGGGCGAGCGATGCATTCTGTGGACCACGGCGGGCCCGCCCATGCTACCGGGCCCATACAACAATAATTTTCAGGTCCTGCAGACCCGCGACCGTGTTGTGATCTTGAACGAAATGATCCACGATGCGCGCGTCATTCCTTTGGACGGAAGTCCGCACCTGTCAAGCAACATCCGGCTGTGGCGAGGCGACTCGCGCGGGCATTGGGACGGCAGCACGCTGGTGGTGGACACGACGAATTTTTCCGATGAGTACTCCTTTCGGGGATCCGACCGGAATTTGCATCTGATCGAACGCTTCACGCGCACTTCGCCGGATACGCTGCTGTACGAATTCACGGTTGACGATCCCACGGCGTTCAGCAAACCTTGGACGGCGCAGATCGCCGTGACCAAGAGCAAGGGTCCGATTTACGAGTACGCCTGTCACGAAGGAAACTACGCGATGACGGATATCCTTTCCGGGGCCAGGGCAGCGGAGAAGAAGAATCCGAAGTAGAAGTAAAGGAGAAACGATGCGAAACTTGAGCATGGCGGCAGCGATTGCCGGCACGATTTTGTTATTGAACGCTGCTCCGGTCTGGGCACACCATGCTTTTGCAGCCGAATTTGATTCCACTAAACCACTTAAGCTGCACGGAACCGTGACCAAGATGGAATGGATCAACCCGCACGCCTGGATCCATATCGACGTGAAGAATCCCGACGGCACGGTCACCAATTGGATGGTGGAGGGAGGAAGCCCGAACACCCTACTGCGGAATGGTTTTACGAAGGCATCGCTGCCGGTGGGTACCGAGGTCGTGGTGGATGGCTATCAGGCCAAGGATTCCACCAACAGAATGAACGGCCGCGACATTACTCTGCCGGATGGGCGCAAGCTATTTGTCGGCTCCGCGGGACAAGGCGCAGCGCCCGACGAAAAGCAAGACAAATAGGCTGACATCGCGAGCGGCCGCTGATGTTAATAGAGAAGCCGTCGATCCAGATACGAAAAGCAGAAACAGCCGATTCTCAAGGCATTCTGGAATGTTTTCAAGAGGCTTTCGCGAAATATCGCAGTGTGTATACGCCGGATGCGTACCGCGATACTGTGGTTGGGCCTGAAGACCTTGCGAATCGGATGGCTACGATGTCGGTTTTTGTTGCTATAGAGTCATCGGGCGAGGTGGTCGGTACGGTCTCTTGCTACGTCATCGGGACGGAAGAAGGTCACATACGCGGAATGGCGGTACGGCCGGCGTGGCAGGGTGCCGACATAGCTGGAGAGCTGATTCGATCTGTCGAAACTGAATTATCCAGTCTGGGATGCACGCGAGTCAGCCTGGATGCCACTCTTCCGCTCCAGCGCGCCATGCGATTTTACGAAAAGCACGGCTTCCAGAAATCTGGCCAGATCACTGACTTCTTCGGGATGAATGTAGTTGAGTACGTCAAAGACCTAAGTACATTGAGGCGGTAATTATGCGCATTAATGCGGCTATCTACGGTTGGACATTTGCCCTTTTATCGATCATTTTGCCAACCGTCAGAGGCGCGGATGTAACCATTGGCACTGCAACGGCTCATGCGGGAGAAAAAGCGACCGGATTTATCCAAGTGCCCGCCGGCATCGATGCCCCGACAAACATTCCCGTCATCATTATTCACGGCGCGCAGGCTGGACCCAGGCTGGCACTGGTCGCCGGCGCACACGGCACGGAGTATGCTTCGATCATCGCTCTCGAAAAACTGGCGCAGAGCCTCAGCCCGGCCGAGCTTTCTGGAACTGTCGTCATCGTGCCCCTGATCAATCTGGCGTCGTTTGCTCAGAAGGTGCCGCATGTGAATCCAATAGACGGGAAGAACATGAACCGGATGTACCCGGGCAAGCCAGACGGCACTCAGACGGAGCGAGCTTTGTGGGCGATTGGCCGCCAAGTGGTCGAGCCGTCCGACTATCTGATCGACCTTCACGGCGGAGACCTGGACGAGAACCTTCGGCGCTACTCGTATTGGCCGCAGACGGGCAACGAAAAACTCGACGCGGCGTCCCGCGCCATGGTGATGGCCTTCGGGCTCGACCATATCATCATTCAAAAGAACCAAGGACCGCCGACGTCTGGGGCGGTGCCCATTTCCCGATTTGCAGAAGACCTGGGAAAGCCGACGATCATTGCGGAAGCCGGGCATGCGGGTACCACGAATGGCGAGGATGTGGATGCCCTGGTTCAGGGGACAGAAAATGTAATGCGCCATCTGAAAATGCTGCCCGGCGATGTGACGCCTGTCGAGCACCCGGTATGGATCGGCCAGATTACGACGGTTCGAAGCGATCAGGAAGGCATTTTTTATCCACTTGTGGTCCCGGAGAGCTACGTCCAGCAAGGAATGAGAATCGGCTATACCACCGACTACTTCGGCAACAAACTGACGGATATCGTCACGCCGGTATCGGGCGTCGTTATCTATGTCTGTTCGGTGCCTTCGATGAAGAAAGGCGACACGGCCGCTTATATTGGCGAGATCGCAAGTGCACCCTGATCCTGTTCCGCAATTCCAAATCCGTCAGGCCGCGACTGTCGATGTACCCGACTTGCGCGCTTTGATTGAGCGTTCCGTGCGCCGTCTGCAGCTGAATGACTACACACCCGCTCAGATCGAAGGAGCGCTCGGGCATGCCCTTGGATTGGATACCCAGTTAATCGAGGATGGAACTTACTTTGCGGCGATAGCGATTTCGCAGCCGGAGGTAATTGTCGGGTGTGGAGGATGGAGCTTTCGCAAAACACTTTTCGGAAGCGATCATGGGCCGAACAGAGAGGCGGCGTTGCTTGATCCTGCCACAGAACCGGCTAAGATCCGCGCCATTTTCGTCGATCCAGAATGGGCTCGCAAAGGCCTAGGGACCTTAATCTTGAAGCACTGCGAAGATGCGGCGCAGCGAGCGGGATTTCGCAGCCTGGAGATGGGTTCGACGCTGACAGGCGTTCCTCTTTACTCTCTCAAGGGATACGAAAAACGAGAGACGGTCGCTATTCCGCTTCCGAATGGAGAAGTTCTTCCTATCGTTCACATGGTCAAGGATATTTAGTCCGACTTCCCCAGGATTTCCCGAAGGAAGCTTCGAGTTCGTTCATTTTGCGGCGCGCTGAAGATCAACGACGGCGGACCCTGCTCGATGATTCTTCCTTTCTCCATGAACAGAACCCGATCGGACACATCGCGCGCGAAAGCCATTTCGTGCGTAACCACCAGCATCGTCACCCCTGATTCCGCGGCCAGCTTTCTCAGCACATTCAGCACTCCTCCAACCAACTCCGGGTCGAGAGCCGACGTGACTTCGTCGAAGAGCAGGATTTTAGGTTGCATAGCGAGCGCTCGCGCAATAGCAACACGCTGCTGCTCCCCGCCGGAAAGCTGTCGAGGATAAGCGTCGTCTCGACCGAACAGGCCTACTTTCTCGAATAAGTCGCGTGCACGGGTTCGCGCGGCCGCTGGGGAGAGTTTTAATACGCGAATGGGCGCTTCGATCACGTTCTCGATCGCCGTCATATGCGGGAACAGGTTGAAATGCTGGAACACCAGACCCACGTCATGTCCCTGGACGGGCACTCGCCGGGCGCGTTTGGAGCGAGATTCTTTTTCGGAAGGCAGAAGATTTCCCGAGATCAGAATGCGACCGGATTGATACGATTCCAACCCCATCAACAGGCGCAGAATGGTGGATTTTCCCGATCCACTGGGACCAATGATCGCGACCTTCTCTCCGGCAGTCACTTCCAGATCGAAATCTTGCAAAATTTGAGTGTCGCCATACGATTTAGTGACTCCCTGGCATTGAATGATGGAGGGTTCAGACGCCAATCCTGCGCTCCAGGTGTCGGAATAAAAGTGAGGTGGAATAACTAATTACCAGGAAAATCAGGGCCACCATCGTATACGGCTCCGTATAGCGGTAAGTCGTCCCCGTTACTTGGCGAGCGGCACTGAGTAACTCAGGTATCGTAATCATAGCAAGCAGCGGAGTTTCCTTGAACATTCCGATGAGGTAGTTGCCGAGTACGGGGATCACGGGTGGAATCGCCTGCGGCAGAATGATTCGGCGCCATGTTTGACTGCGGCTAAAGCGAAGAGCTTGAGCTGCGTCCCACTGTCCCGCTGGAATCGCATCGACACCGCCCCGGTACACTTCGGCAATATATGCGCTGTAGTAAATGCCGAGGCCAAGCACTCCCGTGAGCATTGCAGAGAAACGGATCCCGAGCAGAGGAAGTCCGTAAAAAAGAAAGTAAAGCTGGACAAGCAAGGGCGTATTTCGGATAAATTCGACTAGTCCGCGTGAGGCAGTCCGCGCGATCTGAGAATTCGCCCGATATCCAGGCGCTAGCACCAGTCCGCCAATCAAGGCGCAAACAAAGCCCGCTAGAGTCGCTTCGATAGTAACAACCAGACCTCGCAACAACAGGGGGAGAATCTGGACGGCCAGATGGACATCGAAAGTCACGCTGGACGCCTTGCAGGCCCGCGGTACACGGTGAAGCCCCTCTCCAGGGAGCGAACCGCCTGAGCCAGAGGAAAGCACATCAGGAAATAGAGGATCAGTACCGCGCCCCAGGTCTGCCCCGGTCTGCCGGTGGATGTTATCACTTGTGCGCCGGAGAAGGTCAGGTCGGTCAGCGTAATAAGCGAAACAAGCGAAGTAGATTTCAGCAATTCCACCAATAGATTGCCGAAGGGAGCCAGCATTGTGCCAAATGCCTGCGGCAAAATAATGCGCCGGAAAGCCAGACCGTTCGGCATGCCTAGCGCGCGCGCCGCGTCCCACTGCCCGTTATCAACACCGAGGATGCTGGCGCGAACAATCTCTGCGCCGTAAGCCGAGAATGTCAGACCTAGCCCAAGAGCCGCGGCTTCCATCGGCGTGGTATCGATACCCAAAGCCGGAAGGATGAAGAAGAAGTAGAAGAGCTGAATGAGCGCCGAGGTGCCCCTCAGAATCTCAGTGTAGGCGGTCGCGAGCCCGCGGACAGCGGCCACGCGCGACACTCGGGCCGTACCAACCAGTATCGCCAAGATGAAAGCAATGCTGCCGGAGGCAGCCGTGACTTCCAACGTGACGGCCGCGCCTCGTAGCAGCACCGGAAGAAAAGGCCACAGCGTGGGAGCAGCGGTCATCCAGACGCCATCATTCCAGCCGTTGAGTAAAACCTCATCCGGGTTCCCTGCCAGAACAAATCTCAGTCGC
>Ga0302326_10011930_pt1 | contig 18623 bp, 19 predicted proteins | sample Palsa_T0_3_FD_202264 | JGI IMG/M metagenome (GOLD analysis project Ga0302326, IMG submission 202264) | Peat permafrost microbial communities from Stordalen Mire near Abisko, Sweden - Palsa_T0_3 | ecosystem: Environmental > Terrestrial > Soil > Palsa > Peat permafrost | place: Sweden: Abisko...
CGAGCTTGTTGGCGCTTACGGTCGCCATCGTCAGTCTCCCTTAAGTTGGTTCACGCGCCGATCTTGTTTCGGCGTGGGGTCTATCTGTTGCCGCCGGTGCGGGTTCCGTCGGTTGTTCGCTCGCGCGCCGGTCGCAAGCCCTTCTGGCTTGCCGCCGTGTTTGCTCCGCCGCAGCGATTGGGAAATGAGTGCGTCGGTAAGGACAAGCCTCGCCTCCATGATATCGTCGACCCGCAGCAATATTTCGGCGGCCGCCGCTGCTGCCGTCTCATCCGAGTGAAGGCGAACGCATTCGCCCTCGGTGCCGATGAGCTCGCCGCGAAAGCGCCGACGGCCTTCGACGGGAACGAGCATCTCCACGCGGGCCACGTGGCCGGCATAACGGTCGAAATCCGAGCGCCGCACCAACGGCCGGTCGATGCCGGGTGAAGAGATTTCCAGCTGATAGGAGCCCTCGATCGGATCGGCGACGTCGAGCACCGGCGAGAGCGCACGCGAGGCGGCCTCGCAGTCCTCGACGGCCATGGCGCTGTCCGGCCGCTCGGCCATGATCTGAACGGTGCAGCCGGCGAAACCCGAAATGTGCACGCGCACCAGCCGATAGCCCAGCTCGGCAAGTACCGGCTCGGCGATCGCGGCGACGCGGGCCGCTCGCCCCGACTCGGTGATGAGCCGCGGCTCTTCGGCAAAGGCTGTCGTCCTGTCGTCCATGCTGTTCGCGAGCGTATGTCCTGCACTATCCGTCCGGCAGAGGAACCGGCGGGCCTCAGGTAATAAAAAAGAGCGGGTCCCTGCGGGGCCCACTCTCAAAGCCGTTCGGATCAACCGACCGTTATGAGGTATCCATTACGGACGCCCCAAATATAGCGGTTTCATGGGGCATTGCAAGGGTGCTTCAGGGATCGGTAATGAGTAATCGGTAATCAGTTACGAAGCAAAATTCTGATTACTGATCTCTGAAGACTGACATGTCGCTCTCTTCGATGATTTGTTCGGGCTGCTTATCGAGGGGATCGACAGCAAGGCACTCGCCGAGCCGTCCACTCATGTTGCGCCACTGAGTAACGCGCCGGTCAGACTCTTGCGCAAGCTCGCCAACGACGACGATATCGCTGTGGCCGGGCCGGTGCTGAAACTGGCGCCGCGTCTGGCGGAGGCCGATCTTATCGGCGTTGCGAGGACCAAGGGCCACGCGCATCTGCAGGCGATCTCGGCGCGTGCGGCTTTGGGCGAGGCCGTTACCGATATTCTGCTGCGCCGCGGCGTCGGCACACAGGCCGGCCCGCGCGACTATCGCGCCGCGCAGCGCGTCGTGCTCGGCCTCGATCGGGCGAAGCGATTGGATGAGGCGGCACTGACTTCGTTCTGTGGCGAGGGCAAATACGAAGCGGCGATAGTCGCGCTTGCCACGCTCGCCAAGGTGCCGATCAAAATCGCCGAGCGACTGATGAGCGGCGATCGGCCGGATCCGGTCCTGATCCTGTGCAAGGCTGCGGGTCTAGGCTAGCCGGCCGTCAAAGTGCTGATCTTGCTGCGCCCGGACGGAGCCGGGACCTCGACCCAAGAGCTCGATGCGGCCTTCGCCGGTTTTGGCCGGCTGTCGGCTCCGACCGCGCAACGCGTGGTCCGTTTCTGGCAGGTGCGCGAAAGCCCATAGCGCCCTGCCGCAGGCGATCAAACCCGGCGGAAGATCAGGAAGCACGGCGCGCGCGCCTCGCGCGCGGCCTTGGCGTGGTAGCGCGTGCCGGTGAAATCGGGCCAGGCCTTTCGCCAATCGTCCGCACCTTGCGCGGTCCAGTCGAAATCGGCCGATCGCACGAGACGCTGAAGCGTCCACGAGGCGTAATCGGCAACGTCGGTTACGAAGCGCAGCTCGCCGCCACGCCGCAGAATGCGGGCGAATTGCGCTATCGTGGCGTCCTGGACAAAGCGGCGTTTCCAGTGGCGGCGTTTAGGCCAGGGATCGGGATGGATGAGGTCGATGCGCGCCAACGACGCGTCCGGCAGCCACGCCATCAGGGTCGTAGCGTCATCGAAGTGCAGGCGGACATTTTGCAAACTTAAGTCATCGATCGCCGCGAGCACCTTGGCCATGCCATTGACGAACGGTTCGACGCCGATGAAACCCGCGCGTGGCCGCGCCGCGGCCTGCGCGACCATATTCTCGCCGCCGCCAAAACCGATCTCGAGCTGAACCTCGCTGACCGGCGAAGCAAATAGCGCGGCGAGCGCAGCCGGAGCGGGATGCGCGAGGTCGATCGTAAGACGCGGCAGCAACGCGTCCATAAGGTCAGCTTGCCGCTTGCGCAGCTTGTGACCTTTGCGCCGGCCAAAGAAGGCGCGCGCGTGATGCCCTTCGGTATCCATCGCGATGATGCCCGCGCCGCCGCTTGACAGCGTCAGACTATCTTCAATGCGACGGCTCGGGCGAGGGGTTTTGCGTCGCCCGCTCGCGTTTCTTAGCCGCGTGATGGCCGATGACACAGCCCGCCGCCGCCCCGAGCAAAGCATGATGGCCGGCGTAGTGTCCGGCGATGCCGCCGACCACCGCTCCCTTGATGCAGCCCCTGGCGTCGGCCGTCGTCGTCGCCATTGCGAAGGCCAGCGCCAGTGCAGAGCAGGCAAAAACCGCCTTCATGTCAGCGCGATCTCCGTAGGTTATTCTGCCGAACCCGCAACGGCACGGTTCGTTCCGTCGGCAATGCCGGCCGACCCGGCGACGGACCGGGACTGTCGGACAACCGAAAACCGAGTTGGCGTTTTGCTCAGCGCAAGCCGCGTCTAAGCGCGTCGACGAGGTCGGTCCGCTCCCAGGAGAAGCCACCGTCTTTCTCCGGCGCGCGGCCGAAATGGCCGTACGCGGCGGTGCGGCGGTAGATCGGCCGGTTGAGTTTGAGCGCGCGGCGAATGTTGGTCGGGCGCAGCGGAAACAACTCCGGAAGCAGCTTTTGCAACTTTGCTTCTTCGACCGTGCCGGTGCCGTGCGTGTCCACAAAGACCGACATCGGATCGGCGACGCCGATCGCATAGGCGATCTGGATGGTGCAGCTCTCGGCGAGACCGGCGGCGACCACGTTCTTGGCGAGATAGCGTGCGGCATAGGCGGCGGAACGGTCGACCTTGGTCGGATCCTTGCCGGAGAAGGCGCCGCCGCCATGCGGCGCGTAGCCGCCATAGGTGTCGACAATGATTTTGCGCCCGGTGAGGCCGCAATCGCCGTCCGGACCGCCGACGACGAAATTTCCGGTCGGATTGACCAGAAAGTCGCTCGCCTTCTTCGGCATCCAGCCTTCGGGCAGCGCCGATTCGACCGCATCGGCAATCATCTCTTTGACCATGCCCGGTGTATATTTTTTACCGTTGCGGGTCTGGGCGTTGTGCTGCGTTGAGACCACGACCTTGGTGCAGCCAACCGGCTTGCCACCGACGTATTTGACGGTCACCTGGCTCTTGGCGTCGGGCTGAAGGTCGAACAGCGCGCCCGAGCGGCGCTTTTCCGCCAGCACTTTAAGAATCTTGTGCGCGAAATAGATCGGCGCCGGCATGAACGAGCCCTTTTCATAGACCTCGCTCTCGGTGCAGGCGAAGCCGAACATCATGCCCTGGTCGCCCGCGCCTTCTTCGTCGCCGCTCTTCTTCTTTTTGGCGTCGACACCCATGGCGATATCCGGCGACTGGCCATGCAGCAGCACCTCGACGTCGGCGCCATAGTAGGAAAATCCATCCTGGTCGTAGCCGATATCCTTCACCACTTGGCGCGCGGTTTCCGTTATCATCTCGCGATTGACCACCGCTTTGTCGCCGTGTTTGTGGAACAGCGGCGCCTGTCCGCGTCCCTCGCCGGCGATCACGATCTTGTTGGTCGTGCACAGGGTCTCGCAGCCGAGCCGCGTATTGACTTTGCTCTCGTCGGCAATGCCGAGCTTGACGTCGTTCTCGATGAAGGCATCGAGGATGGCGTCCGAAATCTGATCGCAAACCTTATCCGGATGACCTTCCGACACGGACTCGCTGGTGAACAGGTAGTTTGAACGTGACACTGCGAAACACTCCCCTCGATAGCCGGCCCGATCGCCGCCGGGCCTTGTCGGTTCGAGCGGTGGTGGGGCCGCACGCCGATCCGTGACAGGGTTGTTGCAGCGTCGCTCCGCGCGGTCAAGATGTGGGCGAGACGTGGGCGAAAGCGGGGGACGCGCCGACGAAAAATTGGCGCAGCTTCTCAGTGCTTGTCGTTGAAAGCAATCTGCTCGACGAGATCGACGATGCGCCGCCGCAGCTTGGAGTCGCTGATGCGCATGAAGGCCTTGGTGAGCGCCAAGCCATCCGAAGTGGCGAGAAAATCGGAGACGTAAGCGGGCGAGGGCGCCTCGCTCATGCCTTCCGTGCGTATTCCCGTTCCGACGGTCGGCGCGCCCTCGAAAAAGAACGATACCGATACTTGCAGGATCTGCGAGATCTGCTGAAGGCGGCTCGCGCCGATACGATTAGTCCCTTTCTCGTATTTCTGAACTTGCTGAAATGTCAGGCCGAGATTGTTTCCGAGCTTCTCCTGACTCATCCCCAGCATCATGCGGCGCATCCGCACGCGGCTGCCGACATGCTTGTCGATGGGGTTTGGCGCCTTCTTGGCCATCATAAAACCGATCTCCCTTGCCTCGCATATTTATCGTAATAGCTTCAGATATCAAATCTGGTCCTATTAAATACTGGGCAGACCTGCGTGATCGTTAGGCGTTAGATAGCTAGAATACGATTAACTTTAATATTGGCGAGTATCAGCGGCCTCCGGTTGCGCGGGATAGTTGAGCTTGCCTCGCATTATACATCCAGCGGTCGGTATCACACGCCGGATCGCGTGTCCGCCACACCGCTTTACCGATCCGTATCAGGATGAACTTTTGCTGTGCGCGTGCCGCTAAATTTTCGTGATGTCCGGCTGCGACCGGCGGCGAATAATCGCGAGCAGCGCCAGCGCGAGGATCATGGCCGCGGGGACGTCGCCGACACGGGCGTAAATTGGTGTACCGATCGGCCTCGGCAACGGTGCATCGATCACACCCTCGGTGCCGAGCGGCAATGAATTGATGATCCGCCCGAGCGGATCGACAACAGCGGAAATGCCGGTGTTGGCGGCGCGAGCCAACGGCAGGCCCTCTTCGATGGCGCGCACGCGCGCCTGTTGAAAATGCTGATACGGGCCGCTCGAAATGCCGAACCAGCCATCATTGGTGACATTGACGATCCAGTCCGGCCGCCGGCCTTTGGGCATCACGTCGCCCGGAAAAATGATCTCGTAGCAGATAAGAGGTAGCGCGAGCGGAGCGCCGGGTACGGTCAGAAGTCTGCGGCGATCTCCGGCAAGAAAGCCGCCACGTTGCTTGGTGAGCTGCTGGAGGCCGAGACTTTCGAGGAAGCGCTGGAACGGCAGGTATTCACCGAACGGCACGAGGTGCACTTTGTCGTAGAGGGAGACAATCGAACCGCTGTGGTCGATGACGTAGATCGAATTGTAGACCGCGGGCTCGGCGGAATTGGCCGGCTCCGCCGCCCGCACGGCGCCGGTGATCAGCACGGTACCGCTCTGCAATAGCCGCGTGATTTGCGCCAGCGCGTCGGGTTCGCGCGACAGGAAGAACGGAAACGCCGATTCCGGCCAGATCAAATGCGTTGCGTCGCGCACGCCAAGGGATTGCGGACCGGAAGCGCGGTCGGACAGCGCGATGTAGCGGTCCATGACTTGCTGCTTGGCCGCATAATTGAAACGCACGTCCTGTTGCAGGTTCGGCTGCATGATACGCAGGTGCACGCCGTCGACCAATCGTGTCGGCGTGCGCGCGAGCCGCATCGCGCCGAAGCCACCTAGGCCGGCGAGGATGGCGACAGCGAGCGCAAGCGGCAACCATGCCCAGCGGGTTTCGGCGCGATCGTCGGTGAGTGTGGCCGGGCTGGCGAAGACGACGACAGCAATGAAGGTAAGACCCCAGATGCCGATGACTGAAGCCGCTTGGGCCAGCGCCAGCGGTGAGGTGAGCGCATAGCCGAATGTGTTCCAGGGAAAGCCGGTGAGCACGTGGCCGCGTAACCATTCAACCGCGGTAAGCGTGACAGCCAAAGCCAGGATACGCATGGCCCCGCGCGTCCAAAGCAGGCGCGCCAGCGCCACCGCGAATGCCGTGAAGATCGCCAGCCCCGCCGGCAGGCCGATCACCGCGATCGGCAATAGCCAGCCGAACGTCGGCGCATCGACAAGGAAGGCGCAGCCGACCCAATAGAGGCCGGCGAGAAAATAGCCGAAGCCGAACCACCAGCCGATGGGCGCGGCCCCCGTCGCCCCACGCCAACGGCCGGCCCCGGTGCCGTCGATCAGCCAGACCAGCGCCGGAAAAGTCAGGAATAGGACCGGCCAGGCGTTGATCGGCGCCATGGCCAGCGCCGAAAGCGCGCCCGCGCCGAATGCGATGAGCCAACGCCGCCAGCCAAAGGACAATACGATTGCGTGGATCAGGGTCGTCGGCTTCACGGCGGCGGCTGAGAGCTTGGGTTTGATCGAGCGGTCTCGTCGCGCGGCGGCGAAGGACGTGACACCGCCGGTCTCAGTAGCGGCGGCAGCTCGCGCGGCGTGCCGGGACCACGGTCCTTGCTCCGATAGATTTTGACTCTCTTGACGCGGCGCGGATCGGCATCGAGCACCTCGGCCTCGAACGAGCTCGGACCGGGTACCAGCTCGCCGCGTACCGGCACGTGACCCGCGCGCATGACCAAATATCCACCGAGCGTGTCGACTTCCTGCGCGGCGTTGCCGACATCGAACTCCTCGCCGATCACGGCGCGCACGTCTTCGAGGCTGGCGCGGCCGGTGGCGAGGAATGAGCCGTCGCTCTGGCGCGTCACCGCCGCCGTCTCGGCTTCGTCATGTTCGTCGGCAATGTCGCCGACGATCAGCTCGACCAGATCCTCGATCGAGACCAGTCCGTCGCTGCCGCCGTATTCGTCGATGATCAGCGCGAGATGAATGCGGGTCGCCTGCATCTTGGCAAGGAGATCGAGCGCCGGCATCGAAGGCGGCGCGTAGAGCATCTCGCGAACGATCCTGGTCGCCGAAAGCGGCATTGAAAGATTGATCTTGGCCAAATCGAGATCGGCGGCCGGTAGTTCTTCCTGTCTGCCGGCGGCGGGCTCGATCGCGGCGTGCACCGCCATGAACGCGAGCAGGTCACGGATGTGGACCATGCCCGTCGGATCATCGAGCGTATCGTTGTAGACGACGAGTCGCGAATGACCGGCGCCTGCAAACACCATGACGAGTTCGCCGATGGCGATATCCTGTTGCACGGCGACGATATCGGCGCGCGGCACCATGACGCTCTCGATCCGGCATTCGCGCAGGCCGAGAATATTCTTGAGCATCGCCGCTTCCGTTGGCGAGAAGCCCGATTCCGGCTGCTCGGCGGTGAGGACGAGTTCAAGGTCGGCGCGCGTCGCCGCGGCTCTCCAACCAAACAGAATGCGCATGACGCGCGCGAGCCAACCTTCGTGCAGCTCGCCGGTCTCCGGCACGACCATGGGGAGGCCGCGGTGCTCGGTCTCGTTCTTCTGTTCGCCGCGCGTTGGAGATTGAGCCATGGGCTTAAGATGTGGGCTTAAGATGTGGGCTTAAGATATGGGCTTAAGATATGGGCTTAAGATATGGGCTTAAGATATGGGCTTAGGATATCAGGTCGTCAGTTGTCGGACAGTCAGCGTATTCGGGCGTTGCCCGAACGCCGATAGGGATCGGGTATGGCAAGTCGCTGCAGAACGTCGCGCTCGATCCGCTCCATGGTCTCGGCATCGGGCTTGCGCACGTGGTCGTAACCCAAGAGGTGCAGGAAACCGTGCACGGCAAGGTGGGCGACATGATGAACGAATGGCTTGCGTTCGGCGCGCGCTTCCCGCGCAACGGTTTCAAACGCCAGAACGATGTCGCCGATGAGCGGCGGCTCGCCCCCGGCGCCGCTCGCCGGGAACGACAGGACGTTCGTGGCGGCATCGACCCCGCGCCAGGCGCGGTTGAGCAGGCGGATAGCCGAATCATCGGTCAGTACGATAGCAAGCTCCGCGCGAGGTGTTGACAGCATGGCGGCGGCTTCGGCGATTGCACGGCGCGCCGCCGCTGCGGCGTCTTGCGTCGCTTTCCAGAGAACGGATTCGACGAGCACATCGATCTTGAGCGTCGTCCGCGCCCGCTGCGCCGCCTGCGTCATTACGGCCGCTCGCGCCTTACCGCCGCGGCTTTGTCGTAAGCTTCGACGATGCGCGCGACGAGCTCATGACGGATGACGTCGGCCGACGTGAAGCTGACGTGAGCGATACCCTCGATGCCATCGAGTAATCGCACCGCCTCGGCCAGGCCGGAGGTTTGGCCCGGCGGCAGGTCCACTTGGCTCGGATCGCCGGTCACCACCATCCGGCTGTTCTCGCCAAGTCGCGTCAGCAACATCTTCATCTGCATTGCGGTCGTGTTCTGCGCCTCGTCAAGGATCACCGCTGCGTTCGACAGGGTCCGGCCGCGCATGAAGGCGAGCGGCGCGATCTCTATCTCAGTGCTCTGCAATGCGCGCTCGACGATGCGGGCGTCCATCAGGTCGTAGAGCGCGTCGTAGATTGGCCGCAGATAAGGGTCGACCTTCTCGCGCATGTCGCCGGGAAGAAAGCCGAGCCGCTCGCCGGCTTCGACGGCCGGGCGCGAGAGAATGATGCGGTCGACTTCTTTGCGCTCGAATAATTGCACCGCATGGGCGACTGCGAGCCAGGTCTTGCCGGTGCCGGCCGGCCCGGTGGAGAAAACGAGCGCGTGACGCTTGAGCGCGCGCACGTAAGCGTCCTGCGCCGGAGTGCGGGCGCGCACACGGCGCTTGCGCAGATTGATCTCCTCGAAGCTCTCGCGCGCCGAAGCCGGACCGAAGTCGAACAACGAACCCTGCGAAATCGCCAACCGGATGATGGCGTCGACGTCGCCCTGCACCACTTCGTCGCCGCGTTTGAGCCGCTCGTAGAGCGTTTCGAGCACGCGGCGCGCCTGCTCGGCAGCCTCGCGCGTGCCCTCGAGCGTGACTTGATTGCCCCGCGACGTGGCGGCGACGCCAAGGCGCCGTTCGATCAGAGCGAGATTCTGCCCATACTGCCCGAACAGCGTTGAGGCGAAGCGATTGTCGTCGAAGGTGAGAACGATCGGTACGGTGTTATCCGGCGCGACGAGCGACCCGGCATCCGTTCCAATGGGAGGATCGGGTGTTCGCATTCAGGCTCCTGCGCCGGCGAGCGCCGGCACTTGTGAAGACTTTTGCGCGAGTGCGCCGAATAGGCTGTAGGCGGCGATGTCATTGACTGTGACGGCGGCGATTTCACCGATCAGCGAAAGCGGCGCCTCGATATGCACCGGCTGAAGATAAGGCGAGCGGCCGACAACCTGGCCGTTGCGCCGGCCCGGTCGTTCGAACAGCACTGAAATCGTGCGGCCGAGGCAATTGCGATTGAACGTCGCCTGGTTGCGGTCGATCGCCTCTTGCAGGCGGTGGAGGCGGTCGGATTTTGCCGCTTCCTCCACTTGCCCGTCCATGTCGGCGCCGGGAGTTCCGGGCCGCGGCGAGTATTTGAACGAGAACGCGCCGGCATAGCCGATTTCGCCGACGAGTCTCAGCGTTGCGGCAAAATCATCTTCCGTCTCGCCCGGAAAGCCGACGATGAAATCGGAGGTGAGCGCCATATCGGGCCGCGCTTCGATGAGCCGGGAGACGACATTGACATAGTCGGCGCGGGTGTGACGCCGGTTCATGACGGCGAGGATGCGGTCCGAGCCGGATTGCACCGGCAAATGCAGTAGCGGCATGAGCGCCGGCAAATCGCGGTGCGCCGCGATCAAATCCTCAGTCATGTCGAGCGGATGACTGGTCGTGTAGCGCAGCCGTTCGATGCCGGGCAGCCGAGCGAGACGCGCCAGCAGCCGCGCCAACGACCAGGCGCGCTTATCCGGCCCCTCGCCGTGATAGGCATTGACGTTCTGCCCGATGAGCGTGACTTCGCGGACGCCGGCATCAGCCAGCCGCTCGACCTCGGCTGCGATTTTGTCCACGGGGCGTGAGGTTTCCGCGCCGCGCGTATAGGGCACGACACAGAACGAGCAGAATTTGTCGCAGCCTTCCTGGACCGTGACAAAAGCGGTGACGCCGCGCGCGCGCGTCGCCGCCCGCGTCGGCGCGGCGAGATGATCGAATTTATCGTCGAGGGGAAACTCGGTGTCGACAACCTGGCCGTCGCGCTCGGCACGCGCGATGAGCTGCGGCAGGCGATGATAGTTCTGCGATCCAACCACCAGGTCGACCGCGGGCGCCCGGCGGACGATCTCGCCGCCTTCGGCCTGGGCGACACAACCGGCAACAGCGATGAGGAGATGTCGGCCGTCCGCGGACGCCGCCTTCTTGAGGAGGCGCATGCGCCCAAGCTCGGAATAGACTTTTTCCTCCGCCTTCTCGCGGATGTGGCAGGTATTGAGGATGATGAGATCGGCGTCCTCGGCGGTCGCGGTTTCGACATAGCCTTCCGGCGCCAGGGTGTCCGCCATACGCCGCGAGTCGTAGACGTTCATCTGGCAGCCGAAGGACTTCACATACAGCTTGCGCGAACCTGTCATTCCCAACGAATCTGCGCCTTTCTCAGCCTTTGGCGGATCATAGCGTTTTTGCGCCCCGCCGTCAGCCAAGGTCGCGGCGCAACACCAGGGCGGCTGTGCCGCCGTCATAATAGCCCTTCCGGCGCCCGACCTGGTGGAAGCCTGCCCGGCGGTAGAGCCGGCAGGCCGGTGCATTGTGCTCATCCACTTCGAGGAACACGGCGCGGGCGCCGAGCCCGGCTAGGCGGCGCAGATGCAGATCAAGCAGCGGGCGCGCGAAGCCGCGTCCACGCCGCGCCGGCGCGATCGCGACCGACAGGATTTCCGCTTCGCCGGCGGTGATGCGGGACAAGATGAATCCGATCAGGGTCCGGCCGACGGTCGCGCGGTGGGTGACGACGGAGCGGTCGGCAATCAGGCGATGAAACTCATCCTCGCCCCAGCTCCGCTGGAACGAAGCCGCATGCACGGCAGCGATGGCGACGGCGTCGTGCTCGCGGGCTTCCGAAACTATTGGCTCGGGCCGGGCGAGCAAGCGCATGACGAAGTTCATCATCGGCGCGGGAGCTGGGCGGCGTTTTGCGGTTGCGCATCCGGTGCGCGCAGATATTGCGGCTTCGGCGGCGATTGGCCTTCCGGCACGACCGCGCCCATTCGTGCCACCCACGCTATATCGGGCGCGGGGCACGGATCGACGGCGGCGGGGGGAGCGCCGGCTTGCGACATTGCGTCGGCGACCAATTGAGCCGCCGAGCCGACGATGAACGCCTGCGCTTCGGACGCCGCTTGCACCGCTTCGCGCAAGCTGGTGAGCCGCGGCGTCGTGAATGAGTGGCCGCCGGGGCTGAAAACTTGCAGGTAGACGTGCGCATGCCGCGCATCGATGGCGGCGATCACCGGAAACTGGTCGTCAGCGGCCAAATGCGGAGCGGCATAGGCCGACAGCGTGGATAGGCCCACCGCCGGCTTGTCGGCCGCGAGTGCAATGCCGCGCGCGGCGGCGATGCCGACGCGCAAGCCCGTGAAACTGCCGGGTCCGGTCGTGACCACCACCCGGTCGATGTCGGGAAACCCCATTCCCGCCTCGTCCATCACCCGCTTCAGTAACGGCATGAGCGCTTCGGCATGGCCGCGCACCATCGGCAGGCTCTCGCTGGCAATGATGCCACCATACTCGGTGTCGAGCACCGCAGCGGAACAAGCCGCCAACGCCGTATCAATGGCGAGAACGCGCATGAGTAATCGTACGGCGAGAAGCCCGGCTCGATCGCCGAGTTACATCGGCCGGACCTCGGTCACGTCGGGAATGAAATGACGCAACAAATTCTGGATGCCGTGGCGGAGCGTAGCCGTCGACGACGGGCAGCCCGCGCACGCGCCTTTCATGTTGAGATAGACGACGCCGTCCTTAAAGCCCCGGAAGGTAATGTCGCCGCCGTCGTTGGCGACCGCCGGTCGCACGCGCGTTTCGATCAATTCCTTGATGGTCGAGACGGTCTCGGCGTCGGCCGCATCGAAAAACTCATCGGCGTCGCTCTGCTCGGCGGCGCCGGCTGCGACGAGCGGCGCGCCGGACATGAAATGTTCCATGATGGCGCCGAGGATCATCGGCTTGAGCTGCTGCCACTCACCGGTACCTTTGGTCACCGCGATGAAGTCGGAGCCGAAGAACACCCCGCTGACGCCGCCAATGGCGAACAGCCGCTCGGCGAGCGGCGACTGCGCCGCCTCGTCCTTGTCGCGCAAATCGAGTGTTCCGTTTTCGAGCACGGCCCGGCCGGGCAGGAACTTCAGGGTCGCCGGGTTTGGCGTCGCTTCCGTCTGGATAAACATGGTGTCCTCTGGCGTTCCTTTGGTCACCCGGCGCGGGCCGCTGCCGGTCATGCCGGAATTTCGCGAATCTACTCTATTACGTGGCGAATTCTCTTGGAAGTTCAAGTGTCAGTTCCGTCACCCTGAGGTGCGACCCCCGAGCGGCCGCCTCAGGATGACGGTGGGGTTGCTGTCTTACCCTCACGACAAGGCATCGATTTCCTCGTCGCTGAGGTGCCCGGGCACGATCGCCACCGGGATCGGATAATCGCCCGCGGTGCGGCCAATTGTGGCGACCAGCGGGCCCGGCCCTTCGGTTCCCGTGCCCGCCGCAAGCACGAGGATGAAAATGTCCTCGTCCTCATCGATCAACTTGAGAATTTCCTCCGCCATGTCGCCGTCCCGCACCGCGCGTTCGGGCGTGATGCCGGCGATATCATTGGCGCGCGCGGCGTATTTGTTGAGCTCTGCGTCGGCTTCCTCGCGGGCCTCCGCGCGCATGATGTCGGCGACGCCGAGCCATTGCTGGCTTTGGCCCTGCATATCGTTGACGCGCAGCATGACGACATTGCCGCCGATGCGCGCCGCACGGCGGCTGGCGAAATAAACCGCGCGATCGCATTCCTGGGTTTCGTCGATCACGACCAGAAGCTTCGGTTGATGACCGGCTTCGTAGCTGCGGCGCCTGCGGGACATGGAATTTCTCCGGGCAGCCCGAGATGTCGTCCTTTGGCTCGTCGTTTATCCGAAGGCCACGCCGCACGAGCGGCACAACCCACAAGCCGACAATGCTGCCACGGCGGCGCGTGGTCCGACAAGCGGCTCTACGCGCGCACGAAGCCGACGATGTCCTTGACCGCGTCCATCGTCGCGCCGGCGAGTTTTTGTGCGCGCGCGGAGCCGTCGGCGAGGATAGCGTCGATGGCGGCCTGGTCTTGGAGCAGCCGTTTCATCTCCGCGCCGATTGCGCCGAGCTTGGCGACGGACAGATCGACCAGCGCCGATTTGAACGTCGAAAACTGCGCATTGCCGAATTGTGCGAGCACGCCGGCGCGCGTGGTGCCGGCGAGCGCCGCATAAATGCCGATCAAATTATCGGCTTCCGGCCGCGACTTTAGGCCCGCCTCCTCGCTCGGCAACGGCTCCGGATCGGTTTTCGCCTTGCGGATCTTCTGCGCGATGGCGTCGGCGTCGTCGGTGAGATTGATGCGGGAATAGTCGGAAGGCTCCGACTTCGACATTTTCTTAGTGCCGTCGCGCAGCGACATGACGCGCGTCGCTTCGCCGGTGATCAGCGGCTCAGGCAGCGGAAAGAATGCGTCGCCGAAGCCCTTCGCCGCAATCGTCGCGCCGAAATCGCTGTTGAACTTCTGCGCGACGTCGCGTGACAATTCGAGGTGCTGTTTCTGGTCCTCGCCCACCGGCACGTGCGTGGCGCGATACACCAGAATATCGGCCGCCATCAGCGTCGGATAGGCATAAAGGCCGACCGAAGCATTTTCACGATCCTTGCCGGCTTTTTCCTTGAATTGCGTCATGCGGTTGAGCCAGCCGAGGCGAGCGACGCAGTTGAACACCCAGGCAAGCTCGGCGTGCTCGGCCACCTGGCTCTGGTTGAACACGATGTGTTTTTTTGGATCGATGCCGCAGGCGATGAATGCGGCAGTGACTTCGCGGATCGCCTTGGGCAGCTCGGTTGGCTCCTGCCACACGGTGATCGCGTGCAGATCGACGACGCAATAAATGCAGTCGTAACGGTCCTGTAGCTCGACGAAGCGCTTGATGGCGCCGAGATAGTTGCCGAGATGCAGGTTGCCGGTCGGCTGCACACCGGAAAAAACCAGTTCTTTAAACGCCATGCGTCGGCTCCGCGAACACGCGTCCCCATGCCACGTCCGCGCCTTGCCCTGCAAGGGCCGGCCGCTATAGTGCGGCTCCCGCCGCGCAAGTTTCCGCAAAGAGTTTCCCATGCCATCCAGCCGCTACGACGTTCTCGGCATCGGCAATGCGATCGTCGATGTCATTGCCCGCACCGATGAAAATTTTCTGCTCAAGCACGGGATGCACAAGGGCACGATGGCGCTGATCGATGAGGCGCGCGCGCAGGCGATCTACGAGGCCATGGGCCCCGCCATCGAGACGTCCGGTGGCTCCGCCGCCAATACGATCGTGGGGCTTGCCTCGCTCGGCGCGCGCACGGCCTTCGTCGGCAAGATCAAGAACGATACGCTCGGCCGCGCTTTCGCCCACGATATCCGCGCCGCGGGTGTCGCTTTTACGACGCCGCCGGCGGCGCAGGGCGCTTCGACCGCGCGCTGTTACGTGCTGGTGACGCCCGACGGCGAGCGCACCATGAATACCTATCTCGGCGCCGCGCAGGCGCTTAGCCCGGCCGACATCGACGCCGATTTGGTGGCGGCCTGCGCGATCCTCTATCTCGAAGGTTATTTGTGGGATCCGAAAGACGCCAAGGATGCGTTCCTCGAAGCGGCCAAGATCGCGCACGCGGCCGAGCGCACGGTAGCGCTCACTTTGTCGGATGCGTTTTGCGTCGATCGTTATCGCGGCGAGTTTCTGCATCTGATGCGCTCGAAGACGGTCGATCTCATTTTTGCCAATGAGGCCGAGCTGCACAGCCTGTATGAGACGTCCGATTTCGATACCGCGGTGAAGGCGCTGCGCGCCGACGTCGACGCGGCGGTGGTGACGCGCAGCGAGAAAGGCTGCCTGGTGATCGGTCCCGACGGGACGGAAGCGGTCTCGGCCTTTCCGGTGGACAAGGTCGTCGATACGACCGGCGCCGGCGACTTGTTTGCGGCCGGCTTTCTTTCCGGCCTGGCGCGCGGCGCCGACGACCGCACCTGCGGTCGCCTCGGCGCGCTCGCCGCAGCCGAAGTCATCCAACATCTCGGCGCCCGTCCGGAGACCTCGTTGCAAGATCTGGCGCGGGAAAACGGCCTCGTCGATTGAGCCTTGGGCCTTCGCTAACCAATTGCTAACCAAACAAGGCTACCGACGGATCAGCCGCAATCCGGAGATCCGACTATGGCCAATGCGCAAGAGGGCGACGGCGAACCCGCCGAACCATTATTGCCGATCGTCGCGGCGCCGAAGCTCGATGGCTCCGAGGCTGACGAAGACGCGAGCGAGCCGATAGGCGATACGGCCGCGCAGGCGTCGCTGTCGCGCTCGTTACGTTTCGCGCTGCTGGCGGCCTGTATCGCATCCGCGGCGGCGCTCGGCTCTTTTGTCGGATCGCTGTCGGCTTCCGGAGTGACCCGTCTTTGGCCGGGTGTGGCGGCAAGTTCGACTGTGGCGGCGACGAATACGCTGCAAGCGACCAAGTCCGCCGAGCTCGCCGAACTTGCCGCGCTCAAGGCAAATCTCGACGGCGCGGCGCGGGGCGCCAATAGTCAGTTCGGCAAACTTGCGGACCGTCTCGATCGCGTCGAGCGCGTGCAAATCGAGGCGGCGACCAAGCTCGCCCATGTCGCCGATGCCATGGACCGGCTCGAGAAGAAAAGCGTAACGGCTTCGGCCGCCCCGACCGCGGCAGCGGCGCCGGAGACGACCGGCTCCATCGCGAATAGCCAGCCGGCGGCGGCACCGGCCGAAGCCAAACTACCGGACAAGATCCTGCCGGACTGGATCGTGCAGGATGTGCGCGCCGGTCACGCGTTGGTCGAGAACCGCCACGGCGGCGTTTTCGACGTCACAGCCGGCGGTATGATCCCCGGGCTCGGCCGTGTCGAGACGATCAAGCGCCAGGACGGGCAATGGATCGTCGTCACCGCGCGCGGGCTGATCTCGTCTTCGCCCTGATTCAACCTGTACCGCAGCGTCATCACCGGGCTTGACCCGGTGATCCATCTTATCGGGCACGCCAAGAAGTTGGATTGCCGGGTCTGGCCCGGCAATGACGACCAATAGATAGCCGGCCGCTTCATTCCGTGCCAACTTGTCCGCTTGCCGGGGCGCGGACGAGGAGTTGGCCAATTGACGCGCTTGCGCATCGGCGCGATTGCCGGCATCAAGCGCTTTGCTGTGACGGCGCTCGTTTGCGGGGCTTTTTCCGCCGTCGCCTCTGCGCAGGAATCCCCGGCGCCGCCGTCGCAGCCACAAATGCAGGAAAATTGTCCCGGTCTCGTCGCCGCCGATCGACCGCCGGTCAGTCCCGCCGCCTTGCGGCTCGCAGCGCTCAACGAAGACCAGGTGCGGCTGACCTTTATCGGCCACGCCACGTTCCTGATCGAAAGCCCGCAGCTGGTGCGCATCGCGACCGACTACAACGACTATGTGAAGCCGATGGTCACCCCCGACATCGCCACCATGAACCATGCGCATGACACGCACTATACCAACCACCCCGATCCGGCGATCAAACACGTGCTGCGCGGCTGGGGCGAAAGCCCCGACCAGCCCGCCATCTGGGATCTGAAATACCGCGACGTGCGCGTGCGCAACGTGCCGACCAATATCCGCAACTGGAGCGGCGGTACCGAACGCTACGGCAATTCGATCTTCATCTTCGAGATCGCCAATCTGTGCATCGCGCATCTGGGGCATCTGCATCACACGCTGACGCAGCAGCAACTCAACGAAATCGGCCGCGTCGACGTGGTGATGGCGCCGGTCGACGGCAATTACACGCTCGACCTCGACGGCATGATGGAGGTGCTCACCGCGCTCAAGGCGCCGCTGATCATTCCCATGCATTTTTTCGGCTGGTACACGCTCAACCGCTTTCTCGACCGGGCGCGGCTGCAATGGGACGTTGAAAGGGCGGAAGTCCCCTCGGTGGTGGTGTCGAAAACCACGCTTCCGAAGAGCCCGAAAGTCCTGGTGCTGCCGGGATTTTGAAACTCGCGCAGCCGATTGCTTGAGCTTCCGGTCGGTTGGCGATCATCGTATAAGCATTTGTGGTCATCCGTGGCCGGAAGAAAGTTCGCCGATGTTGAGCGCGGAGCAGAACGATCTCATCACCCGCACGTCGCCCGGTACTGCAGCAGGCCTGCTGCTGCGCCGCTACTGGCAGCCAGCGGCGCTGGTCGATGAGCTTGCCGGCAACCGCCCGGTGAAGCCGGTGCGGCTCATGGGCGAGGACCTCGTCGTCTTCAAGGACGACAAAGGTCGCTACGGGCTGATCGGCCGGCACTGTCCGCATCGCGGCACCGACCTCGCTTATGGGCGGCTGGAAGACGGCGGTTTGCGCTGCGCGTTTCACGGCTGGCTGTTCGACGTCAATGGCCAATGCCTGCAAACTCCGGCCGAGCCCGACAACAGCAATCTCTGCGCCAACATCAAACAAAAATCCTATCCGGTCGTGGAAAAGAGCGGCATCCTGTTCGCCTATCTCGGCCCGGACGAGGCGCCGGCGTTTCCGCATTTCGACTGCTTCGTCGCGCCGTCGACGCACACTTTCGCGTTCAAGGGCATGATCGATTGCAACTGGCTGCAATCGCTCGAAGTCGGCGTCGATCCGGCGCATACCTCCTTCCTGCACCGTTTCTTCGAAGACGAGGATCCGGAGCAGGGCTACGGCAAGATGTTCCGGGACACCTCCAAGGACTCGGACATGCCGATGACGAAAATCATGCGCGATTTTCCGCGCCCGCGCATCGAAATCGAGCCGACCGATTACGGCTTTCGGTTGATCACGTTGCGCCAGATCGGCGGCGACAAGGCGCATGTGCGCGTCACCAATCTGATTTTTCCCAACGGCTTTATCATCCCGATGAGCCGCGAAATGACGATTTCGCAATGGCACGTCCCGATCGACGACGTGAAACACTATTGGTATGCGATCTTTACGTCGTTCGGCTCAGCCGTCGACAAGGACGAGATGCGCCGCCAGCGGCTCGAACTCTACGAATTGCCGGATTACGTGCCGCGCAAGAACAAGAACAACGATTACGGCTTCGACGCGCACGAGCAGGAGCACGCGACCTATACTGGCATGGGGACCGACATCAACGTGCACGATCAATGGGCGTGCGAGTCGATGGGGCCCATCCAGGACCGCACCCAGGAACATCTCGGCACTTCGGATAAGGCGATCAGCGCCTACCGCCGCCTGCTGCGTCAGGCGCTCGATCAATCCGGCACAGGCGCAAAGCCGATGATGGTGCTCGACGCCGCGCAAGCGGCGAAGATAACCGGCCCG
>Ga0302326_10011931_pt1 | contig 18620 bp, 14 predicted proteins | sample Palsa_T0_3_FD_202264 | JGI IMG/M metagenome (GOLD analysis project Ga0302326, IMG submission 202264) | Peat permafrost microbial communities from Stordalen Mire near Abisko, Sweden - Palsa_T0_3 | ecosystem: Environmental > Terrestrial > Soil > Palsa > Peat permafrost | place: Sweden: Abisko...
GCATGGATATACTCGGCCAGCTTTTTTTGCTTGGACGCCTCATAAAACCCCAGCCAACAACGATGGTTGCTGGAGCCCACCACCCACTTTTTGCCGCGCAGTGCTCCCTGCAAGATGCGCACTTCTGCCGAGAGAGGAACCAGACGAAGCGGCAGCCTGAGAGTTTGGCCTAACAAACTTTGAGGATCGATAAAGGAAAGATCCAGCATAGTTGAACGCGCCCCCCCAGATGTGTGCGGGAACTCCGCTATCGCCTATTGGGGTTCGGCACAGGCATCGTCATCGGTCTGATGGGTCTCATGGGGCCCATTGACTGTGGCCGAAACTCGCGCTGTAATTCACGCTGCCCAGGTAAGCGGAAACGAGCGGACATCGCTGTCTCGCGGCAAAGCGCCATCGTGAATCCTGCAAACAACCAGCCATATCCACCGAGAGTTCCTTGACCCACCAACTGGCCATTGAAGAAGATAACCCCAACAAAAGCAAACATCAAGAGCGGCAGCGGATCGCGGGAGCGTCGAGCGGCCCTGAAGGCATTGACGCCCAGCCATGCGGTCAGGGTCACGCGAAAGACAACGAAGATCAGGCCTAGAATTGGACCAAGCTCGATCACATGCCGTCCCCAGTCGCTCTCCTGACCGGCCAGACGATCGATTTCGGCTTGATCGATCTGCCCTCGGGTTATGTTTGCGCTGGTTAGGATCTCGCCTCTCCCGAACCTGCCGGCCGCATTCCCCGCAGTGCCTAAACCGTTTCCAAATAAGGGAGTGACGGGGATCACGTACGTGAACGAGATCACATCGAAGAGAGCGCGTCCGATAATGCCAAGACTTCCAAACTCTTCACTTTCGCCGACGTATGCGCCCTCCCAGCGGTAACTAAAAGCTTCCCACTCACGGGGAAATGCAAGTGGCGCGGCCACGGCTGCAATCATGACTATCGCGACCGGCGCTACGACCCGAACGCCTATTCGGACGGCAAGCGGTACAGCGGATACTGCAACGATGATTACTATCGCAGCCCAAACCACAGCTCCCCGGCTCCCGGACAGCGCCAGACAAGTAAACGCCGATGCGGTCGCTAGTATCAAAAAAGGGCGATTCACGAACCGCTTCGAGCGCGGCGTCAACCATGCATACAACACCATGGCGAGAAGGCTGACAACGAAGGCGCTTTCACCCGGAGCGGCCGTGAATACTCCATAGGTCCGCACCACATCGAAGGCAACACCCGCATTGCTTATTTCGTCATCCCCTATGCCAAAGCCCTTGTTGATCGCTGCGCTTTTGGGTGCTAAGAACTGGAAAAAGACCAGTACGGCGATCGGCACAGACATCCAGCAGGTGTGCCGCATCAGCCGGTACAAGTCTTCGCGCCGAAAACAAGTTGCGATCAGGAACATCAGCGGCATCAGGAGAAAGTAATTCCGCCACCCATATACCAGGAGTATCCAATTCGGTGGATCGGCGGTGAACAGTTGCTGAATGATGGTTACGAACACCGCCCCTACAGCTAGCAAAACGGCCCAGTCTCGGAAGACCGACCGTTTCAGCGGGAACCGGTAAAAGAAGGCGACCAGGTATACAGCGACGACGAGCGGATCTCTGATAAAGTACAGATATCGGCTCGCCCCGGCGAAGATCCATTTCCTTAGCACGCCTTCAAAGAAAAAGATCAGCCAATAAATGACCAGGACCAGCCAGACAACCCGGCGCCGGCCTTCTTCCGACATTCTACGCGTCCGAATGGGCGACGGTCTATGCGGTGGGAGTTGCATTTACGGCCATGAGTACTTTCAGATAGGAATCGGCTACATTCGATCGAGTGTACGACTGTAGATGTGACGCAGCCGCTTCCCGGTACGGCCCCCAGATGGATGGGTCGCGAAGCAGCCGGGACAAGCTGTCTGTCAGCGCCGAGACGTCTCCGTTCGGAAATGTGACTCCGCAACGGCCGATCGCATCCTTCAATCCCCCTTGCTCGGATCCCACGATGACGCACCCGCAAGCGATGCCTTCTAAAGCAACAATCCCAAACGGTTCTTGCCAGACAGATGGGACAACCTGAATCCGGTGCCGATTCAGAAGAAGTGCCAAATCCCTCCCGGACCTGGGGCCAGTAAACTCAACTTGCCTGGCGATCCCGAGATTCTTAGCTTGCTTCATGAGCAGTTCACTATCGGGCCCGAAGCCCGTGATCGTCACCGTGGCTTCGATGCCCTGCAACTTCAAACGGTTGACGGCGTCAAGCAGCAGGTGCGGTCCCTTGCCGGCGGCCAGTCGCCCGACGTAGATCAAATCCCGATTGCGCTGCGCGTCGGGCTCCACGCGAAACGTACGATCGTCGTAGGGACCGCCCGCTATGGTCGAGGGCACGCCCAAGGAATGGGCGATCGCGCGGCTGCAGGCGATCGAACGTCCGTACGTCAACAATGAGTGCTTCATCCTTCCGCGAAGCCCGGATCGGCTGGTCCAATTATGATGCGCCACCACCCACGGCCGGCGAACAAAAAGCAGCGGCCACGCCAGAAGCAGGCTAATGTGGTTCTGCAGATAGACGTCCGAATGCCGCAGCAACTGGATTAACCGGCTAGGCGCCGGACGCCGCCACACTCTGAAAGGGAACTCTTCTTCACCCCCGGCCGGTGTCTCTGTCACCACAGTGACCTCGTGGCCTCGCCTGAAGAATTCTTCCGCCAGCATTTGCGAGACCGCTTCCAGGCCGCCGATGCTCGGATGAAAGCTCCAGGATGACAATAGAATTCGCATTGGACGGATGTGTGACTTGGAATAAGCCGATTACCAACGCTGCCCGGGTGTTGCCGCGACCGTCAGGAACGCCTTTACGAGCTGGTCGGCACACGCCTCGACGCTATACTCTTGAACCAGAGCCGCACTGTGAGCGCCATACTCTTTTCGCAAGGCATCCGACGCCACCAGAGCCGCCAGTGCACTGCGAAGCCCTTCCACATCTCCGGAACGAAACACGAACCCGTTGTATCCGTCTCGAACGAGATCCGGCCCGCATCCCACCTTGTCCGACACGACGATGGGAAGCGCGAAGTTCATTGCCTCGTTCACTACCAATCCCCATGTCTCCTCGTACGCCGACGGCAGCACGAAAATGTCTCCGGCGACATACGCTTCCGCAATCCGGCTTTGATTTAAAAAACCTGCCCAGCGAACATCCGGGATTCCGCGGCGCGAAACCTCGTCTTCCAGGCTTCTGCGCAGTCCTCCGTCGCCGACGAATAGCAAATGGCATGGCAGCACCCGCCTTAACTGCTCGAAGGCTTCCAGCAACAACTGGGGCTTTTTCTTGTCAATCAGCTTCCCGGAAAACAACACCACCGGCGATTCGTCGCGAATCCCGAACGACTCTCGAATCTCCCTTCGTCTCGGCTCCAACTCCAGCCTTCGCGCACGCAATGCTTTGTTGTCAACGCAATGATTGGCGCGAAATAGCCGTCTCCGAGGGGTACCGTAATGAAGGAAGAACCGCCGGTTCTCTTCGCCGGTATAAAGTCCCCCGACGTATCGGAACAACAGGGGCAATGTCAAATGTTTCAAGGCCCGCTTCCACCGCGGACGTTCTGTCAGTAGCGTCTGGTCATCCCGTAAGAGCAGCCGATAGCCCTTGAACTGTGCCGCCGCTGCCACCCAGGTGTTCACAAACGTATAGCCAAACGCCCACACGACATCGCATCGGGATCGTAGTACCTCCCGTAAAACATCCCAATTGGGCTGAAGATTCGCCCGCGGATTGAACAGAGTTCGAACCTTTGCGCTCGAGCCGATATAGCTCTTGTACCCGTCCGTCAACGGGACGTCCCAGCAAACCTTTCTGCCGAAGCCGGCGTCGTAGGCGTTTAGGCTTGCGGTGGAATAGAACATTACCGTCAGGTCGATTTCCGGCCGCCTTGACAATTCTCGGTACAAGGCTGCGTAGTAGTGCGCCGGAAGCGAAATCAGATGCACCACCTTGATCGGAGTCTTCATTCTCTTGCACGGCCTAAAGCCGTGCGGATCGGCAACAGGCCGTCGACAAGCGTGTCAATCCCCAAGCTATTCCTTTTTGGTTTCTTTTGTTTCTCGTAAAGGTGGCCGACTTGCTGTCTCCGCCCGATATAGCTATCTGGAGCCATTTCTCGCGCGAGCCAAAAAACGACCAACGGAGTATACCCCCCAGCCCCTGCGCGCGATTCGTCCGTTCGAACGCTTGGGATCGAGCGTAGCGAGATAGTTCGGTGCGTCTTTTATCTTGCGGATATAGGGTCGCGTGATGGGCGCGGCTACGGGTCCGAACAAAGATCCGTCCAAATAAAAAATGGCATAACCGTTGCCTTCGAGGAAATTCGTGACAGGAGTTGGGGGAGGCTTGTGCTCCTCAAACACAATATCGCGAATTCCGCCTCGTGTCACAAACCCTTCTGCGCCTTCCAGAACCTGTAACTCGTGGCCTTCGCAATCAATCTTGAGCAACGCAATATTGGGCCGTCCCGGCCCCAGCAGACGATCAAGCGTGCTTGTTTCGACGTCACAAGAAAACAGATTGGGCTCTGGGCTCGCACCCTCCGACATTAAGGAGGAAAGTCCCCTGTTTTGTCGAAACTCATCTGGCACGCTAAGTCGGCCGTTGCCATTGCGGTTACTAAGTGCAAGCCTGCGCGCCACGATAGGAGCTGAGTTTTCCATCCGACTCCACACATCCACATTAAAAGTAAGTTCTTGGAACAAGCCCGGATGGGGCTCGACTGCGACCACCCTTCCGCTGGGCCCGGCCTTGAATGCCATCACGCTCGTCATGTGGCCGATGTTTGCCCCGACGTCCACCGCGTTTTCTCCCGGATCCAGTAGCCGCCAGATAACTTCGTTGGTCACAAGGTCGTGGATGCCGGTACGCCGGATACACGAGCCTTGCGATTCGCCAGGGCAGATCCGAATTGGGGCGCCCCAGGGCAAGCGCGCCGTCTCATATTCTTCGCGCGGAGGACGAAGTTCGCAGAGGAGTCGACGAACGACCTGACTCGGACGGAACAGATACTCCGGTCTCGCCAGTGCGGATAGAATATTCATTTCACGCTGACGTTGTGGCTACTCAGAGTACTGTGGCCTTGAAGCCACTGCAAACACATTGTCGCTGTAACGCAGCCCCTTCAAGAGTCCCCCCGAGATAGTTTGCCACCGAAACCGTACCAACTTCGGGAACCTGCCGTCGTCCGTAAACACAAAATACGGTTTGCTAAAGCCTGCCTCGGCTAAACAGCGCTCAATATCCCTGCGTAACAGCGGCGTAATGTGCGCTGGATAGCTGGTTGGACCAAATAGAGCGTAATGGCCTTGAACAATGAGCGATAACAGACTGCGCCAGCTTTCATTGTTTGGCGTGCTGAGAACAAGCGTGCCTCGCGGCCGAAGCAACCGGAGCCATTCCCTGACGAGCGCTCGGGGGTTTTCAAGATGCTCGATCACCTCGGCGGCGAGGATCGTATCGAAAATGGAATCGGGCAGGTCAAGCGGTGCGTTCAGGTCGGCGGCAATCCACCGAACCGGATCTGGGAGATCCTCAGGCCGCTGCATCAGATCCGCCGCGGTGATTGAGTCGAAGCGGCCCGTTCGCAGCAGGCGCGTGGTGAGAGAACCTTTGCCTGCACCGAAATCCAGCAGATCGCCCTTCAGGTCCAGGCTCCGGGTAAGCCTTTCAAAAGCAAGGTGGATCACCGAGCTGCTATCACCGCCGCTGGCTACGGCCGCGGCGAGCCGGACAGCATCTAAGGAGGGATGCACGCTTGCTAGGGTGGTTGTCGGTGGCATACCTCAGCATTAGCAAGGGCGCGGACGGAAGCTGGCGTATCGACGCAAGTGCCCGGAGATCTCCACTGCTTCGGGCAGGCCAAGTAGCAAGGTGATCGCAAAAAAGAGCGATCCCGCAAAAATGGTGCCACTGGTAAGGCCAAGGACCAGCGAAAGCAGGCCAGTCCCAGCCAGGCGCGCGCAGATCCCCCCGAGCCACGCGCCGAGCCACCCCGACGCCGCGGCAATAGCGGTGATCCGGAAGGCGAAACCGCGCAGTGATCGAAAGCGAAAGCCCGGGTGTCTGCCTTGGAACAATATCAATAACGCTCCCCAAGTGAGCCATGGAACAAGCGTGTAGATTAAAGCTACGCCTTTAACTCCAAAATGCACCGCCGTTGCGGGCACTAATGCCATCATACCCACGGCGAAGATCGCGTCCACGGCCACAGGCAACACAGTTTCCTGGGTCGCATAGAATGTCCGGTCCAGGTAGGCCCCCATAGCGCCGGCGGGCGCACCCAGGGTCAACATGCCGAACAGCGCCGCTGTAAACGCACCCGCAGACGGGGAGAACGCTCCACGCTGCAACAGGAATGCCACCACCGGGCCGCGAAGCGCGAAAGCCAGGCAAGTCAACGGCATGGTGATAAAGAAAACCGCCCGGGCGGCCCGCACGTAGCTTGCCGTGAAGTTCTGCCGGCCGGTGGAGTGCCAGGCTTCGGAGAGTTTCGGAAATAAGACCGTTGAGAGCGCCATCGGAACTAACTGAACAATTTGTCCCAGCTTCCAGCTATATCCAAACGAAGCAAGACTTCCAGCGGGCAGCCTGGATAGGGCGCGCGACACCACGGCGCCGGATATTTGTCCTACCACAATCCCTCCCAGCAAGGGCACGGCCAAACGGAGAAGTTTCCGCAAGAGCGGAAAGTCAATCTTTCGATTTTGCCGCCGGGGCGCAAATTGCCGCTTTACGATTGCAAGCCTGATTGCAAACAGGCTGGCGCCTACAATGGCGCTTCCGACGACACCGACCACCACGCTTGCGGAGCCCAGTTTCGCCCCACCGGCCACAATCGCGGCCAGCAGAATAGTGTTCGCCGCCAACTGGGACAAGGGCGCTACGCGGAAGACTCCGTGTGCATACAAGATCCCGCAAGCCACGCCGGACCAGCACAAGGGAATGAAGGCTAGACCGCACCACCGTATGAAGAAAATCGCTGTCGACCTGCCATTGCCAACCAAGCCTGGCGCCAACAGGTTGGTTGCGCGGGCCGGAAAGAGAAACAAAAGCAGTGCAAGCAGCATCCCAAAGACAAGGAGCACCCGCCCGAGAAAATCTACGGCGGCCCAGGCATCGCACTCCTTCCCTTGAGTGCGGCATTCCGCAAAAATTGGAACGATGACGAATGGTAGGATCGCCGTAACAAACAGTTGCTGCACGAAGACTACCAGCAAGACGGTGACCCGGTAGGCGTCGACCACCGCCGAGGTCCCGAAGCGCCAGGCCAGCGCCATCTCAACCGCCAATCCCGCCACAGGACTCAGCACGGAAAGGGCGACTAGGCCGGACGTCTCGGCTAACACGCTGCGGGGCCGCGCCTGCGCCCGTACGGTGTCGGGTGAAAGAACCGCGGTTTCAGTCTGTGGGCCACTCATACGGATCCCGAACGGAGCCGGGCAATCGTCCCGCGCATGTCGACAAACCCCGGCATGAGCGCCGGAATCAATCGGGGCCAATATGTCAATTCGCCGCAACCTCTCCCGCGGATCCTGCCTGAGAAGGAAAGAATTGGTCGGACTTCCTTGGCGCACTGCTAGTCTCTGTGGCACGCCCCTCGGTAACCGTGCTCGTCGCGCCAGTTGCTGGGGCAGCCGATAGCTGCAGGTCCCGTTCACTTCTAAGCCGAAAATATCGCTTTAGGCGCAGAAAGTGTATTTCGAAGCAGTGATAGCTCAAAATCGCCACAGCAAGGTTGAACGTCAGCGCTAGCACAAAGAACAGCATCGAACCGATCGAAATGGACTTCGTGAGTCGTACCAAAACAGGCAGCAGACGCAATTGTAACGTTTTGTGCACGAGTTCGTGATAAACATAGATACCGTAGCTGTAGCGTCCAAGAAATCGGAGCGGCGCCAGCGACAGCGATCTTGCCACTAGCGATGCCGGCCAGAGGGCAAGCCAGACCATGGCCGTGCAGCCCACTGCGATAAATGAAAGCCCCACCGTAGATAACAGATTGACCGTGGCGTCGCTATAACTGAGATAGCCGATGATTATGGCGCAACCCCCAAACAAGAGATAGGGAACCCATTTGGGAACGAACATCAGCTTGTTCTTCGCGGCCAGAAGCGCCAACAACGCGCCGCACGCCAGTGAGTCTACCCTGCACGGTAACAGGCGATAGCAGGCCATTAGGGAGCCCCAATGCAGCACAATCAGCCGGATTAAAGGCGGGCCTGCGAGCGCGACCACGAATAACCCTACCGCGCGGCGGCTCGCCCCGCTATAAGACTTGATCAACCACGGCCATATCAGATAGAACTGCTCTTCCACCGCCAGCGACCAAAATGCGCCCAAAGTTATCGAGGCGCTGATATACTCTGTTTGGCCGGGGTGAGTGATGGCGACGATATTTTGCAGATACAGTGGATAAGCGAGATGCAGAGCCTTCCAATGGAGTCCGAGCCACGGCGTCAACGCCAGGAGGCCTAACAATACCCCATAATAGAGAGGAAAAATGCGAAGGGTTCTGCGCGCGTAAAACGTGCTGTAGTACCTTCGATCACCGACGGAGTGCAGGAGTATTCGGGTTATCAAATAGCCGGAGAGGACAAAGAAAAGGTCGACGCCCATCCACCCGCGAAAAACGATCTCGCCGATGAACCGCTGCAAGGGATTACCAAGGTGGCGTCCCCCGCCATAGTGGAGAGCAAATACCGCGAAGATCGCCAACCCGCGGACACCGTCCAGCGGGGCATAGTATTGCTCCATCCCGAGCGGATTCGACGGGGCAGTTGCGCGGCCTTTCCGAGCAGTGGAGAACACGGCTTTAGCGGTCATCTAAGCAAAAGCATCAGCTACGCGCACCAGGCCGCGATTCAGTCAGTTTCGGTGCCCGCGGTGTAATACCTCTGATATTTTCCGTAGTAACCATAGTAGTAGTGATAACTGTCGCTCATGTCCTTGGTCACCTCATTCAGCACCAGCCCCACGACGTTGGCGCGCACACGCTGCAGAGTGGTAAGCGCGGAACCCACGGCGTTGCGGTTGGTTTGGCCGGCCAGCGCCACCAGGACAACGCCGTCTACGGCGGCGGCCATCTGCAACGGCTCCGGGAAGCCCAGGATGGGAGGGGAGTCGATGATGATCAAATCGTAGTCCGGGATGGCTTCCTCCAGGAGACGAGGCAGGTTGGTGCCGATAAGGTCGGCGGCACGGCGGTTGGAGGAGCCTGCCAGCAATATGTCCAGGTCGGGGAGTTCCGGGAGCTTCACGAGTTTTCCGCGCCATTGCATGCCGTTCTGGAGAACGTGGGCCAAGCCGGATTCCGACTTGATTCCCAGCTTCCCGTGGACCCCCGGACGGCGCAGGTCGCAGTCGATCAGTAGGGTCTTATGCTTCTGCTGGGCATGCGCGATAGCCAGATGCACGGCCGCGGTCGTTTTGCCTTCGGCCGGCGCGGCGCTCGTGACCATTAGCGACCTCAATCGCCGATCGAAGGTACCCAGTAAGATGGAGTTGCGGAGGGTCCGGACGGCTTCCTCAAACCCCGTCACACCGAGTTTTCGGTCAATCGGCTCGGAACCATCCGGGCGTATCAACGCGGTCGTGCCGGCTTGATTCGTCAGGGCCTGGGATAGGCGGTGACGCCACGACTTCACCTGAGGCAGGCTGCCCATCACCTCGGTCTTGAAGAGGCTGGCGATCTGCTCGGGGTCGCGGATGGATTTGTCGAGTACGTCGCCCATGATGGCGGCCCCTATGCCCAACAGAGCGGAAAGCAGAAAAGCGGCCAGCGCGTTCAACTTCACGTTCGGAAAGACGGGCCTGTCGCCGGGACGGGCCGGATCGGCGATGCGGATCGAGCTGTTCTGAAAGCTGGCATTGATGCCGGCTTCCTTGATCTTGCGGACCAGTTCCTCGTACAGGGTCTTGTCGGCATCGGCCTCGCGTCTCAGGGCCTGATACTGGAAGCCGTTGGCGTTGACGCGGTCGAACTCGGCCTTGGTCTCGGAAACGGCCTTCTGTAACATGGCCTCGCGGCTGACCGCCTCGTGGTACTCGACTTCAACGCGCTGCGCGGCGTTTTGCCGCGCGTCGCGCAACTGCCGTTCGATCTCTTCCACCTGCACCGCAGCCTTGCGGTATTCGGGGTGATTGGCTCCGTAGTGCGTTTGCACGTCGGCGAATTTCTGGCGGGCATCGTCCAGTTTCTGGGAGAGCGTCTTCAGATTCTCGCCCTGCGTGGAGACTTGTGCGGCCTCCAGAGAGCCGCTCTGCACGGAGCTGAAGGCAGCTTCTTTGCGCACGCGATCGGTCTGTGCATTGGTGTATTCGGTATTGAGTTGCAGGAGGCGGGCCGAGAGGATGCTGGTCTTCGCCTCGGGATTGATCACGTTCAACTCGCGCTCGAACTGGGCGACAGCCGCAGAGGAATGCTCCATTTTGGCTTTCAATTCCTCAAGCTGCTTTTCCATGAAAGTCGCCAGGGCGGCCGCGGAATGGAACTGGATGTTGTAAGTATGCTCCACATACGAACGCGCAACGCCATTGGCTACGTCGGCTGCCAGGCGGGGATCGGGCGAACGATAGCTGATCAGCAGCAGATAAGTGTTGGGCGGTCGGGTGACCTTGAGCTTCCTGAGGGTGACGGGCGCATCCTCCGCGGCACGCGACCGCTTGGATATGTTTTCCGAAGCGGCATTTTGCGGACCTGGAACCTCGGGATCGAGCAGGTGATACTGCTCGGCCACCGGCCGCAGAACCGAATCGGACTGAATCAGCTTCATCTGGGTCGCGAGAAACTGGTCGGCGTCGTTCGACGGCATGCGCGTGGCGTCCTGGCCCACAACGGCGGAAGGCATTTGGCGATCGACATCCACGGTAACTGTGGATTCATACACGGGTGTGAGGCGCGAGGATACGATAACCGTGGCCGCTACACATCCGAAGACGAAGCCGAGGATCTTCCAACGCTGGCGGCGTAGAATCCAGAGATAGTGGGCCAGGGGGACCGTGGAGGGTTCCGGTTCGGCATCGTAGCCGTACCACATCGGCTGCACAGCCTGGTTAGGGGCAGGGAGAGACGTTGGTTCAGGCATAGTTTTGTTATTCCGCAGCGAATGTGAGTGAGCTTAGTGAACGACGCCATAAACCAGCGCGGAGGCACCGACGCCGGTGCCGAAAGCGGCGATTTTTTCGAGGACACCGAGGGTCATCCGCCGGCTCTTATTGTCGGGTATGTACAGAATGTCGTTAGCGAGAAGAGGCGTGTCGGGGGCTTTGCGCTCCATGATCTGGTTCAAGGGGATGGGGATCTCGTTCTTGCTGCCGTTGCCTTCGCGGCGATATATATAGGCCTCTTTGGCCGCATAAGGCATCAGGCCTTGGGACAAGGCCAGCATCTTCAGAACAGTCGATTCCGTACCATCCCCCACTGGAAAGGCCCCGGGCACCCTGACATTGCCAATAACATAAATCTTCCCGCTTTCCGGTACGCGGATCTCCTCGCCGCCGTTCAAAACGATGTTGAGCGTCGGATCGGCGGCATCGATAAGGCCTTTGACCAAGATGCGCTGAACCAGCGCGGATGGCGCCCCGTCCGCGCCGGGCTGGCTGCGTGTGACCAGGATTTCGGGGCCGGCTTCAGGCGCCAGGCCGCCCGCGCGGGTTATCGCTTCGAGCAAGGTGACCGGGCCGGTGGCCTGGAAGGTAAGAGGCTGCTTGACGGCGCCGGCCACGGAGATGGGGTGGCTATTGTATTCCGACACGGTTACCGTAACAAACGGGTCCACGATAATCTGCTCGGCCTGCAGAGCTTTGGCAATCGCGGATTCAAGTTCTCCCGGCATCAGGCCCTGCGCTTTAACCCGCTGTTTCAGCATCGGAAGGCGGATAAAGCCGTCGGTGCTCACGCGCACGGAGCGGGTCAGTTCCGGCGCATCATACACCGAAATAGCGACCAGATCGTTGGCGCCAATCGGCTGCGCGGGTAGATTCGCCCCTTGCGACTCCGTGGCGGCAGTGGGTCGCGTCTGTGCGCAGGTGACGGGCGCGAAAAGAGAGACGCAGACGAAAATCGAGACCGGCCACAAAGGTTTGCGATCCGGAAGTACTCTTGGCATGGCTAACTCCTTCTGTAAAGGAATCGACCCGCGGAACCTGACCCGCGGACAAAATCGTAGAGACTGCGAATGCTAATTGTGTTCCGCGGCGGGCTCGGCTTCTGACGGCCGTTGAACGCTTTCCGCGCTGGAAACGGCACCGCGAGAACCACCCTCGCACACACGCAGAAGTCAGCTGCTTAAGGCTGGTCTTTAGACGTGGAATTGGAATTGCCTTGCAGCAACGCCACCGTTGTCGACCGTAACTCCTGGATGCGCTGCTCCAGCGCCTCGAAGCGCCGGTGGAGATGATCGTGAATCGTCCCGGAATGAATGTAAGCCAAGAGTTCCGAACGCATAAAGTCTGAGAGACTTCGGGCCCCGTTTCGGGACGACACCTCTTTGAGCTTTTGATATTCGTCTTGAGCGAGCCGGAAAACGACAATGCGGTTTCGGGGATCTGGAGTCATATAAATCACCTCCATGTACGCATGTGCACCTTGGGGCGGAACGTGTCTCGACGCGTAAGGTCGAAACTAATGGCAAAACCGTGGACGCAAGCCCACAACCGGTTTTCCCTTGCGGCGGAATTGCCCTGCCGGAATCTTGAAGACCTCCGTCATCCGCTGCTCCCGCAGGCGGCGTATCGTATAGGGACAGCCCAGGCGCCATCGACCTCAACCGCCACCGAGCGCTGCAGTAAGTCGACGCCGACCACCAGCCGCGTGGTTTTCGCCTGGCGGAGGACTATACCTTGAATGCCCTTGAGTGGGCCGTCGATCATCTCCACGGTCTCGCCAATCCTGGTGTAGCCGCACCCGGCCGCGGGGAGTCCGGATGCTGCAATTCGCTCCAATGCTTCAATCTCCGCTTCGGGTATGGTCGCCGGCTGGCTCCCGAAGCTGACGATCTGAACAACGCCGGGCGTTGTCACGATGCGAAAAGGATTCTGCTGGTCGTGCACTGTAAAGACATAGCCGGTTATCAGCGGCTTTTGGCTGTCCCAGGCAGATCCTGAGCGTCTCTTGTGAACGCACCTCACAAGTGGGACTGCGGTCCGGTACCCTTTCGAGTCCAGGATCGTCTTCACCGCTTTTTCATGGCGCGATCTTACGGCCAAAGCCAGCCAGGGATTAGCAGAAATAGACATTAAACTTGGGAGCGGAAAGAAATGAGACCGGATTTATGCGCCCGCATGCGGTGAGACCGTCAAACAGGCAGGCTGCCGCCATTCTCGCCGTCTTGGGACCGTCGCACACGTGGCGACAAGATAAACAGGCCTGCCGTTCATAGCATGAACAGGCTGCCCCTCCAGCTCGGGAATACTCGCAAATTGTCCCGAGTAAAGGTATTTATGTGGCGAGTGTAAGCTTAATGTATACTGCATGTCAAGAAAAAAAGTCCGGGTGCTGTACTTTCCAGTACCCGATTATTTAGTATGTTTGTATTCGGAATAACACGAGATGCGCGCGGCGGCGTTGTCGCTAGGCCGCTGGCGCGCCTTCCAGCCTTGCGGATCGGCGAGATACACTCCGCTAAGAGCCCTAAGAAATCATTGGTTGTATCCTGCCAACAGCGGACAGGGCATGCCCATAGTAGATTGAAATGCGTGTTAAATTACATCGCGTGTTAAATTACATCGCAAGAATCGTCGATTAACGCGCCTGCAGCCGCACCAGCACGGCGGTACCCGAGGTCAACGCCGTCTGCTGGCCGAAAACCGTCGTCCACCAGGTCACCTCCATCGAGTCCGAATCGCGCAAGACCATTTTCAGTTGCCCGCTGGCGCCATCTTCCGAAACCCACTTCACGGTCGTAGCATTTCCCTTCTGCGCAGCACCAGTAACCCGGAAGCGCACCTCGGGCGACACGGGCTTATCTGGAATCCGGTAGCGCGCCCAATATCTCCCAGACAGTACCCCTTGCTCTTCGGAAAGGAAAAGCTCGATGAATTCCGGCGGATACATCCCCGGCGTTCGAGGATCGCGTGCGCCCGGGGCATACAGCCACCGCCCCGTGAAGGCCGTGCCTCCTGTCTGTACGGCGCGTTGCGATTGTGCAGCTGTTTCCGGTGCTGGTGGCGGAGGCTCGACATGCACCTCCGGCGTTGGCCTTACTTCATCCTGTTCGGCGGCTACCGGCTCGCGCGACGCGGGTAACTGCGTTACTGGCTCGCCCCGTGCGGAATTTTCCTCCGCATGAAATTCCTCTGGCGTTGATAATGGCTTCGGCCGCAACACTTTCTTAAACGGCCGGCTTCCACTTGTAGGATGGGCGCTTTCCGGAGCCACCGTTTGGGCCGGCTGCATAGAGCGTCCCGTTATACGCGCTGCGCCTCGCTCCGCCGAGGTATACCCGGATTCGTTCGATCGCATATACCAGAGGCCGACACCAGCCAGAATGCTGGCCGCAAAAATCCAAGGCCAGGGCCGCGGCGGGCGGCGGATGGGTGGCGGCAGCGTTGCTTCGGCGACCACCAACTTCGTACACAGGCTCTCGTCGTATTTGTGCCGCTTCTCCGCGTCCGCCAGCGTGGCCAGTATCTCGTTGAGGCGGATCATCTGGCGCTCGGCGGCGGACTTTAGCTTAGGATCCGCCTGGTTATCCGGGTGCAACAGCCGCGCCAACGCCCGATAAGCGTGGTGGATTTCCTCCAGTGACGCATCCTGGGCGACCGCCAGTTCCTCGTAATAGTTCATCCGGGCGCCTTGCTGTATAACAACTGTATTTGCTTATCGCGTTCCGCTGTACAAATTCATACGGGTTCTTAAAGAAAAAGAATAATCGTACACTATACTAAACAAAAATCTGTTGCTTCTCTACTACTCGCCGGTGTAGGATGAGCAAGACAAAGCTTTTCCCGGAGGTGATACTACCATGATTTCCCCTATACGGTCGTTTCTTTCGCTCTTGACCAGCGGCTGCCTGCTCTTCCTGATGGCAGTACCGCCATCCATTGGTGTAGTCAAATCGACCGGCGATTTCCAGTTGGATGGCTCGACGGTCAGCGGCAATGCCACCCTTTTCGAAGGCAGCACCGTTCAAACGGCCGCGGCCCAATCGAAGATCCAATTGTCGAGTGGCGCTGAAATTGTGCTTGCGCCAAATTCGCGCGCCCAAGTGTACAAGAGTCATCTGGAGGCGGCTACGCTGCGGATTTCGCCAACGGGAACCCACGCGGTCGCGGAAATTGTGGCACAGGACGGTAACCACGTCTCTGTTAGTGCAACCCAGGGGTTGGTAGATGTCCGGAATGGTGCGGGCGTCTTGGTTGCTGTCGTTCATCCCGGTCTCGCGCTGGCTTTCACTGCGCAAACGGGTGGCGCGACAACTTCCGTCAAAATGAAGGGCCGCCTGGTTCAGAAAGGCGACCAGTACTTCCTGACTGACGACACCACTAACGTTACCGTGCAATTGCAAGGAACCAATTTGGCTAAGGAAGTTGGCCACGTAGTTGAGGTTGAGGGTACCATCATACCCGATGCCACGCCCGCAGCCGGCGCTACCCAGGTCGTCCAAGTCGTGAACGTGCATGCAGTCTCTCATGGTGGAGCAGCCGCTGGCGGCGCGGCCGCGGGCCTGTCCACCGGCGTTATCGTGGCAATAGTCGCCGGCGTGGCTGCGGTAGCCGTCACCGTAGGTTTGGCTGCGTCGGGAACTTTCAGCGGCAAGTCGTCGAGCAGCACTCCGTAAGCGCGCGGCGGATCGCGTGCAAGATCCGTTCTACTGGTCCGCACGTTCGGCCCCGGCTGATTGTTTGCGCGTGGCAAGCAACGCAATGGTCACCACAGTCCAGGCAGCCAGGGCCGGACGCGAAAACGGGTAGTCTACTGCGGCATGCAGAAAGACCGCGACTACCCCGATGCCCCAAACCGAACCAAACGCCGGGCGCAAACACCATAGAAAAAGGCTCGCTAGCGCGATTCCGAATGGTAGCCCGCCATCGGCGGTCCATTCCATCCAATCGTCGTGTGCCCGGTTGGCGAACTTACCGGTATCTATCGTGGCATAAGCCGGATACACTACGGGCCAAGTCCCCAAGCCAAACCCAAACCACGGGCGCGCGGCAATCATGTGTATGGAAGAGACGTCGAACTCACGTCGCCCGGCGAACGGATCGGGCGTATGTAAGCGTTCCCAGATTCTTCCCCACCCCACCACGGCTGTGAATACCGCCAGCAGTAACGTAACCCGCAGCAGCGAGCTCCCGATCGCGCTCCCCGACGCGCGTCCCTGAAGCCACAGCAGCGCCGCTACCACCACGATTTCGGCCGAGGCCAGCACAAACCCCGTACGGGAAGCGGACGCGATTACGGACGCATACATCACCGCCGCCATGCCGGAATAGAGCAGCGTATCGCGCCGGCGGCGAAGCGACGCGTAGACGGCCATCGGTAGCACCACTTCCATGAAGGCCGCGTAATGGTTGTAATATAGGATCGGCCCCATCACCCGCCCGATGCTTTCGGTCTGGAAGATCCAAAACACCTTACCCTCGGCGGTAAAAGTTTGCAGAGTCGCAAGTATCGCCACCAGGAAGCCGAACCACAGCATCGCGGAGCGGAACCAGCGGTGCACATGCGCGTCCCGAAAAAGAACCAGGCCGGCGGTAAACACCGCCAGCAACGTGGTCCAGCGTGCGACTGCAATTCTCGTCTCGAAAGGGGAAACAGTTCGCCCCGTCCACCACTGGACCAGGCCCCAAAATACGGCGAACAACAACGGCGCCAGCGGGTAGCAGAAGCGTGGCGCGGTGCGAAGCGAGCGCAACAGCGCGCCGGCGGCCAACCCGAACATGCCCACTTCGAAAACGGCGACCGCCCAATATCCAGGCGCCCAGAGGGTCAGAATGCCGAAAAACAGTAAAGCCGCCAGCAGGTAGTGCATGGGAGTTAAGTAGTGTAACCCGAAGCGGGGCGGCGCACACAGGCACGCGGCGCTTGAGTCGGACAAATAACACTAACTTGCGCCGGTCGACCGGGCCGGAAGGCGGCGTTAAAACGCTCGCACCGCCGATTTTCCGGAAATAATTCGCCATCATTTTGTAAGCTAATACAGCATTATTTTGAAGTTTTGCTCGACTTTTGCGATTTATTCGTGCCGCGGAGACGGGAATGCTGGCCGCCGCTGTCGCTGGAGGTTCACCATTGCAAGCGGGCATGTAGACAATTGCTTACTATTCTCCGCTCGGGCTGATCGTAGCCTGCCGTAATAAGCCGCTCACCTGCAACGATCTACCCGCTTGCTTCCAAACGGCTCACCGAATGCTTATCGCCCCAGAAGAACAAAGGAACTTACGGCAGGCGAGGTGGATGCTATGGCGGATGTTGACGGCCGGACGTTGTTGTCGCGGCACGCGCGCGAAGAGCTGCGTCACAGCGAGGGTGAAGAGCAGGCCGCCATCCTCGACGCCTTGCCCGCGCACATCGCTTTGCTAGACGCCCAAGGGATCGTCGTCTCGGTAAATGAGGCGTGGCGCCGATTTGCCACCGCGGGTGCGATGCTGGGTCCCGGATATGGAATCGGCCACAATTACCTCGATATTTGCGACCGCGCGCGTGCCGGTAGCCCATCGGAAGCTCGCCGCGTAGCCGCAGGCATTCGTTCCGTGTTGAGTAGCGCGGAAAAGAGCTTTTCGATCGAATATTCCTGTCATTCGCGAGCGGAACAGCGTTGGTTCCTGTTAACGGTGACACCGCTGGCTGATGACCGTCCAAGCGGCGCCGTAGTCATGCACTTAGACATCACCGAACAAAAGCGGGCTAAGGACGAATTGCGGGAATCGGAGCGGCGGTTCAGCGACGTGCTCGCCAACGTGGATCTGATTTCACTCATGCTCGATAGCGATGCCCGGATCACCTATTGCAACGACTACCTCCTGCGGCTCACAGGCTGGCGTCGCGAGGAGGTCATGGGCCGGGACTGGTTCGAGCTGTTCATCCCTTCCGGCTGTGACGACGTGAGAAGCATGTTCTCCGGGCTGCTCGCCGGTCTGCCATCCGCATCGCATCACGAGAACGAAATCCTCACTCGCTCCGGCGGACGCCGGTTGATTCATTGGAACAACTCGGCATTGCGCTCGTCCACGGGCGAGGTGATCGGCACTGCCAGCATTGGTGACGACATTACCGAACGCAAGAATGCGGAAAAGAATCGGGCGCAGGCGGAGGACCGGTACCGCGGCCTGCTGGAAGCGGCCCCGGACGCCATGGTGGTAGTGAATGAAGGAGGAGACATCGTCCTTCTGAATGTTCAGGCGGAGAAACAGTTTGGATATCGCCGCGACGAACTCCTCGGGCAGAAGGTGAAGAGGATCATTCCCGAGGGCTTCGCGGAACGGCTGATCGCGGATGCGCTTCGGTCCGCCGCGGACGCTCTGGCGCAACGGATAGGAACGGGCATTGAGCTCACTGGGCGCCGGAAGGATGGAAGCGACTTCCCGATCGAGATCATGCTTAGTCCGTTGAAAAGCGCCGAAGGAACCCTGGTGACGGCGGCGAT
>Ga0302326_10011932_pt1 | contig 18618 bp, 12 predicted proteins | sample Palsa_T0_3_FD_202264 | JGI IMG/M metagenome (GOLD analysis project Ga0302326, IMG submission 202264) | Peat permafrost microbial communities from Stordalen Mire near Abisko, Sweden - Palsa_T0_3 | ecosystem: Environmental > Terrestrial > Soil > Palsa > Peat permafrost | place: Sweden: Abisko...
TGCAGGAAATCGTCTCGGGGAATCAGGCGCCGATGCTCTTCAGCCTGTCGATCCTGGTGGTGTTTCTGTGTCTTGCGGCGCTCTACGAGAGCTGGACGATTCCGATTGCGGTGCTCCTGATAGTGCCGCTCGGCGTGCTCGGCGCCGTCGTTGCGGCGAACGCCCGCGGGTTGCCGGACGACGTCTACTTCAAGATCGGGCTGATCACCATCATCGGGCTCGCGGCGAAAAACGCGATCCTGATCGTCGAATTCGCCGTCGAATTACAGCGTCAGGGCAAATCGCTGCGCGCAGCAGTGGTCGAGGCGGGCAGGCTGCGCATGCGCCCGATTCTGATGACGTCATTTGCGTTCATCCTGGGCGTGCTGCCGCTGGCAATCTCCACCGGCGCCGGCGCGAACGCGCGTCACGCGATCGGCACCGGCGTCATCGGCGGAATGCTGTTCGCAACATTCTTTGGCCTCTTGCTGGTGCCGGTCTTCTATGTCGCGATCCGGCGCGCGCTCGGCGAGAAGCTTGATGCACCGGGCCGCGTGACGCAGGAGCCTACTTGACCGTGTAGCCGCGCCCCTCGAGGCACGCGGTCATCGCATGATCATAGGCCGGGCGCTTGGCCGGGTCCGGAGGCCCGCCGGTGTTCTGGGTCGGATCGTAGCCTGACTGGTCGACAGCCCAGCGATGGCATTCGTAGCGATCCTGCTCCTGCTGTTCCGGGCTCTGGCCGTTCTTCGGGTAGGAATAGAGCTCGCCGGCTGCGGCAGGCGGCTCGGTGCTCGCCCCGTCCACCCCTGCCGGCGCATCCGCGCCCGGTGGCTGGACTACTTCGTACTGGCCCTGAACGGGATTCCACGAGTAATACGTGTCGTTCGAATAGTAGTAGGGGTAACCGCCTATCCACAGCGTCGTGTAGTAGGGCGGCAGGTACGGGACGAATACCCCGATCGGAGGACCGACCACAACAAAGCGGCCGCCGTACGGGCGGTACCAGACGCCACCGTGGAAGTAATACGCGTTGTGTGCGCCGTCATACACCGGAACGCGTCCCGCGGGCAGCGCGCCCACGGCCGCGCCGCGCGCCGGATAGTAATGATCCATGTGGTAGCGCGTATCGTGATACTGCTCCGCCGCAAACAGCGCGCCGCTGCCACTCACGAGACTCAAGGCGGTGAAGGCGCCCAGAAGCTTAAGTTTCCAGTTCATTGCCATCGTCTCCTGCAAATCCTCAGCGCACACTGTAGCCGCGGGCTTCCAGACAGGCGCTTGTCGCGCGCTTGAAATCGCCGGCCTTACGCTCAAGCTGCGCAGATTGCTGCTGCTGGACCACCACGGTGTTCGCCTGCGCCGCTGCCTGATTCTGAGCCGACTCCGCCGCGCCGCCAACCACGCCGCCCAGGACGGCGCCGATCAGCGCACCGGTGCCGGCACGCCAGGGTGGCGCGATCAAGGCACCGAGCACGGCACCGGTCACCGCGCCGGTTGCGACGCCGGCACCCGGCGGCACAGCGGGCGGTCCGCTCACGACCTGTATGCGCTCGTGCGGCGGGATGCTTGGTGAGCTCGGATCAAAGCCGGTCTGCTGGATGCCCCACTGAAAGCAATCGTAGCGGTCGCGATCCTGCTGCTCCGCAGTCTGGCCATTCATTGGATAGGCATAAATATTGGTCTGCACCGGCGGGGGTGGGGGCAGCGGCACCGGCCGCGGTGGCGGCGGCGTCACGCATCCGCACAGCAGCGCCGACAGCGCCGCTGCCGCGAAGATCGCCACGCGGGGCATTTTGCCGTTCGAGCTCTTCATCAATAGACTCCACTGTCAGGGCGCCAGAATTCTAAACGCACGAGACCCCGATTCGGTTGACGCAATCCCGAACGATCCGCGTTTCCATGAGCGCTCGAGGCCTCACCTTCACTATGACCGCCTGCCGCGGTCGGCAGTTCCCCGTACCCGGCGCCCGTGCACGCACTACAATAGTTGAGCTGCGCTCACTTGCAGCTCATGCCTCGCCCAGGGGAAATCAATGCGCACAAAGCTCATCATGTTCCACCGGGCGCGTCTGCTGTGCGTTGCGATGACACTGCTCAGCGTGGCCTGCTCCGGCATCCCGCAGCGCAAGAGCGATCAACAACTGCGTGAGCAGTATCTGCAGTACGCCGGAACTCCCATTGATCATTTCACCTACCTGTCGCGCTACGACAGCTGGCGCGCGCTCAGCCGCACTCAGTTGGTCGTGTGGACGACCATGAACGATGCGTACTTGCTGACTGTGCGCGAGCCGTGCATCAATCTGCAATTCACGCAGCGGATCGCCCTGTCGAGCACCGCGGGCACCGTCAGCAACGGGCTTGACGTGGTACTCGTCGATCATGACCGCTGTCAGATCACCGAGATTCGCCCGGTTGACTACAAGAACATGCGGGCGGATATACGCAAAGACAAGCAGTGACTAGCTTCACATAATCAACTCGCAAAATGGACATTCGGGGAACTCTTCTTTACGCTTCTTTGCACCCGTGCGCGCACTGCAAACCTAAAACCGAGAACAAACTTGCGCTCAGCGCAGTCCCGATTAAGATGTGACTCTAGAGAGCGCGGTATGGCGCTGTGTCTGCCCTTAAGCTTAGATTTTTCCCGCGAGGTTGCAGCGATGAAGTCCAATCGATCCGGTCGCTGGGCACTCGGTGCCGCCCTGCTGATTCAGGCCCTGTCAGTCCCGGCGTTTGCGGCATTGGGCGGCGGCCTGAATTCCGTCGAAGACGATCAACTGAAGATGCAAGGCACGCTGCGCACTACTGTCTCTGCCGCGTTTACCGTGCACGAGATCCAAACTCCCGCAGGCACGCGGGTGCGCGAGTATGTGGCGCCGACGGGTGTGGTCTTCGCCGTCGTCTGGCGCGGTCCGAAGGTGCCTGACCTGAAGCAGACGCTCGGCACCTATTTCAAAGACTTCACCGATGCACCGCGACCGGCGCATCCCAATCATGCGCATTTTGCGATCACCCAGCCCAACTTAGTGCTGCAACAGAGCGGGCACATGCGCGCCTACTTCGGGCGCGCCTACGATCCGCACCTGCTGCCACAGGATGTGGCCGTCACCGACATCAAATAGCGAGGGCGCGATGCGCAGATTCATTGCACTTGTTCCGTTTCCCGTAATCCTGCTGCTCGCTGCCTGCGGCGGCGGCGGCAGTTCGGACCTGAGCACCGGCGGCGGTGGCACCAACCCGCCGCCTTCCGGAAGCAACGTAGCGACGCTCACAATTGATGCCGGCCCTTCGCAAAACAGCGTCAATACGGCATTTGTGTCGGTTACCGTGTGTTCGCCGGGCAGCACTACCAACTGCCAGACAATCGACCATATTGAAGTCGATACCGGATCCTACGGACTGCGCCTCATCTCGGCGGCTCTGCCCTCCGCCTTCGCTCTGCCGCCGGAAACGGACGCCAGCGGCGACACCATCGTGGAATGCACCGTATTCGCGGATGGGGTGAGCTGGGGGCCGGTCAACACGGCTGACGTAACGATCGGGGGCGAGACGGCATCGAGCGTTCCCATTCAGATCATCGGCAGTTCCGATTTCTCGACCGTGCCCTCGAGCTGTTCAGACCGCGGCATGACGGAAGACACGGTCTCAACATTTGGCGCGAATGGCATCCTCGGCGTTGGTGCATTCGTCCAGGACGACGGCTTCTACTACACCTGCCCGTCGGGTGTTTGCAGCCAGATTGAGCCAAGCCTCGCGCAGGAGGTTGCGAATCCGGTCGCCCTCTTCGCCACCGACAACAACGGCGTCATCGTCGAACTGCCGTCGGTGTCGGCGACGGGTTCGGCGTCAGTCACGGGCGCGCTCGTGTTCGGCATCGGTACCGAGAGCAATAACAGCCTCGGGACGGCCACCACGATCTACACGCTGGATCCGGAAACCGGCAATCTCAGCATCACCTTCAACGGCACCATCTACAGCAGCAGCTTCCTCGATAGCGGCTCGAACGCCAACTACTTCGTCGACAGTTCGATCCCCGTGTGTGCTTCGGGCTTCTTCTGCCCGTCCTCCACGATGGCTCTGACGGCGACCGTTACCGGAATAAACAACGCGAGCAATTCGGTCGGCTTCAACGTGGCCAACGCGGATGATTTGTTTAGCGCCAATACCACCGGCATCGCATTCAACAATCTCGCCGCTCCCGAACAACCGGACAACGATGCCTTCGACTTCGGGCTGCCGTTTTTCCTGGGCACCTACGTCTACACAGCCATCGCCGGCCAGAGCACTCCGGGCGGCACCGGCCCGTACGTCGCGTTCTAAAACGGTCTAGGGCACGAGCGGTTCGGCGACCGCCGTCGGCAGTCCGGCGGCGCGCCAGCCTTCCATGCCGTCCGGGAACCAGTACACGCTGGTGTACCCGTAGTTGATGGCGCGCTTGGCGGCGTTCCAACTCAGCCAGCAGTTGCGGTGACAATAGATAACGAGGCTGTGCGCCGGATCATTGCCGGAGCCAAGCGCCAGGCGCTCGCGGAACAGCTTTTCGACGGGCGGCGCGATCGCGCCCTGCCCCGCTCCCGGAATCCACAATCCACCGGGTATGACCGGATGTGGCAATGGCAGCCACACCGCGCCTTCGGCCAAATTGGGGGGCCGGCGCGGCGCGTCCGAGACGTCAACGACCAGCACGCCGCCCGAGTGCAGTAGCGCCGCAAGCTTGCGCGTGTGGATGACGGTGCCGCCGCTTAGAGTCGTCGCGACCGGCCCGTGCGACGGACCCATCCAGTAGCCCGCAGGTTCCTTGACGGCGGGCGCCGCGACGGCGAACCCGGGCAGGCAGCCTGCAAGCCCAATCGCGGCCAGTAGCGCGCGGCCGATGAAGACTCTTCCGATCGCCGGCCCGCAGCTAGCCTGCGGGAACATCGAAGCTGTGATTGAACAAGGCGTTGCTGCTGTCGCGCACGACGAGTTGCATCGTGCCTTTCTTATCGGGCAGGAAGCCGAAGGTGATGACCGGATCCGTGCTTAGGGAAATATCCGCATCCAGATGAAAGACCGCGGCGCCGTCGTAGCTCGCATCGATGGTGCGAATGAAACGCGGCGGCGTAAAGCCGCGCGTGATCGGGTCCATCTGCATGCCATTGAAATTCGGATGCCGGATCATGAGTTGCGCCTGCAGGGGCTTGCCGGGGCTGAAGGGCCCGAGCAGATGCAGCTTCATGAGCCCCACATCTTTCAGCGCGTCAGCGTTGTCGGCTCCCACGGGCGCGGAGCAGCCGCCGCTCGTCTTCACGAACTGCTGCGATACATAGAGCTTGCCGTCCGGCGTCTCGGCGACCGCGTGGATGAACGTGTACTGATTCACGCGTACGCGCAGCTTGACGGTGCGCGGATCGGCGCGCGGACCGAAAGTAAAGTGGCCTGCCACGGGCGACGGATTGTTGTCGATCACGAGGTACAGGCTCTTGATGGGCGTCGCCGACTTAATCGTTAGCGTAATCGGTACGAGCGCCGCATCGAGCGCATGTTCCGGCGCCTCGACCTGAATCACGGCCGCCCCGTCCTGTAGCGAGCGCGCACCGAAGATCGCGTGCTGCAGATCCTTCCAGCGCGCGGCGCGTTCGGCAGCATCCTCTTCGGCGTGCTGGCGCATGATCGCCTGGGAATCATCCTCGGCGCAGGCCGCAGCTGACGCGCCGAGCGCGGCGAGGGTCCCCAGCACGAGCACCGGCGCAAGGCTTCTAGTCACTCCCATTCGAGTTCCTTAAACGCCTGAATCACATTGTGGCCATTATAGTCGTCGAACAGAGCCCAGCGACCGCGCTCCGACTGCCCCACCGTCTTGACCGCGGCATCGATGTCCTGCCCCTTCGCGATCGCCGCCCGGGTCTCGCGCAGCAGCGCTCCGAGATACCGTTCCAGATCGTGGCAGCCGCGCGGCCAGTCTACGCTCGTCGGGCCATGTCCGGGGACTGCGCGCTTGGCGGCGACGCTCTTCAGGAGCGCGAGCTCCCTGAGCCATCCTTTCAGACTCCCATCAAGCGAGGGCACGCGGCGCACGAAGAGCAGATCCGAGGCGATCAGGGTACCGGTGTGCGGGTCGAAGGCGGTGAGGTCACTGTCCGTGTGGGCGATGCCGTGCGCGGTGAGCTCGAGTGCCCTGCCGCCGAGGTCAATCTGCGCCCGATCGTGCACGAGCATGGTGGGTAGCACCAGCGCACCGACCGTGTCCTTGCCCAATATTGCCTCAGTGCGCGCGCGATAGTACTCCCAGCGCAGCGCCAGGGCGTGCGGCAGACCCGCGTGACCCACGTAGACCGGCTGATCCGCGCTGAATGCGCCTGCGCCGAATACATGATCCGGATGAACGTGGGACATCAGAACATAGCGAATGGGAAGCTCGGTCGCCTGGCGGATGCTCGCGCGCAGGCGCCTGCCGTCATTGAGACTGCCACCTGCATCCGTCACGGCAACCGCTTCGCGCCCGATGACGAAGCCAATATTGGCGATGGCATCATCGTTCGACGCGCTCAGGTCCTCATCGACGCCGCGGCGGATATGGATGCCAGGGGCGACCTCCTCGGTAACCCAGGGGCGCGGATCCTGCACCGCGGCTGCCGACCATGCCGGCACAGTGCACGCGGCAAGCCCCATCATCAGAGCATCCCGGCGCGAGTAGAGCCCGAGCGCGCTCACGAGCGCGTATCGATTGTTGCGCCTGCGCACCTGATCCTTGCCTCTCGACTGCGGGCATCCTCGATGGCGAATTCTACCGCGCGCGAGGGGTGTGAACACTCGCTCAGGCGTGCGAGGCTAGAAACCACCCGCGTGACGGCGCAGTGCGCTGGCGCCTTGGATCTTTGGGCGAACGGCGCCGCAGCGTTGACGGATCGATTCCAGTGCAACGCCGCGGCGATTACTCGCGGCTAATTTTTGAACGCGCCCGCGCTATGGGCGCTTAGTTCTTGAGCTCGTTCGCTTCGGACTTGACATCCTGCCGCACGACGGCGGCTTGCGACTTGGCAGCATCCAAGTCCGCCTGCGCCTGGCTCTTGCAGTTATTGAAGTCTGCACCCGAGAGGGCATGGCACTTGGCAACTGCCACATCGTAGTCGCTCTGCGCCTGCGCAAGCGACACTTTGACTTCGGCGTTCCCGGTTTTCTGCAGGGCACTTGCCTGCGCGCTATCTACCTGAGCGACCGCTTTGTCCTCGGCCTTCGCCACCGCTTCGCCCGCCTTGATTTCGGCGTTGGCGGCGTCGCGCTGGGCATCCACCACCCGCTCGCTGCCTTTGATGGCCGCGGCGTCAGCCCGCCTTTGGGCGTCGGCAACGCTCTCCTGCCGGGAACACGCTGACAGCGCTATTACGCCGATCACTGCCAGAGCCGTGCATTTGTAGATATTCATATCTTTACTCCCGCCCGAATGTTGAGCTAAACCCATGCAATAAACCGCCGAATCCGGCGAAGGTTCCCGCGCCGGCCCGGTTAAACTGAGTGCTCCCCGAGCACCACCCGCACCCGATGCGTCTTAGCATCGTCGAGGAGTGCAAGCTCGGCCTGTCCTGCCTGCACCGCCGCGGGCAGCACCACGCCGTCGAGCTCCACCAGCGCAACGCCGCGACTGATGCCATCGGGATTCTCGACTGCGATCTCATAGCGCCCGCGGCGGTACTTCACCACGATCTCGAAGCCCGGCCAGCGTGCCGGAATGCACGGCGAGAGTGTGAGGGATGCCGCGCGCACCCGCAGCCCGAGAATCGCCTCCACGCCCGCGCGGTACAGCCATCCCGCGGATCCTGTGTACCACGTCCAGCCGCCGCGCCCGACGTGCGGGGCCACCGAGTAGACATCCGCGGCCACAACATAGGGCTCCACTTTGTAGCGGTGTACCTGCGCGCGCGTGCGCGCGTGATTGATCGGATTCAACATCGAGAAGAGCTGCGCGGCCCGCTCGCCCTGGCCGAGATCTGCGAAAGCAAAGATCGACCATGTGGCCGCGTGGGTGTACTGGCCGCCGTTTTCGCGGATGCCCGGCGGATAACCCTTGATGTAGCCCGGCTCGAGCGGGGTCTTGTCGAAGGGCGGCGTAAAGAGCAGCGCGAGTTTTGCGGGCTCGAGGATGAGCTGCGCCTCAACGGCTGCCATCGCGCGCGTCGCGCGCGCCGAATCCGCCGCAGCGGAGATCACCGCCCATGATTGCGCGATGCAATCGATGCGGCATTCAACGCTGCCCGCCGATCCAAGCGGCGTGCCATCATCAAAATAGCCGCGCCGGTACCATTCACCGTCCCACGCCTGCTCTTCGAGAGCGCTCTTGAGCGCTGCTGCGTGGGCGCGCCAGGCCGCACTGCGCGCGCCGTCCGTGCGCGCATTCGCGATCACGGCCCATTCCACGAGCGTCGTGTACAGGATCCACGCAAGCCACACGCTCTCGCCCTTGCCGCCCTCGCCCACGCGATTCATGCCGTCGTTCCAGTCGCCCGTCCCCATCAGCGGCAGCCCGTGCTCGCCCACGGCGAGACTGTGATCGAGCGCGCGCGCGCAGTGCTCGTAAAGCGAGGCGCGCTCCTCGGCGATATCCGGCAGGAAGTAGGCATCGTGCTCACCGGGCTGCAGAGCACGGCCTTCAAGAAACTGCAGCTCTTCATCGAGAACCGCAGCATCGCCGGTCGACTCAATGTAGTGCGCGGCGCAGTACGCAAGCCACGTGCGGTCATCAGAAATGCGCGTGCGCACTCCCTGGCCGTTCGACGGCAGCCACCAGTGCTGCACGTCGCCCTCCACAAATTGCCGTCCGGCGGCGCGCAGCAGATGCTCGCGAGTCAGCGCCGGATTTGACAGACACAGTGCCATCGAGTCCTGCAGCTGGTCGCGGAAGCCGTAAGCACCGCTTGCCTGATAGAACGCCGAGCGCGCCCACATGCGGCAGGCGAGAGTCTGATAGAGCATCCAGCGGTTGAGAATGATGTCCATGTCGCGATCCGGCGTTTTCACCTGCACCGTCGACAGCGCGCCGTCCCAATAGTCGACGACCGCGCGCAGCACCTGATCGAGATCGGCTGCCCGGTAGCGCGTCACGAGCGCCTGTGCGTCGGCGGCGTCGGCGCCCTGTCCCAGGAAGAACACCACCTCAATCGAAGCGCCGGGTTCTATCTTCACCGAGCATTGCAGCGCGGCGCACGGATCCAGGCCCGCGCCGGCGTGTTCGGACAGCGGCTCCTCCGCGCCGAGCGCGGCCGGGCGATCGAGCGCGCCGTGGCGCCCGAGAAACTCGCGTCGGTCAGCGGTCCAGCTCGTTTGTCTGCCGCCGAGATCCGCAAAAGCCACGCGCCCGCGAAACATCGTGTTCCACGGATTCGTGGCAAACAGCGCGCCGGTCTGCGCATCAAGCTCGGTCACGATAAATGGCGCGGCGCTGCTGCGCGAGGAACTCAGCACCCATTCCGCGTATGCCGTGATGCGCAGTCTGCGCGTGCGCTTGGAAACGTTATGGATTTTGAGACGCGATATCTTGATGGAATCAGCGAGCGGCACGTACTGCAGGAGCTCGAGCGCAATGCCGTGAGCCTCCCGCTCAAAACGGCTGTAGCCTTGGCCATGACGCGCAGTGTACTGGCCACGCTCATCATTGATGGGCGAGGCCGTCGGCGTCCACAGCTCCGCCGTGTCCTCATCCTGCACATAGATGACTTCTCCCGGACGGTCGCTCGCCGGGTCATTTGACCACGGCGTCAGCTGATTCTCGCGGCTGTTCTGCGCCCAGGTGTAACCGCCGCCTTCAACGGCAACCTGAAAGCCGAAGACGGGGTTGGAGATGACGTTGATCCACGGACAAGGCGTCGACTGCCCGCCGCTCAGAAGCGTCACATACTCGCGTCCCTGCGCGCCGAAGCCGCCGAGGCCATTGAAAAACTCGAGGTCGCGCGGTGCCGGCGGCGCCGCACTGTTGTCGGCGGGCGCGGACCAGGCCCGCGCCGGCGGCGGCCTGCGGGTGGCGGGCTCGACGAGGCGCTCGAGCTGTTCGGTGAGCGTCCCGCGCGCCCCAACCAATACGACTCTCGCGACCGAGGAGAGCAGCGCGCGCGTCTCAACCGCAATGAGGTCGGTGCGCAGCGCGAAGACGGCGCCGCGCGTACCTTCCACGCCGATCTGCGGCAGCGACTGACTCGAGCGCACCAGACTCTCGAGCGCTGTCTGCAGATCCTGCGCATAGGAGGACGCACGCTCGTTCAGGATCACGAGATCAACCGCGAGACGCTTCAGGCGCCAGTATTCATGCGCACGCAGGAGCTGGCGCACGATCCCAAGATCTGCGACATCGTCGATCCTGACGAGGACAATGGGCAGGTCGCCGGAGATGCCCTGCGTCCACAGGGCTGCCGGACCGCCGCTGCCGCGACGGATGGTGTCGGAGGGCGGGCGCAACGAGGAGTTGGCATAGAGCACCGGGCCTGCCAGGCGCTGAAATAAAGCCGCCTCATCAGCGTCGATGCCCAGATGGCGCAGCTGCACCTGCGCCTGTGTCCATGCCAGGGTAGCGGCACGCACGTAGGCGTTGCCGTCGTGGTGCTTGTCGACGAGGTCGAGCACTTGTGCACGCGTTGGCGCGACCGACGTCCAGTAGGCAATGCGCGCCGTCGCGCCGGCGGCGATCCGCACGCGATGGCGCAATGCGAATACCGGATCGAGCACGGTGCCGACGCTATTGGAGAGCCGGCGGCCGTCCATGACAGCGATGGGTGTGCGAACACCGCGCCCGCGGCCGAGGAAGCGTACGCGGTCGGTTTCGACCTGCGCATCGCCGATGACCTCTCCCTCGATGACCGCGTAGTGCGCCGCCCAGATTTCAGGATCCGCTGCCGCACGCCGCCGCCGCGTCGCGAGGATTGCGCCCACCTTCGCAACGTATTCAGTCTGCACGAACAGCTTTGAGAAGGTCTGATGCGCTGCGTCGGCCGCAGGCGGCGCCAGCACCACCTCGGAATAGGACGTGACTTCGATGTCGACAGCGCGGCCGCCGGTGTTGATAACGGAGACGCGCCGCACCTCGGCATCATCCTCGGGAGACACGACGATCTCGAGCGTCGTTGTCAGGTTTGCATCGACGCGAATGAATTCCGCGCGGTCCTCGGTGAAGGTGACCTCGTAGCTGTCCGGCTCGACTGCGCTCGGCTGATAGCCCGCCGACCAGACTTCGCCGCTCTCAACATTGCGCAGGAAAACGTAGCCGCCCGTGTCATCGCGCGTGGCATCCTCGCGCCAGCGCGTCACAGCCAGATCCCGCACCATGCTGTAGCCGGAACCGGCGGCGGTCAGCATCACGGCGTAGCGGCTGTTGGAGAGCAGATGCACCCGCGGGGTTGCACTGTGCGGGGTATGCAGCCGGCGCAGCTGCGGCAGATCCACATCCGTGATGCGCGCTGCCGTCTTGACTTCCTCCGCGCGCGGATGCGCGATCGCCACATCACGCGGCGTGCGCTCCTGCAGCAGTAGCTCCGTCGCCTGCACCTGCGGCTCCGCGTGGAAGCGTCCGCGCATCTTCGAATCCATAAGCGTGTTCGCTATTGCAACCACTGTCATCCCCTGATGGTGCGCCATGAAGGCGCGCACGATGGCAACTTCAGTTCCCTCCGGCAGGCGGCTCGGGGTGTAATCAAGCGCCTCGTAGAATCCGTAGCGGCCGCGCGCGCCAATTGCTGTCAGCCGTGCAAAATTGCGTGCCGCGGCATGCGGCTCAATCATAGCAGCGAGCGCGGTGGCGTACGGCGCGATCACCGCGTTTTCGCTGAGGCCGCGTTTGAGGCCGAGGCCCGGCACGCCGAAGTTTGAATACTGGTACGTAAGCTCCAGGTCGCGTGCGTTATAGGCCGATTCGGATATGCCCCAGGGCACGCCGAGCGTCGTGCCGTAGTCGATCTGCCGACGCACGATTAGGCGGTTCGTCTGCTCAAGCAGGCTCCCGGTCGGCGCGCGCATGACGAGCGACGGCATTAGATACTCAAACATTGAGCCCGCCCAGGAAATTAGCGCGGCGCCGTGACCGACTGGCGTTGCCGCGCGGCCCAGGCGAAACCAGTGACGCGCGGGTACGTCGCTCTTGGCAATGGCAATGAAACTTGCCAGCCGCGCCTCCGATGCCAGGAGGTCGTAGCAGTTGGTATCGAGAGTACCTTCCGCGGCGCGGTAGCCGATCGACAGCAGCCGCCGCTCCGGATCCAGAAGAAAGCCGAACTGCATCGCCTCGGCCATCGCGCGCGCCGTCGACTCAATCACGGCGAGGCGCTGCTTCAGGGCGCTCACGGCATCTTCCGTCAGCGTAAGATCAGAGAGCCAGCTGTCGATCGCGCGCTGTGTCGCCTCCGCCCAGAAGAGCAGCTCGCCGTCGGCATCGCCGCCGAGATCGAAGGCAATCGTGCGCGCCATATCGACAAGCGTCGCGGTTTGCCGGGAGATCTCGCGCAGTCGCGCCGCGATATCGTTGCCGCCGCCGGCGTCGGAGCTCACCCGATCAACGACGGCATCGGTGAGCGCATCGAGCGCGTCTTCCAGATGGTGCCGCGTAATGGTCTGAGTGCGGCGGTTGTCCGGAAATTCCTCCAGTGCCTCGCGCGCGAGGCTCAAGGCATCGCGAACGCCGTGAAACGAACGCTCGTGGGCGACCGGCGCCTCGATCCACTCGCGGCAGGTGTTGGCAAGCGCGATGAGATGCCCGGCGAGGTTGCCGCTGTCAACGGAGGATACGTAACGCGGATCGAGCGGGCGCAGGTCCCGGGTGTCGTACCAGTTGAAGAAATGCCCGCGAAAACGCTGCAGCCGCGCCATGGTTGCCAGAGTCGCTTCCAGTCGTTGCAGCGTCTCGAGGGTTCCCGCCCAGCCGAAATCGCGCGCGCTTACGACCGACAGCAGATACAGGCCCATGTTGGTCGGCGACGTGCGATGCGCGACGATGGGATTTGGATCCTCCTGAAAATTATCCGGCGGGAGCATGTTGTCGTCGGCGGTGACGAACGTCTCAAAGTAGCGCCAGGTGCGGCGCGCAACCTTGCGCAGCGCATTCGCGTCCTTGATTGAGATTGACTCGATCCCGCCGAGCAGCGGTGCCCTGCTGATCCAGAACGCGATGGCCGGAGAGGCGACCCACACGACAATGAAAGGCGCCGCCAGGAACCAGATGTGCCGCGTGAAGGGCGCGCAGGCGATTGCAGCGACGATGCCGATGGCCACGGCGCCTGCCATGCGGCGGTAGAGGCCCGTGATGCTCAGTTCGGAGCTCGCCTTGGCCTGCGCCGCGGGCACCCACTCCAGAAGATTGCGGTGCGTAACAAATAACCGATACAGCGTGCGCAGAATCGCATCGGTCATCAAAGCGGCCTGGTGGGCGAGAAACACGATGAGGAGCGCGGTTTGGGCGAGCGCAAGACCCAGATCGCGCCCGAGCGCACGCATATGGCTGCGCCAGGTCACGCCGGTATTGCGCGGCACGATGGCGCCCAGCACTGGCAGCAGCGGGGGTATGGCGATGGTGAGCACGATGAACGCCGTCCACACGGCCGCTGCGCGCATGGGAAGCGTCCATCCCGCCAGCAACGCGGCAACGGCGGCGGGTGCCGAGAGCGTGCGGCGCAGATTGTCCACCATCTTCCACCAGCCGATCACCGAGACCTGGCTGCTCGCGGGACTGCGTGCCACCCTATCCCGTCGCCCGAAGATCCACGGCAACAGCTGCCAGTCACCGCGTGCCCAGCGCTGCTGACGATTGGCCGACACGTCGTAGCGCGACGGAAATTCCTCAACCACCTCGATGTCGGATGCGAGACCGGCGCGCGCGAATATCCCTTCAAAAAGATCATGGCTCAAGAGCGTGCCGTCGGGCACGCGGCCCGCAAGCGCCGCTTCGAAGGCGTCGACGTCGTAAATGCCCTTGCCGGTGTAGGAACCCTCGCCGAGAAGATCCTGGTACACATCCGACACCGCCGCGGCGTACGGATCGATGCCGCTTGCGCTCGAGAACACGCGCTGGAAAATCGATCCCTCGCGACCCGTGGGCAATGAGGGCGTGACGCGCGGCTGCAAGACCGCATAGCCTTCGACGACCCGTCCAGCGGCGGGATCAAAGCGTGCCTGGTTGAGCGGGTGAGCGAGCTTGCCGACGAGACGCCGCGCAGTGTCGCGCGGCAAGCGTGTGTCGGTATCGAGCGTGATGACGTAGCGCACGGCGGTGGGCACGGGCGGCGCGCGACCGCCGTTGCTGACAAAGGTCGTATCGGTAGCGCCGCGCAACAGCCGGTTGAGCTCATGCAGCTTGCCGCGCTTGCGTTCCCATCCCATCCACACGTTCTGCACTGCGCTCCACACGCGGCGCCGGTGCAGCAGCAGGAAGCGCGGACCCCCGGCACCGGGGCCATGCCGGGTATTGAGGCGTGCAATGCCCTCGCCGGCCGCCTTGAGCAGAAGGTCGTCGTGCGGCGAGGTCTCCGTCGAAGAGTCCATCCAGTCGGACAGGAGCGCAAAATGAAAGTCGCCCTCCGGAGAGGCGAGATAATGGATCTCCAGCCGTTCGAGCTCCTCGTCGACGGCGTGCTGCGTCGTCAGCAAAGTGGGCACCACGACCATGGTGCGCAGGGCCGCCGGAACCCCTTCGCGCAGTGCCAGCGCCGGCAGGATGGTGGCGTCGATGCGGCGCGTGACGCCGCGATTCCAGAGCGCGACTGCCATGTCGATCGCGGGAACCACTCCCAGGAGAGCAAAGAGCGGTAGCACCGAGCCGAACACTGTGCTCGCATCGAGCGCCAGTAAGGCTGCCAGCAGAACGAGGGCGCTCGTCAGCAAGACCCCGCCAATGTAGTCAAGCGCGCCGATCGTGGTATTGAACCGTCCGACGCGCGCCCAGATCGACGGGCGGTATCCGATCACCGCCTCGAAGGCGCGGCGCCCGGAGGCAATCAGGTGATAGCCCGGATCGCGTGCTCGCTCCTCGGCGCTTGCGTCCTGCTGCCGCGTAGCGGCGACCGCGGCCTGGGCGATCTGCACCTCGGTGAGCTTCGAGCTGCGCGCGAGCTTCTCAATCGCACCGCGGTAGAGATTGCGGGTGGCAAAATCCAATTGCGCGAAATTGCTGCCCGCGCGCAGCGCCTCGTCCACGAGGCTTACGCTTTCAAAGAATTCGGCCCAGTCCACATCCGAAATCAGGCGCATGCTCGTGATGATGTTGCGCACGGTCACATTCGATGCGCCCTGCCGCTGATGCTCCTCATGTACGACCTGCTCGGCCGTGGTGTGCCGATCGGAAAGATGCTTCTCAAGCCAAACGAGCGCGGGAGTCAGCGTGGGATCCTGATCGCGCAGACGTTGAGAGAGCTGCACTACAAACGCCGCGGACACCGCGCTTGCGTCGCCATGAGCGCGCACCAGCGCATCAGGATCGGCCAGCTGGCCGTTGACGCCAAGCAGATGATCCGCGATTGCATCAGCCTCCTGGCGTGCGATGCGGCTGCTGACGATGCGTTGCGCCGCGCGCCGCATGTTCTCCACCAGTACGACGCGCAAAGTGATCGCGACCGCCCAGAGCTCACCGATGGTGAGCGGCTGCACGCTCTGATAGGCGTGCACGAAGCGCCGCAGGGTCTCCGGGTCGAAACGGCTGTCGGTATGCGCCACATACGCCCAGGCGACGCTGAACACGCGCGGGTAGCCGGCGAAGTGGCCGTCCGCGAACTTTGGCAGCTCCCGATAGAATCCCGGCGGCAGATCGACGCGAATCTCGCGGATCTGCTCTTCGATGACGTGGTAGTTGTCGAGCAGCCACTCGGCGGCCGGCGTAATCGGGCGGCCAGCGTACACGGCGCTCGCGATGTCGCGATAGGCTGCGAGCAGGACGCGCGCGTTGTCCTGCAGCCGCACGACGAGGGATCGCCCTCGCAGGCGCTCGGCGCTCACGGGCTGAGCCGCGGCGAGACTGCGGCCGTGCTGCTCCAGGCGCTCGACGCTGAAGAGTTCTTCGCGCAGCAGTTCTTCGCTGTTCCACGGCGATGCCCGAGAGGGCTGCCCGAATGCCCGAAGCATGAGTACTTTCAATGAGGCCTACGTAACCGAGCGGGGGATCTCGCCCCGCTCATTCCGGGGGACGAGTTCCAGCGCCCCGGAATGCAAAGGAAGATAGCGAGGGTCTGTGCAGGGCAAGTCTATCCCGGTTTATGTCTTTGCATAAGCTTTCGAGCCGGATGCTCGCAATGGCACGACGGCAGAGCGTGCGCCGCCGGACCCGCGCACAATGGCCCAGTCAGTGCCCACGCTGCCCTCCTTTGGCATCAAACGGCGCGTTGTCTTTCACTTTGAATTGGCTACCATGAGTTTTTCAGATCACGCGTGGAGCTTGTTCCATGGATGCGCGCATTCGCGGCGGCGAACCGAACTCGCAAGCCGGCCGCACAATGCGCCGGGGCGCATCAGATTCTGCATACCTTGAAGCCTTCGACGAGTACGCCCGCGCACGCGCGCTTGCGCCGTTGCTGCTGCAGGGCGATGCCTGCGCGGTACTCGCCGCGTTGCCCGCAGCATCCATCGATTGTGTGATGACATCCCCGCCGTACTGGGGCAAACGCGAGTACGCGCAGGGCGGCATCGGGCTCGAAAGCGATTATCGCGAATTCGTGCGCCGTCTTGCCGCGGTGTTCCTCGCGCTCAAGCGGGTGCTCAAGCCGCAGGGATCCTTGTGGCTCAACATCGGCGACAGCTATGCGCACAAGGGGCTCCTCGGCATCCCATGGCGCCTCGCGCTCGAACTCACCGACACGCAGGGCTGGGTGCTGCGCAACAGCGTGATATGGAACAAGGTCAAAAGCGGCATGGACCACAGCACCGATCGGCTCGGTAATGTCCATGAGCACGTGTTTCACTTCGTGCAGCAGGCCAAAGGCTATTACTACGACGCGAACGCGATACGCTCCAAAGTGCGGCAGGCGCGAGTCGTAAACGGCGCCGTCATCTCCGCCACCGGCGTCAGTGGCGTGCGCTACCGGCGCCAGATCGAACTCTCGACCGCACTTGCGCCACGGGAAAAACTGGCGGCGCTGAAGGCGCTCGACGCGATGCTCGCGGAGCTCAGCGCCGGGCGCCTCGCGGATTTTCGCATGCTGATCCGCGGCCAGCAGCGCGCGACGCACTCGGACAGCGAGCAGCTGTCCGGCCGCGCCAAGGAGCTGCGCGACAAAGGCTTCTGTTTTCTTCGTTACCATCCGAGCGGCAGCAAGCCCGCCGACGTGTGGAACATTCTTCCGGAGGACACGCAAAAGCGCGCCGGGCATTTCGCGCCCTACCCGGTTGATCTCTGCCTCATTCCGATCCTCGCCACCTGCCCCCCGGACGGAATTGTTCTCGATCCGTTTTGCGGCACCGGCACGACCTTGCTCGCGGCGAGGAGCCTCGGCCGCTCCTCCGTCGGCATTGACGTGTCGAGCGCCTATCTGGCTTCGTGCAAAGAGCGCCTCGGCAGGTGCGAGCGCTAGCGCGGAGCGACGATCAGATCCTGAAATTCGGCGTGTTCCTTCACGAAATTCGCAATGAATGAGCAGCGCGGCACGACCTTGTAGCCCTCGGCACGCGCAAGCTCGAGCGCCGCGCGCGCCAGCTGTGAGCCTATGCCTTGCCTCGAGAGTTCCTGCGGAACTTCGGCATGCAGAAGAGTCACGACTCCGGGCGAGCGACGGTAACTGATGAACGCGGTCTTGCCGCCGGCGATGTCCATCTCGTAGCGCTGCGCGGCGTCGTTGTCGCGTACGGAATTGGCCATCGCCGCTGGACTCATTACTAACGAGCCTTGCGTTCCCGCTCGGCGCGCCGCGCAGCCTTGTTGGGCGGTGGGCGGCGCTCTACGCGGCTGATTGCAAGCAGCTGCCCCTTGACGCGCACTTTCTGCAGCCGCTCGAGGAGAGCGGGCGGCATGTCCTCTGGCAGGCGCACGAAGCTGTGATCGCCGCGAATATCGATGCCGTTGATCTGCGAGCCATCGAGCCGCGCCTCATTTGCGATCGCACCCACGATATTGCCCGGCTGCACGCCATGCACGCTGCCGACCTCCAGTCGATACATCTCCTGCGGATCGAAGCGCGAGCCGCGTCCGCGGCGCGCCGGCGCGTGCTCGCTCGCGTGTGCGCGGGCGTGCTGCGGCGCCCGCTCCTCTTCGGCCGCCGCGCGCTTGGCGCTCAACAGCAGCGGCGTCTTTCCCTGCGCGAGCTGCGCCAGCGCTGCGGCGACATCGACGATGTCTGCGCCGCTCTCGTGCGCGAACGCCTCGACCACCGCGCGGTAGGTGCCTGCCGCCTCGCTAGTCAGGATCGCGGCGATGCGCTCTTTGAACTTCGCCACACGTTTGGCATTGACGTCGTCGATGGTCGGCAAGGTCATGCTCTCGATCGGGTGGCGCGTTGCGCGCTCGATGGCGTGCAGCATGTTGCGCTCGCGCGGCGCGATGAAGAGGATGGCCTCGCCGCTGCGACCCGCCCGGCCGGTGCGGCCGATGCGGTGCACGTAGGATTCGGTGTCATAGGGCACATCGAAATTTACGACATGTCCGATGCGCTCGACATCGAGCCCGCGGGCGGCGACGTCGGTTGCCACCAGGATATCGATCTGTCCGGC
>Ga0302326_10011934_pt1 | contig 18614 bp, 15 predicted proteins | sample Palsa_T0_3_FD_202264 | JGI IMG/M metagenome (GOLD analysis project Ga0302326, IMG submission 202264) | Peat permafrost microbial communities from Stordalen Mire near Abisko, Sweden - Palsa_T0_3 | ecosystem: Environmental > Terrestrial > Soil > Palsa > Peat permafrost | place: Sweden: Abisko...
CCGGCACGATGCGCAGAATGCCGCGCTCGACCAAGGCGAAAATTTTTTGCCGTGCATCAGGCACTTCTCGCAAAAGGAAGCACGCTTCGGAAATCACGGCTTCGCAGGTCAAGGCGGGTTGCTGGATCGCCGCGAACTGCTTGGACGACCATCCGTTCCATTGGTCGTCGCTATCCAGCGAACCAACGAGCGGGCCGGTATCAAGAATGGCGTCAATCACGGCCGTAGCCGACGAGGGTCTTCTTGGATTGGCCGCTCTGAACGGAACCCATCAGGTCTCCCATGGCCTCGGCGAGGCTTACGGGTTTTGTTTCCGTCGCGCGAAAGACGAAATCGTTGCCTGCGCGGTCGCGTACCTGGACTTCCCGTCCGGCGAGCGCAGCACGGCGAAAGCTCGGAAACTTGCGGGTGAATTCACGAACGGTAACTTTCATGACAGACATTGTTGTCAGTCATTACTCAGTTGTCAAGGTGTACGGTTAAGAGCGGGCGCCCCGGTCTATGACTTCGGGCGATAGAGATTCGAGATGGGATTACGTTAGAGACCTGCCTTGGCATCTCACAGCGCCGCAACTTCGGGGAGTTATTTCAAGTTACCAATAACTAAGAATCGGCGAGGAAGTAATCCCAGGCATCGCCCTGCAGCTGAATCATTGCGACGTCTGGTACTCCGCCAGCACGTCGTCAAACGTGGGGTTGTTCTTGGCCCTGCCCTTGTAGAGCACGATGGGAGTTTCGCCGTTCATGACGCTGTTCATCAGCGCCATCTTCGCGTCAAATTCCGCCTTGGAATGGGCGTTGATCGTGGCGTGGGCCTCGGAGGAAGCGGTCACCGGGATGTGGGCCGCCTTTATTCTCTCGACCAACGCCCTCCCACGTTGACCCGCCTCAAGGGGGCAGCCGCACGGCATGAGCACGGTCATGACGAGGGGATTCACTCCGTCGATCGGCAGGACCTCCTTGAACCCATGGCCGCTAGGGGGGCGGTTCTTCGACTCCGAGGCCTCGAAGGCGGCGTAATCCCTCATGGCCTTTCGGTCCTGCAGGTACCCGCGAAACCAGTAGGCGCCGGCCCCAATGCAGACGATAAGGAAGAGCCGTTTCACGGCTGTTGCCGCGGCACGCGGCGCCATAGCGCAATAGTTGCTGGCAGTGCTGGATCCACTTCCACAGTAAGCATGTTACCTTGCATCATCGATTCCACGCAAACCTTTCACACAAGTTGAAGGAAGAAAGGCACTTCCAAAGACTTCAGCGCCGGGCTTGAACGCTCGTTTGCCTGTCCTACCCGGCGCACTCCTGTCTGCGGCAATCCCCCTTCCGAGAGGGACCTTGGCTTGGAATATCCGCTAAGAACGGACAGGCTGCGGCCGCATGCATCACCGGCATTCGAGCTCGACGGCCCGGTTGATCGCCCGTTGCTCGTTGCTTGCCGCGAGTGAACCCTCCCTTAGCGCGCTGGTTCCTGCCGATGCCGAGGAGGCCTTGACTGCGATGCTCCGGGCGGATGGGGGCATCGGGTGGTTTGGATTTGCGGTCCGTCACGCAGGGACACGGGCGCTCCTGCGCAGGATTGAGGGTGCAATCCTTCCGGGAATCATTGCTCATTTCCTGGCGCGCAAGCGCTGGATCGAGCGCGCGGTACTGTCCGCACTAGACGAGGGCTGCAGGCAGGTTGTGGTGATCGGGGCCGGGCTCGACACCCTCGCGTGGCGCCTGCACAGGGCGCGGCCCGGCGTCACTTTTTGGGAGCTGGACCATCCGGCGAGCCAGCTTCCCAAGGCTGATGCGCTCCGCCGTCTTACCCATTCTGACAATCTCGCGCTGGTCCCGCTTGATCTGCGCACCGCACTTCCCTCCGCCGCGCTCGTGAAAGACCCTCGGTTCCAACCGAGCCGCCGAACCTGCTTCGTGGCGGAAGGACTGTTCATGTACCTGCCGGAGAGCCGGGTGCTGGCGGTGCTGGCGGACGCCACACAATTCGAGGGGGCGCGGGTTGTTTTCACTTTCATGGAGCTCGATGCGACGGGAAAGGCGGCCTTTCGGGGAGGAAGCCCGCTGATCGAAAAATGGCTGCAGGCAAGAAGTGAGCCGTTTGTCTGGGCGATACCCCGGGGGCAGCTGGCCGATTTTGTGGCGCCGCTCGGGCTGCTTGTGCGCTCGGTCGCAGGGGCCGACGAGCTGCGTACAGAGATTCTCGGTCCGGCCGGCCTGACAAATTCCGCGCTCGCTGCGGGGGAATGCGTGGCGATGCTGTCCAGAAATTCCTAAACAATACCATGTGGGTCAATGACATCCATTCCAAGCTGAATGCCACCCGGGTGGCGCGCGTCGTGACCCCAAGAAGCCTCGACGAGCTCGTGAGCGTGGTCGCTGAAGCGGCCGCGGCCAGGGCCCAATTGTCCATTTGCGGGGGACGACATGCTATGGGTGGCCAGCAGTTTGGTGCCGACACCTGGCTGATCGATACGGGTGGCCTTGCGGCCATCCTGGACCTTGACGAGGGCCGCGGCCTCGTCACCGCGGGTGCGGGCATCCAATGGCCGGGGTTGATCGGCGGTTGCAGGGCCCTTCATCGCGCCGGCGCCCCGGATTGGGGCATCCGCCAGAAGCAGACCGGCGCCGATCGGCTGTCGCTCGGCGGCGCGCTTTCCGCCAACATCCATGGTCGCGGCCTGCGCCTGGCGCCGATCATCGGGGACGTCGAGGCTTTCACGCTCGTCGACGCGAATTCCGAGGTCCGCCGCTGCACGCGCACCGAGAACAGCGAGCTGTTCGGTCTGGTGGTGGGGGGGTACGGGATGTTCGGGGTCATCGCCGACGTCACGCTGCGCCTGATGCCCCGCGCGAAGGTCGAGCGGCGAGTGGAGGTGATCACCCTTGAGCAGCTCCTGCGCGTCCCGGAGGAAAGGGACACGACCCAATGGATGTTCGGCGACTTTCAGTACTCGATTGACGAGAAATCCCCGGACTTCCTGCGCCTCGGGGTCTTTTCCGCCTATCACCGCATCCCCGATGACGCAGAGATGCCGGCCGAGCAGAAGCAGCTGCGCGAGGAGGACTGGGAAAGACTCCTCTACCTGGCGCACACCGACCGCGCGAGGGTCTTCCAGGAATACTCCGCCTACTATCTCTCGACGGAGGGCCAGCGCTATTGGAGCGACACCCACCAGCTGAGCGACTACATCGACAACTACCACCAGCCCCTGGATCGCCGCCTGCGATCCCCCTGCGAATGCAGCGAAATGATCACCGAGATCTACGTGCCCCGCGCGGCGCTCGGAGCTTTCATGGGGTGCGCCGCGGACCAGCTGCGCAACGGCCCGTGCCCGGTGATCTATGGCACCATCCGGCTGGTCGAGCGCGATCGGGAAAGCTTCCTCGCCTGGGCGCGCGAGCCCTGGGCATGCATCATCTTCAACCTCCACGTCGAGCACACCGACGGGGGCCTGGAGGTGGCGCTGGGGGCCTTCCGCGGCTTGATAGACCTGGCCATAGGCTTCGGCGGGAGCTACTACCTGACCTATCATCGATGGGCGACACGGGCCCAGGTCGAAGCCTGCCATCCGCGCTTCCGGGAGTTTCTAGCCCGGAAACTGCAGCATGATCCCGCGGAGCGCTTCACGAGCGACTGGTACCGGCACCACCGCGACCTCTTTGCGGGCGCATGACCCTGCACGAGCCGGCAACGCTGGTGACCGACTGCCTGCTTGCGGCGCTCGCCGCATGGCTTGCCTGGCGTCTTCGCGGCGCGATGCCCCCTTTCAACCTGCCGGCGCAATGGTGGAGCCGCGCGCTGGCGTGGACCGCGGTTTCCGCCCTGGTCGGGGGCACCTATCATGGCTTTGCGGCAAACCTTCCGGCTCCGGTTGCCGACGCATGGTGGAGGTTGACGCTTGTAACGATCGGCCTGGTCAGTGCCTCCATGGATCTCAGCCTCATGCACGAATGCGCCGCAGCGGCCCGCAGGAAGGCCTGGCGCGGGGTGATTGCCCTGAAGCTGGGCATCTTTCTGGCGGCCTTCCTGGCTTACCCGAAGTTTGGCGCCGCAATCCTCGATTACGGCATCACGATGCTCGCCTGGGCCGCCTGTGCGGTGGTTTCACGGCGTCCTTGGCTTTGGCCGATGCTTGCGGCGATCGGCCTCTCACTGGCCGCCGCCCTGGTCCAGCAACTCCGATGGTCGCCTTGGGTGATTCTCAATCACAACGACCTATATCATGTGATCCAGGCATTTGCCCTCGTCGGCTTCTATCTCGCGGGCCGTCACTTTGGAAATGAAGCGGCACGTGAGTCTGCCGGCGCCGGCATTGGACGAGCGCCTTGAGTAATTTCAAGAAGGCGGCCGGCCTTAATTTGCCCGGACGGCTGAACGGCGGTCGATACGGGGACACTTCGTCCCATTGCTGGAACCTTTTTCCGCGCGGGCGATCCGAAGGTACATGAAACATCCGGTTGCCCCCTATTCCGGCTGGAAATTGCTCGGGCTCGGCCTGCTTCTTGCCGCCCTTTCGCCCGCGGCGATGTTTGCCGCCGATGAGGCAGCAGACGTCGACGCCCAGCGCCAGCAGGCGGTGTCCCAGTACATCGACGGCGCGACAAAGGAGCTCGACGCCTACAGCCATGAGATCAGTGCGGCAGCCCGTTCGGACAACCAGCAGCAATTGGGTGAAGCAAAGGCCAAGCTCAATGAATGCGACAGACTTGTGTCAGACCTGAAATCGGCCGATCTGGCGCACTTCGATCTGATAAAGGGCGCTTACGAGCGCACACGCGGTGAAATGGTGAAGGCCCTCCAGGCCGCGCAAAAGACCTGAGCTGGGGCCCCAGGGGAGGCGATCCAGGAGGCAAGCCGGTGGGTGGGGACCTCCTACTGCGCCGCTCCCCCAAGGTGCTCGATCATCTGGCGTGCCTGCTCCAGACCGGGCCTGGCCTCGAGCACGGCCTCAAACTGTTCGATCGCATCCCTTTTTCGCCCAGGAATGCCCGCCAAGACGAGCCCAAGGTTGAAGTGGGCCTGGTAAGAGCCCGGCTTGAGCCTGATCGCGGCCTCGTATTCGGGGATGGCTTCGCGCTGTCTTCCGGGAATTCCGGACAGCAGGTACGCCAGGTTGTAATGGGCCTGGAAGTTGTCCGGATCGAGGAGGGTGACCGTCTCATACTCCGTGATCGCTTCCCCCTTCGCGCCGGGCGATGCCGCGAGCGCAGTTCCCAAGTTGTAGTGGGCCGCCGCAAAGTCCGGCTTGAGTCGCACCGCGGCCCGGAACTCGCCAATCGCCTCCGGCAGGCCACCCGGCGTCTTCGCCAGCGCCATGCCGAGTATGTCGTGCGGACCCGCGAGGTCCGGCATGATCCGCACTGCGGTCCTGTACTCCCTCATGGCCTCGGCGGAGTGCCCGGGCTTCCTTTCCAGATCGGCCCCCTTCTTGTCGTGAGCCTCCGCGAATGATGCGAGAATGCGCATGGTTTCCCTGAGCTCATCTCCGGCCTCGGGCGCGGAGGTCTGGGAAAGGGTGGTGAAGAGGTTGGCGTGTGCGACCCAGTTGTTCGGGGTGACGGCCGCGGCATGCCGGAAGAGCGTGGCGCCGTCCCTCCAATAGCTCAGCTGAAGCGACGTGAGGACGCAGAGGGCGAACACCCCCGCGCCGGCGGCCACGCGAAGCAACTGGCTTCCCCGCCTCCAGGATTGCGCCGCATCGCCGGCCGCCCATGTCACCATGATAAACACCCCGATCAGCGGCACGTAGGTGTAACGGTCGGCCATCAACTGCCCGCCGACCTGGACGAGGCCAATCACCGGCACGAGCGTTCCCAGGAACCAGAGCCATCCGACCAGCAGGTACGGTCGACGCCTGACGAGCGCCGCCGCCGCCGCGGTGATTGCCGCCAGCAGCGCGCCCGCCATGAGGGTCTGCCCCAGCGGCGGCTGTTCCGCAGTGAACGGATAGAACACGGCGAGTTTCGACGGGACGAAGCATTTGCCGAGGTAGCGGCAATACGAGATCAGGGCATTGGCGATCCTGACGGGCCACGGAAAATCCTCCATGCTGCCCACGGCACCGCCGTTTCCCTGGGCGTGGAGCGTGGCGACGCTCGCGGCCGCCGAAAGCGCTGCAAAGGGAATTTTCTCGGCCAGCACGAGCCAGCGGGCCCGGACGGACGCACCCGTCCACCGTCCCAGGGGCCAGTAATCCAGGAGCAGAAGGACGCACGGAAGCGTGACAAGCATGGGCTTGCACAGGAGTCCCAGGGCAAGGAAGAGCAGCGCCGCAAGGTAGGAGGCCGCGGCACCGGGCCGCTGGTCATGCGAGAGCTCCGCCCGGCGGGCATAGGCCCAAAGGGCCAGCATCCAGAACGTGGTGCTCAGCACGTCCTTTCGCTCCGAAACCCAGGCCACGGATTCGACGTGGAGCGGATGCAGCCCAAAGAGGGTTGCGACGAACAGGCTCCGCCAAGGCGCCCGGGTCATTTTCCGGAGGACAAGAAAGAGCAGAACCGTGTTCGCTGCGTGCAGCAGGACGCTCGTCAGGTGGTGGCCCCAAGGGCGCAGCCCGAAGACCTGGACATCCGCCATGTGCGAGAGCCAGGTCAGCGGGTGCCAGTTCGACGCGTCCGTGCTTCGAAACGCCCAGCGAATGCCCTCCGAGGTCAGGCCGGCCCTCACGTGGGCATTTTCGGTCACATACACGGGGTCGTCATACGTGATGAAGCCATGCGTGACGGCCGGAAGGAAGATTCCCAAGACAGTCAGGAAGAGAACGGCGCCGACAAGTCGGCCGTCAGGCAGGGGGCCCTGATCCCGATTCGATAGCGATGCCTTCATGGGGTGCGGGTGGGTGGCCGTGATTGGGCCGGTATGCTCGGGTCATTGCAAGGGGACGCAACGGCGGATTGACAAGGATGCTGTGGCGCCGCCGGAAGACCGGCCCGAGACGATCCCCGATCGCAGGCGACCCACGGTTCAAAGGATCGCGCCGCGCGTCCCGCCCCTCCCCACGACCCGAGGCCCGCTCTAAGGGACGTCGTAGACTTCGACGAGCGCGACTCCGGAATCGCCGCTCGCGCCCGACACCTGGGCGGTGTACGCGCCGGGGGCCAGGGTCACAAGGATCGCTGAGTCGAGGCCCGCCGTGTGGGTCCAGGGAAACGCGCCCACGGCGGCGGCCTGCGCCGCAATCTGTGGATCGCCTGCCCAACCGGCGTTTGAACCGATGAGCGGGGCGGGATTGCCGTTGCCGAAGAGCTGAAGCTCCGGGTCGGGAAGGGTTCCCGGGACGTTGAAGGGAGCGGCCCCGATTGCCGGCCCGGAGGCCCGGATGAGCACGGTCTTGGACGTGGTGCCTCCGACGACAAAGCCGGCTATGAGGAGATTGGCGCCGGTCCCGACCTCCCCGCGGGTCGAGATATCGATCAGGCGGGGGGAGGCCGTCGCGGCACCCACGGTCAGCATGGCCGGCGCGCTGTTGACCGACCCGGCCGAATTGGTCACGGCGCACGTGTAGGCCCCTGCGTTCGCGGTGGTCGCGTCCGAGAGGACAAGCATCGCGCTCGTCGCCCCGGCGATGGGCGCCCCGTTCAGCGACCATTGGTAGGATGCCGAAGGCGCCGCGCCCACGGTGACATTGAAGACGACGGTGCTTCCGCTTGAAATCGTCTGCGAGACGGGCTGCAGGCTGATGATGGGCTCAGAGACGGCGGCGGAGGGGGTGGCGAGTTCCTGGATGACTCCGCTGTACATGTTGGGGATCAGGATGTCGCCCGTCCCCGGCTGGACGGTGATGTCGACGGTCCCGGCCGACGAAGCGATCTGGCTCACCTGCGAGGCCAGAAACGGGCGCGTGGTCGGGCTGCTCGCCGCCCAGATCCGCCCGCTAATATAGTCCCCGAAGATGTAGTCCCCCTGGAGTTGGGGGAACTTTGCGCCGTGGTAAAGAACGCCGCCGATGATGCAGAGGTCCCCGCTGTCGTGGCTGTACTCCCAGACGGGCGGAGTGAACGCGATGCCGGCGGGCAGCGCGGAATAGTCGGGCCCGGGCGCGTCGCCCTCGTAGAAGCTCCAGCCGTAGTTTGCGCCGCGCGTCGCGACGTCGATCTCCTCTTCCGTATTGAGGCCGACGTCCCCGACCCACAGCTCGCCGTTTGCCGAGTCGAACGCCATGCGGAAGGGATTGCGGAAGCCGACGGCCCAGAATTCCGTGCGCACCTCCGACGGATTGACCGGCTGTCCGTTGAACGACGTCGCCCCGACATAGGGATTGTCGGCGGGAACGAGGTAACCCGTCGGCTGCTGGCCGAGGTGCGGATTGGGAGCAAGGTTGCCCGGATTCTGATCGACGTCTATCCGAAGCACGGTGCCGAAAAAGCCGACATCAATGCGCTGGTGGCTGGCGATGGCCTCCGCCCCGGCGACCCCCTCGTCGCCGTCGCCTATCGAAAGGTAGAGGTAGCCATCCGAGCCGAAGAGGAGCGTGCCGCCGTCATGGCCCCCGGAGCCCACGGGCTGGTTGATGAGCGTGACGCTGGAGGCCGGGTCGACCGTGCCCGCGGGCGAAAGGGTATAGCGCAGCAGGCGGGTATACCGGTTGCCTGCGGAGTCCCAAATCGAGGTCCACACGTAAAAATAGCCGTTTTGCGCAAACTTCGGATGGAAGGCCATCGAGAGCATCCCGTGGCCGCTGTCGTTTGCGCCGGGATTGACGCTGGCCGACAGGTCGAGAATGACCTGCCGCACGGGACTGGTGATGTCCGGGATCATGGCGATGCGGCCCTCGCGCTCCACGACGAACGCACGCGTCGTCTCGCCGGGCGCGAAGACGACCTGCACCGGCTGCTGGAAGACGACCCCCCCGAATGCCGGCGCGGCGGGATAGTCGCTCGTCCCGGCCCTTACGGGGGCCAAGGAAAGGGCGCACAGGCAGGTGAGGGCGGCCGCGGCGGTCCACGGTGACTTTGAGTGCGCGGTGGAGCGGCGCGGGTGGGGAAGGGTCATGGTTGTGCTTGGGTGTCATGCATCAGGACAATCGGGCGGCCGACTTCCGCTACCGGCCACAGGCCTGGGGACGCCGATTTCCAAGCAAATTGACGGCATCGCGGCGCCTTGACGGTGCGCGACACGCGGCTTTGGCTTCGGCATGGACGAAATGCGGCGCTTGCTGGGAAGAAAAATCCGCCTCTGCCTCGTCGCGGCGGCGCTCGCCCTCTGCCCCGGCATGTTTTCCGTGGGGCGCGCCGCGCCGGACACCTACGGCGACGAGGTTCGGCGTGTGATCATCCTGACGCGCCACGGGGTTCGCTCGCCGCTGCAGACCGGCGAGGCCCTGGCCCGCTTGGCCGCCCAGCCCTGGCCGAAATGGGAGACGGCGCCGGGCATCCAGACCCCCCGCGGGAACCAGCTCATTGCCCTGATGGGAGACTATTACCGGCAGCGGTTTCTCAGGTCCGGCCTGCTTTCCGGGGATCCGGCCGCGGACGGCCCTCTCGTGTTTATTCGCGCCGACAACGACCAGCGCACGATCGAGACGGCGCGGATTCTCGGCAAGTCGCTCGTTCCGATCGGCGAACCGGACGTCCATGCCCTCGCGGCGGGGACACCGGACCCGCTGTTTCAGCCCTTCCGCGCCCATCTGGGCCATCCCGACACCGCGCTGGCCGCAGCGGCGGTCCTCGGCCGGATGGGCGGGGACCCGCGGAACATCGACAGGGCGTACGCGACGCAGCTGGGCGAGCTGAAGGACATCCTTTTTGGGCACGGCGTGACTCCGCCGGAGTCATCCGGATTGGATTCTCCGAGCGCGGTGTCGCCCGGCCAGCAGGACTATCTTGTGAAGCTCTCGGGCCCCCTGCGGGCCGCCGAGGTGTGCACGGACAGCTTCATCCTCCAATATGCGGACGGCATGCCCGCGGCGGACGTGGGCTGGGGCAAGGTGGACGCAAAGGTGATGACCGACATGCTGGCCCTCCACGAGATCCTCTTCGACCTCACGGAGAGGACCTACTACCCGGCGCAGGTCGGCGCGTCCAATGTCGCGAGCCACATCGTGGACACGCTGGAGCAGGGCGCCCTCGGGCAGCCCGTTCCGGGCGCACTGGGCCCCGCGGGCGAGCGCGTGGTCTTACTCGCGGGCCACGACTCGAACATTGCCGCCGTCGGGGGCCTTTTTGGCATGAACTGGTGGCTGCCCGGCACGCAGGCGAACCCCATGCTGCCCGGCGGGGCGCTTGTCTTCGAACTCTGGAGGCGCGGCGGACCGGACGACGCCTACTTCGTGAGGACCAGCTATGTCGCGCAGACCCTCGACCAGCAGAGGGACGCCGTCGTCCTCTCGCTCGAGAACCCTCCCGCGCTCTCCCCGATTTTCATCCCGGGCTGCGGCGGACTGGGGCCCAACTTTGACGCGCCGCTGAAGGCGTTCGTCCGCCAGGCGCGCCGCGTGATAGACCCCGCGTTCATCGCACCCGAGCCCTGAGGCGGTTGCAAATCCCGCGGGCCCACCCAAGATGGGGCGATGGTCACGATCACCGGCGAGTACCAGGGAGGGCTTCACTGCTCGGCGGTCCACGGACCGTCGGGAAACGCCCTCGCCACGGACGCCCCGAGGGACAACCAGGGCCGGGGCGAGGCCTTTTCGCCCACGGACCTCGTGGCGACGGGCTTCGCGACCTGCATCGCGACCACCATGGCCCTCGCCGCCCGAAAGCACGGCGTCGAGATCGGGGGAATCACGTTCGAGGTGACGAAGGAGATGTCCGCGGACGCCCCGAGGCGGATCTCTAGGCTGACGGCCCGCATGAAAATGCCCGCCTCCGCGCGAAGCGTGCCTCAGGGGGTGCTCGAGAAGGCCGCGAACACCTGTCCCGTGCACGAGAGCCTCGCGCCCGCGGTCGAGAAGGTCATCGAGCTCATTTGGGAATGAGCGCCGCAGCCGGGTTCGCGGCTCCCTTGAGCTCGTAGGTCGTGTCATAGTCCAGGGAAATCCGCCGCGAGATGAACACGCGCACCCTGATCCTTCCCCCGTAGGCCCCGGTCGGGATGGCGCGTCCCTGGACTTTCCTCTCGTCGCCCGAGTCGCTGAGGGCGTGGCCCACGAAATCGACCGGCTGGCCGAGGGACGCGCGGCGCAGCTCCGCGTCGGGCACAATGATCCAGATGCGGCCCTTCTCGCTCCAGAAGAAGTAGGGGAAGACCTTCGCATAGTACGTCGACGAGTAGACCGTGTTTTTCCGGACAAACGGGGGCATCGTCATGGTGACGGAGGCGATGTACAGCGACGCCACCGACGGCTTGATGTCCACGACCTTGTACGGCGCCAGGGGATCGTCGGCCCCGTGCAAGCGCGCGGCCGCAGCCAGGACGAGGATGACGGGGGTTAGGAGCCTGCGCACCGCGCGAATCTGGACGGCGGCCGCCCCCGGGCAAACTGGAAAATGGGGGCGATATTTCGCGTTGCGCCTGCCCGCGTCGGCGGGGAATCTCGTCTACAGCCGCACATGGCCAAGAAAACCCAAGCAACGTGGGGGGGGCGCTTCGACACGGGTCCCGCCGCCCTGATGATGAAGTTCAGCGAGTCCGCGTCGTTTGACCGGAGGCTGGCGCCCTTTGATGTCGCCGGGAGCAAGGCCCATTCCGCGATGCTGGCCCACGTCGGGCTGATCACCGCGACCGAACGCGACGCGATCCATGAGGGCCTGGATGCGATCCTGGCGGACATTGAGGGCGGAAGGTTTGTCTGGGACGAGCGGCTCGAGGACATCCACATGAACATCGAGCACGCGCTCACGATGCGGGTCCCCGCGGCTGCCAAGCTCCACACCGCGCGCAGCCGCAACGACCAGGTCGCGACCGACATGCGCCTGTTTTTCAAGCACGCGTGCTCCGTCCTCGGCGCGAAGGTGCTCGGGGTCCAGAGGGCGCTCCTCACCCTCGCGGGGGAAAGCATGGACGTGCTGATGCCCGGCTACACCCACCTGCAGAGGGCGCAGCCCGTCTTCGCGGCGCACCATCTCTTCGCATGGATGGAGATGCTGGAGCGGGACCGCGCGCGCCTGAGGGAGGTCGCCGAGAAGGCGAACGAGTGCCCCCTGGGTTCCGGCGCGCTCGCCGGCACGACGCTCCCCATCGACCGGGAGTATGCGGCCAAGCTGCTGGGATTCGTCGATTCCAAGGGGCGGCCGCGGGTCACCCAGAACTCGATGGACGCCGTGGCGGACAGGGACGTCTTCATCGAGTTTGCGGCCGCTTGCGCGCTCTTCGGCGTGCACATTTCAAGGATCGCCGAGGACCTGATCCTCTGGAGCAGCACGGAGTTCAAGTTCGTCTCGCTCCCCGATGATTTCTGCACCGGAAGCTCCCTCATGCCGCAGAAGAAGAACCCCGATTCCTGCGAACTCCTGAGGGGGAAGTCCGCCCGCCTGCAGGGCAACCTCCACACGCTGCTCGCGCTCCTCAAGGGCCTTCCCATGACCTACAACCGGGACCTCCAGGAGGACAAGCCGCCGGTGTTCGACAGCTTCGACCAGGCTGCGATCTGCGCGGAGGTGCTCGAGGGCACCGTCGGCGGAATGTCCTTCAACCGCGAGCGCTGCCTTGCCGCCGTGTCGGATCCCGCGCTCCTCGCGACCGACCTCGCCGATTACCTTGTCTCGCGCGGCGTGCCCTTCCGCGAGGCCCACCACGCCGTCGGCGCCGTCGTCGCGCTCTCGGAGAAAAAGGGATGCCCGATGCCGGAACTCTCGAATGCCGAGGTGAAGCGGATCCATCCCTCGTTTGGCGCCGACTGGGCTGCGGTGTTCGACCTCAATCGCGCCGTCGGGATGAGGAAGGGGGCGGGCATGCCCGGCCCCGCGCAGCTCGCCAGGCAGTTTGCCCGCTGGGGAAAGCTTCTGCGCTAGTCCGGTCCGGGAAGCGATCAATCCATCGGAATGGCAAAGGTACGCATCCTGCCGGAGCGCGTCGCGAACCAGATCGCCGCGGGCGAGGTGATCGAACGGCCTGCGGCGGTCGTCAAGGAGCTCACCGAGAACGCGCTGGACGCGGGCGCGACGCGCGTCGTCGTCGAATTCGCCCATGCGGGCCGGTCGCTCATTCGGGTCGAGGACAACGGCCACGGAATGTCGGCGCAGGACGCCCGGACGGCCCTCGAGCGTCACGCGACGAGCAAGATCGCCGATGCGGCCGATCTCGAGCGGCTTTCGACTTTTGGCTTCCGGGGCGAGGCGCTTCCCTCCATCGCGAGCGTGTCCCGCTTCACGCTCCAGACCCGGGAGGCCGGAGAGGACTCGGGCACGGAGATCGTCGTCAACGCCGGCCGCGTGGTGCACCAGAAGGCCTGCGGCCGCCCGGTCGGGACGCGGATCGACGTCGAGCATCTCTTCGAGCCGGTCCCGGCGCGCCGCAAGTTCCTCAAGAGCGACCGGACCGAGTCGGGGCACATCATCGATTGCGTCCGCCTGTATGCGCTCGCGTGCCCGGCCACCTCATTCGCGCTCTACGAGGACGGAAGGGAGGTCTTCAAGTCGCCCGAATGCACCCGCCTGGCCGACCGCGTTTCCGAGATTTTCGGGCGCCAGGCCGCCGAGGGCCTCCTACCCCTCGACTGCGTCGAGCCGGATATGCGCCTCACGGGCCTCGTGGGGCGCCCCGGAGTCGGCCGGGCGACCCGTCACGACATGGTCGCGTTCGTCAACTCAAGGCCGGTGGACAGCAGGACGGTGAACGGAGCCCTGATGGAAAGCTACCGCGAGTCCCTCCCGCAGGGAAGGTACCCCGTCGCCTTTGTCTTCCTCGAGTGCAGGCCGTCCGAGGTCGACGTGAATGTCCACCCGGCCAAGCGGGAGGTGCGCTTCCGGAGCGAGGCGTTGGTCCGGGGGTTCATCCTCCGCGCCGTGCTGTCGCGGCTGCGCGAATTCGCGGGACAGGAGGCCCCCGCCGGCCGCGCGCCGCCTTCCGCCGCGCTGGGCTTTCCCGCCCGGCTGCCCGCCCCGTTCCGCGGCTGGGCGGGCGAGGCCGCCCAGGAGGCGGTCTCGGCCGGCCCGGCGCCGGCCGCGTCACCACGCGGCTCCGGATCGCCTTCCCCTGCCGAGATCGCGCCCCCGTGGCGCTTCGTGGGGACCGCGCACGGCAGCTACGCGCTTTTCGAGACCGCCCATGGCCTCGTCCTCCTCGACCGCCGCGCGGCCCACGAGCGCGTCTGGTACGAGCGCCTGCGGGGACAGTTCAGGGAGGGCGGCGTGCCGGTGCAGCGCCTGCTCCTGCCGGTCTCGGTCGAGCTCAACCCGGTGGCGTCGGCGGTCCTGATCGACAACCTGGCCTTCATCCGCGCGCATGGCCTGGAGATCTCCGACTTCGGCCGCAATTTTTTCCGGGTCGAGGCGGTTCCCGCGTGGATGGAACCCGGGGACGCGGACGGGTTCATCCGCGATCTCGTGGGGGCCCTGCGGGAGGGCCGGATGCCGGTTTCGGACATCGACCTGGCCCGGGATGAATTCGCGCGCCTCGCGGCGGCGAAGGCCATCCGGCTGCCTCAGACGTCCGGGGAGGCGGAGACGCTGGCCCTGCTGCGCGAGCTTTTCGCGACGTCGTCCCCCGTCTCCGCGCCCACCGGCCGGCCGACCTACGTCGAGCTCAACCACGGCGAACTCGCCCGGCGTTTTCAAAAATAGGGTGGCGGCACCCGTTTTTGCGTGACCGGCCCCCGGGGCGGCGCGAGTCTTGCATTGTCTGGGTCAATCTTCGCATGCCTAACACCTCCAAGGACACAAATGTGCCGGACGCGCCCGCCGACGTGATGCGGTCCCTCATCCAGCGCCATTTGACCTCGACCATGGCGCGCTACGCGCCCACCGCCACTCCGAGGGACTGGTGGATCGCCTCATCCCTGGCGATCCGCGACACGATCCACGAGCGGATGATCGCGACGCAGATTATTCATAATGCCCAGAATACGAGGAGGATATATTACTTCTCGATGGAATACCTGATGGGCCGCCTGTACGACAGCAACCTCCTGGCGACCGGACTCACCGCGGCGGTGCGCACGGCGCTGACCTCCCTGGGCGTGAATTTCGACCAGGTCCGCGAGACGGAGGTCGACATGGGCCTCGGCAACGGCGGCCTTGGCCGGCTTGCCGCCTGCTTCCTCGATTCCCTGGCCACCCTCGATTACCCCGCCCTGGGCTACGGCATCCATTACGAGTTCGGCCTCTTTCAGCAGGAAATCGTGAACGGCTGCCAGGTGGAGCACCCCGACCGCTGGATGATCTTCGGCAACCCGTGGGAGATCATCAGGGCCGACTACACCCAGGAGGTGAAGCTCTACGGGAAGGTCATCAACGCCTTTGACGACCACGGCAACTCGAGGCCGAAGTGGATCGAGACGAGGACCGTGCTCGGCGTCCCGCACGACATCCCCTGCGCCGGATTCGGGACAAAGACCGTCAACCTCCTGCGCCTGTGGGCCTCCCGCTCCTCCGATGACTTTGACCTCGCGGCGTTCAACTCGGGGGGGTACGTCGAGGCCGTCCGCGAGAAGGCGATCGGCGAGACCGTCTCAAAGGTCCTCTATCCGAATGACAAGACCGAGAACGGCAAGGAGCTGCGTCTCGTGCAGCAGTACTTCTTCGTCTCCTGCTCGGTCCGCGACATCATTCGCAGGCACTTCCGGACGGCGGGGAATTCCTGGAAGAATTTCCCCGACAAGGTCGCCATCCAGCTCAATGACACCCACCCGGCGATCTCCGTCGTGGAGATCATGCGCATCCTGCTCGACGAGCACGACATGCAGTGGGACCCCGCCTTCGACATCACCACCCGGACGCTGGCCTACACCAACCACACGCTGATGCCCGAGGCCCTCGAGAAATGGGGCGTTCCCCTCTTCGAGCGCGTGCTGCCGCGCCACCTGCAGATCATCTTCGACATCAACCTCCACGTGCTGGCCCTCTGCGAGGCGAAGTGGCCGGGCGACAACGGGAAGAAGCGCGCGTGCTCCCTCATCGAGGAAAACGGCCAGAAGATGGTGCGGATGGCCCACCTGGCTGTCGTGGGCACCCACGCCGTGAACGGGGTGGCGGCGCTGCACACGGCCCTGCTGCGCAAGAACCTCTTCCCCGAGTTCGACGCCCTCTACCCGGGAAAATTCCAGAACAAGACCAACGGCATCACGCCCCGGCGCTGGCTCCTCGAGTGCAACCCCCGGCTCGCCGCGCTGGCGACCCGCACCCTGGGCGACGCGGGGTGGGCGCGCGACCTCGATCGCCTGCGCGGCCTCGAAAAGTGCGCCGACGACGCCGGCTTCCGGCGCGAGTTCATGGAGATCAAGCGCGCGAACAAGGTGGACCTCGCCCAGGTGATCAAGGACGAGTGCGGGATCACGGTGTCGCCGGACGCCATCTTTGACGCGCAGATCAAGCGCCTCCATGAGTACAAGCGCCAGCACCTGAACCTGCTCCACATCCTCGCCCTCTACCGCCGCATTCTCCAGAACCCGTCGCTCGACATCGAGCCCCGCGTGTTCATCTTCGCCGCAAAGGCCGCCCCCGGCTACGACGTGGCGAAGAACCTCATCCGGGCGATCAACGTCATCGGCGTGCGCATCAATGCCGACTCCCGGACGCAGGACAAGATCAAGGTGGCCTTCCTGCCGAACTACAGGGTCTCGCTCGCGGAGAAGATCATTCCGGCGGCGGACGTCTCGGAGCAGATCTCGACCGCCGGAAAGGAGGCGTCGGGCACCGGAAACATGAAGCTCGCGCTCAACGGGGCCCTCACGATCGGGACGCTCGACGGCGCGAACGTCGAGATCCGCGAGGAGGTGGGGGACGAGAACATCTTCATCTTCGGGATGACCGAGGAGGAGGTCGAGGCGCGGCGCGCGAAGGGCTACAATCCCTGGGACATCCACCGCGACGACGAGGAGGTCCGCGCCGTTGTCGACTGGCTGGGAAGCGACTACTGGACGCCGGGGGAGCACGGCGCCTTCGGGCCGGTCCACGACACGCTCCTGCAGGGGGGCGACCCCTACATGGTCCTGGCCGACTTCAGGGCCTACAGCGACTGCCAGGCCAGGGTCGACACGGCGTTCCGCGACCGCGATGGGTGGGCCCGGAAGGCGATATTGAACACGGCGCGGGTCGGCAAATTCTCCAGCGACAGGACGATCCGAGAGTACGCCGATGAGATCTGGAGCCTGAGCCCGGTGCCCATCCCGTGAAGATGCCCCGAATCCAGCTGGTGCTGGCGCTCTCGGCCCTGACGTCCGCGGCTTCCGCGGCCGACTTCTCGCCGGCGATCATCTACGACTTCGGCGGGAAATTCGACCAGTCGTTCAACCAGTCCGCGAGCGTCGGCGTTGAGCGCTTCAAGAAGGAGACGGGCATCGCCGTCCGGGAGTTCGAGATCCAGAACGCTTCGCAGCGCGAGCAGATCATGAGGCAGTTCGCCCATCGCGGGGCGAGCATCATCGTCGGCGTGGGATTCACCCAGGCGTCGGCCGTGGAGACGGTCGCAAAGGAATTTCCGGCGGTGAAATTCGCCGTGATCGACGGCACGGTCGACCTGCCGAACGTGGAATCGATCAACTTCAGGGAGCAGGAATCGTCGTTCCTTTGCGGCATGGCGGCGGCGATGGCCTCAAAGACGGGCAAGGTCGGCTTCGTGGGCGGCATGGACATCCCCCTCATTCGCAAGTTCGCGCTCGGCTACCGCGCGGGCGTGGCCTACGTGGACCCCAAGGTCGAGGTGATCGAGAACATGACGGGCTCGACGCCGGCGGCCTGGACCAACCCCACCGCGGGCTCCGAGCTGGCCCAGAGCCAGTTCGGGCGGGGCGCCGACGTGGTGTTCCACGCGGCCGGCGCGACGGGAAAGGGCGTCATGCAGGCCGCCGCCGACGCGGGGCTCCTGAGCATCGGATGCGACAGCAACCAGGACTACCTTCATCCGGGGAGCGTCCTCACATCCGCGCTGAAGCGCGTCGACGTCGCTGTCTACACCGTCTTCACGGAGGCGAAGAGCGGGACCTGGAAGGGGGGGCCCGAGGTGCTCGGCCTGGCGGAGCAGGGCGTCGATTATTCGCTGGACGAGTACAACCGGAAGCTGGTGACTCCGGACATGGAGAAGCGGCTTAACCAGGCCAAGGCCGACATCATCGCCGGCAGGATCTCGGTCCCCGAATACAAGGCGCCCTAGCAACATGGCGGATCCGGAGACCCCAGCGCTCCAGGCTCCCGGTGGACCCCAAGGGCCCGCGCTCGAGCTTGTCGGCATCGACAAGCGCTTCGGCCCGGTTCACGCGAACCGGTCCGTTTCCCTCAGGGTCTCCCGCGGGTCGATCCACGGGCTCATCGGGGAAAACGGCGCGGGCAAGTCGACCCTGATGAACATCGTCTACGGCTTCCACCGCGCCGACAGCGGCGAGATACGCGTGAACGGCCGACGTGTGGAAATCGCCCGTCCCCGCGACTCGATCGGGGCCGGCATCGGCATGGTGCACCAGCATTTCATGCTCGTCGAGCGGTTCACGGTCCTCGAGAACGTCCTCCTCGGCGCGGAAGGGGGCCGCATGCTCGGGAAGGGGCTCGGCGAGGCCCGCGCGGGGCTGGAGCGCCTGGGGCGGGAC